>OIAN01000674.1_pt1 | contig 10176 bp, 2 predicted proteins | sample 1580761 | NCBI WGS metagenome assembly OIAN01 (sample SAMEA3882511, study PRJEB24775) | human gut metagenome | biome: human-associated habitat; feature: intestine environment; material: feces | place: Netherlands | collected 2009/2010 | reverse complement strand
TAAGTATTTGTACTTCTGGCACATGTAAGCTCGTTTGTCACTGGATCTTGATAATAGTACCTAGATGTAATAGTATATTTCGTAACTCCTTGCGGCATGTCTGGTATTTCATCTTTTTGAAACATTGCTGTAAAACTAGCAGCGCTTATTCCAAAACCGCCAACCGTCGCTGCAGTGCCAACAGCCGCTGCTGCAGCCCCACCTGCTAAAGCCGCTCCTAGCCCTACTGCCGAAACAGCTAAGCCGGCAACAGTCAGCACATCGCCATATTTAGCTAGCGGTCCAGCTGTATTTTCATATGAAGAATCCATTTCTACGCTCACTTCATATACTGTTGTATTTTTTTCGGAATACACAGGTAGTGTATATATTTCACCGGTGACTAGCATATACGCATCCATTAGCCCTTTCATGTTTCTAGCATCTTGATTACTTGCCGGGACAGCCATACGCCCACTAATATCACTGTATAATATTGGATTGTTATTGCAATATGCAAATACATTGTGTCCAACTTGTCCCTGTCCCGTGCTAGCATACTTATCCGCATTCACAAACCTACAACTCACCGGATCATAATACCGGCTCTGCAAATAATACAGCCCCGTATCTCCGTCATACCGGTACCCTCTGTACCGGAACGGGTTGATCGCCGCAATCGTATTTGACGTCTGGCTCACCGCTGTTCCGGCTCCGTTGGTCATGCTGGTGGGGTTTCCGTATGGGTCATAGCTGTATCGGGCCGCCAGAATGTGGGTTGCGCTGTTTCCATCTCCTTCCTTCTGGTAGACCCCTATCACATCTCCCTGGACATTCTTTTCAAAGTAATAGTTGGTCCATCTCGTCGAATTCGGATACTGCATCCCAAAGCCCACCGGGTTGTTGCTCTCATCGTACAGATACCGCAGCGTGTATTGCACGCCTCCGCCGGAATAGTATCGCCTCTCTGCCACTGCCAGGCCGTCTATGATATAGTACTCCGTATACCCTCCGTCTGCGTTGCTCTTCCGTGTCCGCAGGCCGTTTACATCGTACTCATAGCGGTAGGTTTTTCCTCCCAGACTGTAGCTCGCCAGCTGACGCCCGTTCCGCCACGTCATTGTCCCTCCGTTGTAGTACTTCGTCGGGTTCCCGTTGGCGTCATACGTAATCGCCTTCCCGTCAAAGGCCGTCAGCAGGTCCTTCCAGTTGCTGTCTCCGTAGGTATACGTATGCTCTTCCTGGGTGTTCGTTGCCGTCCCATCCTCAATCCGCCAGGATGTCAGGTTTCCGGCATGGTCGTAATAGTACTTATACCGCTTCTGCCCTGTGCCATTTGCCGCATACTCTGTGGCATATTGCAGCTGTCCCAGCTTGTCATATGCGTATTTCCAGTATTTTCCAGTATTCAGGTCTGTTTCCTGGACAATATTGTTCCGCTCATCATATGCATATCGATATCCCGACAGCTTCGTGCTGCTTCCCTTCGCTGTGGTATCGTACGTCTCCGGCAGCGTGGTCGTTGTTCCGGCTTCGCTTCCCGCCAGGTAGGTGTAGTGTTCCTCCAGAATGCCGCCCACCTCACGTTTGTTCAGCCGGGACAGGTCATCATAGTGGTAATAGATCCAGCTGTTGGAAAACAGTGCCATGGCCTTCAATGTGCCTTCTCCTACATTGGCTCGGTCTCCTACCACCTTACTTCCGTCCCCATTATAATAGAAGCTTTCCACCCCACTGTCAACCACTCCCGGGATGGAGTAGCTCATCCGCGTCAGGCGGTTGTTGGTGTCGTACTGATACGCCGCACGCAGCTCTGACGTGCCGCCTGTCTGGCCTGTGCCGATCAGGCGGCCCAGGGTGTCGTAGCTGTACAGGTACCGGATGGGGCTGCCTCCATTCTTGTCCGTCATCTCATACAGCTGTCCGTCCCCAGTGTACTTGTAGGTGTATTGGTCCCCATCCGACGTGGTCGTCTTCGTGGACCGTCCCAGGGCGTCATACTGGAAGCTGGTGCTGGCTCCGTTGGCGTAGGTCTGATTCGTCAGAAGGCCATTCTTTCCCCCGTACTCGTAGGTCATCAGGGTCCGGCTTCCCACCGCCATCTTCGTCATGTTCCCAAAGGCATCATAGGTCAGATTGTACACCTGGCTCTTCCCGCTGGCGCTCCGGGTGATCTTCGTCAGAAGGGACTTCGTGTAATCATAGCTCACCGTCCCCAGATTCCCGCTGTTGATGCTGGTGCTCTTAGGCCGTCCTGCCGCGTCATAGGTATAGCTGGCCTTCACTCCGCTGGGGTCTGTCACCTCTGACTTCAGGCCCGTCATTTTGTGGAACGCGCCGCTGTACCCATACCTGGTGGTATTCCCACGCTGGGTCACGCTCCCCAGCAGGTTCCCATTGTTGGCATAGGTGCTGCTGCTTACAATCTTCCCTGCGCTGGTTTTGGCTGACTCTATGGTGGAACTCAGGACATTTCCCATCCCGTCATGGGTCAAGGTATCCTTTACATAGTCATTCGTCACAGATTTCAGGTTGTGCTTGTCGTCATAGTCGTAGTGATACGTCCCGTTCCCCCCGGTTACCAGCTCCTTCAGGTTCCCGTTTTCATACTCGCTGCTCTCCTCCTCGTTCCCTGTGGACTTCACCGACACCAGCTTCCCGTCCTTGTCGTACTTCATCGTCTGCGCCACTTCCTGGGTCAGGGACAGGTTGTCAAAATAGGCCACATTCCCGTTCCGTTCGTAGGCGCAGATCACACGGATGCTCTTCACCTGGGTGTTGGCTTTCTTTGGCACAATGGCCAGGGAGGCATACTGCCACTCCCTCACATCCGGGTTGAAGGGCACATAGTGATACTCCTTGCTGTTGTCGCTATAGGTCAGCTCCGCTCGCAGGCCAAACTGCTTGTACTTGTCCCGGGCTGCTGCATCCTCTCCTTCCGCCTTCTCCTCGTTATCTGGCACCGCGTCCGCTTTTGCCCACCCGGACAGCACATAGCTCTTCCCGGTCTGGTATATCGGAATCTCCTGATACCCGCAGCTCTCCGTATATGCGTCTCCTATGATGCGAATGCTATGCGCATATTCTCCTTCCTCAAATAACCCAACACCTTTGTAGTACTTGGATGCAGGCCCTTCCGTCCAGTCCACGCCCCAGTACTGCAAATCTCCATTTTCCACCAAATTCACATTGGATGGCGCCTCGCCTCGTTCCAGCTGCACATCATCCACATAGAAGTACGGCCCTGCTCCGTTGTTATAGATCCCCACCGTGTATGTCCCTTTTTCCGGCGGGATAAACGTCACGCTCAACCGCACCCAGCCCCCGTCTACCTCTTTGCTACTCTGATAATTCAGGTAGTCGCTCTTTTGCTGGTAATCCCAATACTCGCCCTTTTGATTGATTCCATTCCCTGTCACCTGCAGGTACACACCCTCGCCGCTGAAAGACGTGCACTGGGACGTGTTCACATAGGCTGAAAACGTGTATGCCTTCCCTCCTGCCAGCGGCTCGCTGCTCCGGGTGACAGATATGGTGTTGCTCTTCCCCGGGCGTATCCACCCTTTACAGGCGTTCTGTCCTGTCCGTACCAGTTCGCTTCCTGTCATGGCTTTCGTTACAATGTTGCTATCCGTTCCGTTCGCTCCTGTCAGCGTCCACGCCGGGCTGCTCTTCTCAAACCCGTGGTTCCGCAGCTCGTTCATGGCCGATACGCCTACTGTCGCCGTCTTCAGCGTCCGGTTGTTCCGGCGGTCCGGGGTCCCCACGCCGCTGTACACTGCGTTGCTGGCTCCCAACAGCTTCCCCCCGTTATCCGTGGTGTACGCATTCACCGTCCGGCCGGCGTAGTCAAAGGTGTAATACGTCAGAAGGTCGTCGCTGGTGTTGTATCGCCGGTCGTTTCCGTAGTCCCGGTACTTCGTCTGCCCCTTCACCCGGTGGTTCATCTCTATCAGCGCTCCCGTTTGGGCTGTGCTTGTGTATGAGGTTGCTTCTGTGATCTCCTGGACCCATCGCACCTGGCCGTCCTTGTACTGGAACTGCACCCCATAGTGGGCCTCCGCGTCATACACATACCGCATCCGCGTGTCCGGTGATGTGGAGTTCTCCTTGCACATGCCATACTGTGCCAGCAGCGTCCCATCCCGGCTGATGCTCACCAGCTTCTTGTCCTTGTAACCCAGGGTGTAGGTCCGCCCCGCACCATCCTTCACGCTGGTCAGATACTTGGCGCTGTCATAGTTCAGCGTTGCCACCGTGATTTCCGAGCAGCCCTGATTCTTCTGCACAATCCGGGTGATTCGGCTCCCGCTGCTGCTGGGATAACCGTTGCTGGCGCTGGTGCCATCGCTGTACACATAGTAAAGCCGAATCAGATTCCCGTTGGCGTCTTCCATATGCAGCAGATGCCCATTGACAAATACCAGCGCGTTGTTTTTATCATCTGTCATCCGATAGTAATTGGGAACATATTCGTCTATTTTCAGTCCCAAGCCATCCTCGTCATAGTAAAGACCGTCCTTTTTCTCCTCGTCCTGGGAGAAATAGTGGGCTGTCCCGTCTCCGTCTGTATACTTCAGGTATGTCTTCTTCTGGTCCGGCTCGATGTCGCTTTGCAGCTCCACCTTCTCCACCCTTTGCATCACATTCAGGTGTACCCCGGCACCAAGGTGCATCCCCAGGCCCTGTTGACCACCTGCATCGTAATTCTCCTCCCCATACTTCATGGCATAGCTGCTGTTGTACACCAGCTCCAGGCTGAAGGGGTTCACCGTGGAGGCGTAGGACGCCAGCTCCTTGCACACCGTCAGCTGTCCCGTGTAATCCGACAGGTATGCCGTGCCGCCGTTGCCTACCCCGTAGGTTTGGTATGTATAATAAGGCTCTATGCCGTTGGTGCTCCGATAGCCCACCACGAAATATACGTTGTGACAGGAGAACCACGCCCGGCATTTGTTGCTGGACGTTGCGTTGGAGGTCAGCGCCAAACCGTAATTGCTACTCTGATCTGCATACCACTCCTTCGCTGCCGGTGTGATATCCCATAAATGAATGGTATTAATCGTATGATAGCTGGCCTCTACATAGTCCAGCACCGGGCCGCATTTGGGTTTTGTTCCCCACCGTAGATTGCTATCCAGCGTCTTGTTCTCCGTGTTGGCCTGCATATACAAAATCGCGCTGCCATCATACTTGTTATCCACGCCCGAGCGCCAGTCATTCTGATACAACCCTGCATAGGCCCGCACCAGCGTATGTCCCTCCGGAATATCCGGGTACTGATTCAGGCGGAAGAAGACTTCCATCTGTCCGTAATCTCCGTGATACCCACAGGCAAACTTTTCATCTTTAATGACATAGTTCATACCGGTGGTGCAGACCGTCCCCTCGAAGTCTGTGGACTTGGTCTGGTCAATGAGGGTGGGGTCTATGGCCACCGGGTAAACCCGGTCCTCCGCCTCCATCCAGGTCCGGTCTGCCGTCACCGTCAGAATCCAGCTTCCCTCCTCTTCCTGGGTCAGGCGGTATTCCACTGCCTCGGAACAGGCGCCCTGTCCATCCATCATATAGGGGGCCGGAATCCAGTATACCCTCTCTCCGGTTTCCTTGTTTAAGGCGACAGAGCCATCCTCCAGCAGCTCCGGAGTGAGCCCCTGGAGTTTCAGGCGGAAGGAAAAGGCGTAGCCGCTGGACAGAGGCTCCTTCACCAGAATGGTCTCCTTGATGTGGTAGCTGTACAGCTCATACTGGAAGTCCACACCGGGGTAGACCTCCTCATACACCACCTGGGTCCGAAGACGGGTGGGGGTAATCTGCTGGCTCAGAGACTCTTCCTCCTCGCCGGCCTCTCCCCGGAACAGATTCTGCACCGAGGCAACCAGACCGGCAAAACCGGTGGGAGCCGCTTCCTTCCGATCCGGGTAAGAAATCTGAGCCACCGCCTCCCGGTTATAGTCCGGCTGGGATTCCGTCTCCTCCGGCTCTGTAGCTTCCGTGGTGGGCGCAATGGTTTCCGGTACCGTTTCCTCCGGGGCCTCCCCTTGCGCCGTCTCTGTGGCTTCTTGAGCCTCCTCCAGCCCGGTAGCCGGGTCTGTCTCCGGTTCCGTGGCCACCTCTTCCCTTTCGCCCACCGGCTCCTCCGTCAAAGCCTCCTGCTCTGCTGCCGCCCAGGCCGTTTCTGCCTCCGGAAGCACTCCCGGCTCCACGCCCTCTGTCTCCGGGACGGTTGCCGCCTCGGTCGCTGTCTCCGGAATTGTCGCCGCCTCGGTCGCTCCTTCCGTCTCTGGATCCGTTGCTCCTTCTGTGGCTGCTTCCGTCTCCGGAATCGTCGCCCCTTCTGTAGCTGCTTCCGTCTCCGGAACCGTCGCCCCTTCTGTAGCTGCTCCCGTCTCCGGAACCGTCTCGGCTTCCGTGGCCGGAACTGTCTCTTCCTCCTCCGGGCTTACCAGGGAAAACTCCATCCCCTCTTCCCCCGTGTTGGCCGAAAACAGAAATCCGCTCCCCAAATTCCCCGCAAACCCGCGGCTCTCTGCTCCGTTCACCGCCACATACCGGGGCGCCTCCGTCCCTTCCTCCTGCGCCGCCGTCCGCATCCCGTTTTCCTGGATCACCAGCGTGTTGTCAATGTCCTTCCACTCTTCCCCCTGGGCATAGTGCACCGGCACCCCGTAGTTCACCCCTACAAAGCTCCCGTCTTCCATCCGGAAGTGCTTCTCTTCCTCCTCCCGGTTCTCCGTCACCTCTCCCAGCACACGGCTCCCCGCTTCTCCTGGGGCCACTTCCTCCGTGAGCGCTCCCCCGGAAACCTCCGCCGCCTGGCCTCCCACGGCCTCCTCCGCCCGTACCTCCACAGGCGCCACCTGCACCGTCATAAGCACTGCCAAGATCCACGCCAAAATCCGCAACCCCGTTTTCTTCATTTCTCTCTTCCCCTTTTCTTTCTTTTTCTTCCGATGATCCCAGCTTTCCTTTCCTGCCCCATATGTTTTTCCCTGAAACCATCTCTTCTCCTTGAACTCTACCACCTTTTCCATATATTGTCAACCTGACTTTTGTATTCCTTCGCCAACTTGATTCCTGCAGCCCGGCGGTTAATTTTTTGAAATAATAAAAAACTCCCCAGTGGCCCAGCTCATAATTGTAAGCGCTTAATAACAGCCCGCCTATCATCTCGCCCTCTCATATGAGATAATATCCCAAAACTTGAAAAACTCACGAAGAACGGCGCAATCTGACTATTTTGTAGGCGGTTCCGTTCAGAAGGAAACATGTTACATTTTTACCGGTTTTACCTACCAGCCTGTCAGATGTCGCCGTTCCTCATCCGCCTCGCTCCGCTCGGCACCTTTCCCCCGGGGGAAGGCAGGGCGCTGCCGCGCCAGTGCGGAATTGAAAATTAGATAAAAAGATCCCAGCCGGCAAGTTTTCACTCACCGGATGGGATCTGAACTGTCTCGCAGTCATCTACATATTCCACTGGGCATCCCAGCTGGCGTCTTCCGTCTCTGCCCGCTTATCCCGGCACAGAAGCTGGTTCACTGTCCAGGCCACATCCGCCCCCTGGTACAGGACCCGGTAGGCAGCGGCAGTGATGGGCAGGTCCGCTCCCAGGCGAGTGGCCAGCAGGTGGGCCGAGCGGGCGGCGTAATAGCCCTCTACCACAGCCCCCACCTGGGTCATGGCCTCCTCCGGCGTCTTGCCCTGGCCGATGAGGATGCCGGCCCGGTTGTTGCGGCTGTGCATACTGGTGGCGGTCACGATCAGGTCACCGATGCCGGCCAGACCGGCAAAGGTGTGGACATTGCAGCCCATGGCCACACCCAGCCGGGCAAGCTCGGCAATGCCGCGGGTGATGAGGGCGGCACGGGCGTTGTCGCCATAGCCCAGGCCGGTGGAGATGCCCACGCCCAACGCAATGACATTCTTCATGGCACCGCTGAGTTCCACGCCCTTGATGTCCTCATTGGTGTACACACGCATGACGTTGTTGGTGAACACCGTCTGCACGAATCTGGCCGCTTCCATATCCTTGCTGGCCGAAACGATGGTGGTGGGCAGATCCAGCGCCACCTCCTCGGCGTGGGTGGGGCCGCTGAGCGCCACCAGACGCACCGCGCGGGGGCCGTTCTCGTGGCTCAGCTCGTCGGCAAGGATCTCGGTCATGGTATATAAGGTATCGGGCTCAATGCCCTTTGCCACATCCACGATGATCTGGCCGGAGCGGATATAGGGCCGCGCCTTGGCCGCCGTGGCACGCACGAACACCGACGGCACTGCAAACAGCAGCACATCCTTGCCGGTGCACACTTCCTCTATGCTTTTGGTAAAACGCAGCTCCTGCGGGATGACCATCCCCGGCAGATTGGGGTGTACCCGGGTGGTGGAAAGGTTGTCCACCTCGGCCTCAATGGCCGACCACACCTGCACATCGTTGCCGCTGACGGTCAGCATCCGTGCCAGAGCCATGCCCCAGGTGCCTGCACCCAGAACACCAATACTAAACTTTTTCACGTTTGTATCCTCCGTGTCTGCACCGGACAGAGGGAAAGCCCCCTGCCGGTGGATTTGCGCCGCGCCGGGCCGTTGCCCCGCGCCTGCGCACTACTATGACCATTGTACACGAAAGCGCCCACAGCGTCAAGCATCTGACGCATTGCACAAATATTTAACAAGTTTATGCAATTTTTCGGTCACATCACACGTTTTGTGCAAACCGTTTGCGCTGCGGGGCATTTCATGCTATTATAGTATTCTGGTAGGTTTTGTAGGGATTGGTGATTCAGTCTCTTGACTTAGACCCCACTTTAAGGTATATACTGCTTTAGTCGGCAAAAGCTTTGCCGGTCTGCGTATTTTTATTTTGAGGAAAAACCGATGTTTGAAGCACTTTTATCCAACCGCACGGTCAGCGTGCTGGTGGAGGCCCTGCCCCGCATCCTGACGGCCGGCCTTACCATGACCATCCCGCTGACGCTGGTGTCCTTCTTTTTTGCCATGATCATCGCGGTGGCGGTGGCGCTGGTGCAGTACGCCAATGTGCCAGTGCTGCGGCAGATCGCCCGGTTCTATATTTGGGTCATCCGCGGCACGCCGCTGCTGGTGCAGCTGTTCATCATCTTTTACGGCCTGCCCAGCGTGGGCATCATGCTGAACGCCTTTCCGGCGGCAGTCATTGCCTTTGCCTTCAACGAGGGTGCCTACTGCGCCGAGACCATGCGCGGTGCGCTGGAAAGCGTGCCGCAGGGGCAGCTGGAGGCTGGGTACTGTGTGGGCATGAGCTGGTGGCAGATCATGCGCCGCATCGTGCTGCCGCAGGCACTGCGCACCGCCGTGCCTGCACTGTCCAACTCTCTCATCGGCATGATCAAGGACACCTCGCTGGCGTCCAATATCACGGTGGCAGAGCTGTTCATGGCCGGGCAGCGGGTAGCCGCCCGCACCTACATCTTCCTGCCTATCTACTGCGAGGTGGCTGTGGTGTATCTGCTGTTCTGTACCGTCATCACCAAGCTGCAGGCGCTGCTGGAACGTCAGCTCAACGCCCGTGGCTTCCAGTAAAAAGGGAGGTGCGCACCTATGGCTATGTTAGAGATCCGCAATGTGCAAAAAACCTTCCGCACCTACGCAAAGCCCGGCCTTTTTCACCGCCCCGGTGCACGGAAGGTCACCAGCGAGCTGCCCGTGCTGCGCGGGGTAGACCTGACCGTGGAAAAGGGCGATGTGGTGGCCATTCTTGGGCCGTCCGGCTCCGGCAAGACCACCCTGCTGCGCTGCCTGAACTTTCTGGAAACTGCCGATGCCGGGCAGCTGGTATTTGACGGCGAAAGCTTCGACCTTGCCCATGCCAGCCGCGCCGACATTGCCCGGCTGCGCAAAAAGACGGCCTTTGTGTTCCAGAACTACAACCTGTTTCGCAACAAAACGGCGCTGCAAAACGTGACCGAAGGGCTGATTGTGGCGCGGAAGATGAAGAAAGCGGACGCGGAAGCGATTGGGCGGAAGCTGCTGGACAAGGTGGGCTTGTCCGACCGCTGCGACCATTATCCTGCGCAATTGTCCGGCGGACAGCAGCAGCGCGTCGCGATTGCCCGCGCGCTGGCGACGAATCCGGAAATCATTTACTTCGATGAGCCGACATCCGCACTGGATCCGGAGTTAATCGGGGAAGTGCTGAACGTGATGCGCCAATTAGCCGAA
>OIAN01000662.1_pt1 | contig 10277 bp, 7 predicted proteins | sample 1580761 | NCBI WGS metagenome assembly OIAN01 (sample SAMEA3882511, study PRJEB24775) | human gut metagenome | biome: human-associated habitat; feature: intestine environment; material: feces | place: Netherlands | collected 2009/2010 | reverse complement strand
AGTCGGTTATCCGCGTGCTGGCCGAGGCGCCCGACCAAGCATCCGCCGATGCCGCCATGAAGCGCATCGCCAACGCGCTCGAGGCTCTGTAAGGTAGTCATTGGGGACGTTCTTAAACAACTAGGTGGAAAGGGGGCGCCGCGGATTGGTTCCGCGGCGTCCCCTTTGCGTTGACGTGTCGGTTATGCCTTACAGCTCGTAGAGCGTGGTGAACTTGTCCTGCAGGTAGCTGCAGTAGTAGCGGGCATCGAACGCCATGCCGCATGCGCCCTTGATGAGTTCCGGCGCGTCCTTGGCGCGGCCCCACTGCCAAATGTGCTCGCCCAGCCAGGCGCGGACGGGCGCCAGATCGCCGCTCGCACAGGCGCCATTGAGGTCGACGCCGTCGCGGCACATGGCCGGCACAAACATGGCATCGTAGGCGCTACCCAGCGCATACGTGGGGAAGTAGCCAAACGAGCCGCCGCTCCAGTGCGTATCTTGCAGGCAGCCGCGTGTGTCGTCGGGAACGGGAATGCCCAGGTACTCGTCCATAAAGCGGTTCCAAAGCGCGGGGATGTCCTTGGCCGTGGCCTCGCCGGCAAACAGCATGCGCTCAATCTCGTAACGCACCATGATATGCAGCGGGTAGGTGAGCTCGTCGGCCTCGGTACGGATCAGCGACGGCTGAGCGATGTTCACGGCGCGGTAGAGCGTGTCCTCGTCCACGTTGCCGTAGACCTCGGGCGCGTGGCGGCGCAGCACCTCGAGCAGCGGTCCCATAAAGGCGCGGCTGCGGCCCACGGTGTTCTCGAAAAAGCGGCTCTGGCTCTCGTGGATGCCCATGGAGGTGCCGCCCTCCAGGCAGGTGCGCGCATAGGCAGGATTGACGCCCAGCTCGTACATGGCGTGGCCCGCCTCGTGGATGATGCTGTAGACGTTGGAGATGCAATCGTCCTCGTAGATGTGCGTGGCGATGCGCGCGTCGCCCACCGAGAAGCCCTCGCTAAACGGATGCTCGGTAAAGGCAAGCGTGGTGTCGTCCAGGTCCAGGCCGACGAGTTTCATCAGGTCGAAGCTCATGGCGCGCTGGGCGGCCTCGGGCACGCGGGCGTGCAAAAAGTCTGCAGCGGGCTGCTGGCCGCGCTCGCCGATGGCGTGCACGAGCGGCACGACCGTGGCCTTAACCTCGTCGCAAAACGCATCGAAGCTCTCGGTGGAAAGGCCGCGCTCGTACTGGTCGAGCCACACGTCGTATGGGTCGCGCTTGGGGTTCATGAGCTCGGCCTGATGCTTGAGCTGGCTGACGATTTTGTCCACATAGGGCTCAAAGCTCGCCCAGTCGTTGGCCGCTTTGGCCTTGTGCCACACGGCGTCGGCCTCGCAGGTGAGCCTGGTCCAGGCCTCGGCCTCCTCGGTGGGGATGACGCTTGCCTCGCGCTGGTCGCGGCCGAGCACGCGAATCTCGTCAAGCAGCTGCGGGTCGTCGATCTTTCCGCCGGTGACGGTCTCGCGTGCCAGCGAACGTACAAGTTCGACAGACTTTTCGCTGGTCAGGAGCTTATGGTGCTCGCCGGCAAGGGTGCCCATGGCGTCGGCACGGGCGGCGGCACCGTTGGCGGGAGCAATGGTCGCGCCGTCAAACTCGGCAATCTTGAGCAGGTACTCGCGGGTCCACAGTTTGCCTTCGAGCTTGCGGAATTTTTTGACGGCCTTATCGACCTTCATGCCTTTGGGCGTCTTGCCCGCTGCGGGCTTGGCCTTCTTATCGTGCTTCTTTTCCATACCATATCCTTGATCTCGCGAGCCGAACGCCACGGCTGGGCGCACGGCCAGTTTGCACAGCTACCTGCCTTGTACCCAGCACGAACAAAACGGAACGCGGCGATACGCCCACACAATGTGGTATCCTATAGCCCAATGCGTTGACGGAGAGGGTTTTGCCCGCCGCGTCGCCGGCAAGAGAGGGAAGGTCATGGGCTGCAAGCCTTCCTGCGGTGACAAGGGCCAAGCGTTCACTCCCGAGCAGCGACCTCAACGGGCGCGCGGCCAGCGGCGGCGAAGCCCCAGTAGGGAAGCCGTGAGCCTCGCGACAAGGGGCGCAGAGTGGGCACGGCGGGCCAGACATCCGCCGGGCCAAACAAGGTGGTACCGCGGAATTCAACCGTCCTTGGGCAATGCACATGCCCGAGGGCGGTTTTTTGTTACCGAACCGGGCCGCGTTTTCGCAACGTCAGACGGCGGCAGCCGCCTCGGCAAGCGGGGAGCGCGAGAGACGAAAGGGAAGACATGAGTCTGATTGATGATCTGGTCAAACTCGAGGAAGAGGCCAAGGAGCTCGTCGCGGGCGCCGACGACGCCGCAAAGCTCGAGGCCGCGCGCGTTGAGCTGCTCGGCCGCAAGGGCCGCATCACTGGCCTGATGCGCATGATGGGCAAGCTCGCCCCCGAGGATCGTCCCATGATGGGCAAGCGCGCCAACGAGATGCGCCAGCTGATCGAGGGCATGCTCGACGAGCGCACGACCGAGATGAAGGCCGCCGCACTTAAGCACGCGCTCGAGCACGAGGCCGTCGATATCACGCTGCCGGGCATCCGTCCGCAGATCGGTCACCAGCACCTGATCAAGCAGATCATCGAGGAGGCCGAGGACATCTTCTGCGGCATCGGCTACACCGTCGAGTCCGGTCCCATGGTCGACACCTCCTACTACAACTTCACCGCGCTCAACGCCCCCATGGATCACCCGAGCCGCTCGGCCCGCGACACCTTCTACGTGGTCGACAACAACCCCGGCAGCGTCGCTCATCCCGAGGCACACGCCCACGGCGAGTCCGACGTGCTGCTGCGCACCCAGACCTCGGGCGTGCAGATCCACACCATGGAGTCGCAAAAGCCGCCCATCTACATGATCTGCCCGGGTACCGTCTATCGTCCCGACACGGCCGATGCCTGCCACCTGCCGCAGTTCAACCAGATCGAGGGCCTGGTCGTCGACGAGGGCATCACCTTTGGCGACCTTAAGGGCACGCTCGACTACTTTGTTAAGTGCATGTTTGGCGAGGATCGCAAGACGCGTTACCGCCCGCACTTCTTCCCCTTCACCGAGCCTTCCTGCGAGGTGGACGTGAGCTGCCACGTGTGCGGCGGCAAGGGCTGCAACTTCTGCAAGCACAGCGGCTGGATCGAGATCCTGGGCTGCGGCATGGTCGACCCCAACGTCCTTATCAACTGCGGCATCGACCCCGAGAAGTACACCGGCTTCGCCTTTGGCATTGGCGCCGAGCGCGTCGCGGCCCTGCGCTACGACCTGCCCGACCTGCGTACGTTGATGACTGGTGACATGAGGTTCTTGAACCAGTTCTAGAACGCTTTCTTCTTAGTTGCAGTTTCCGGCTCAAAGCCGCATTTATGAAAGGAGACCAGTTATATGCGTGTTTCTTACGACTGGCTCAAGACCATGATCGATATTCCGGAGGATCCCAAGACCCTTTCGGACGAATATATCCGTACCGGCACCGAGGTCGAGGCGATCGACACCGTGGGCGAGTCCTTCGACCACGTGGTGACTGCCAAGGTGCTCACCAAGACCCCGCACCCCGATAGCGACCACATGTATGTGTGCTCGGTCGACGTGGGCGACAAGAATCTCGACGCCGACGGCAACCCCGCTCCGCTGCAGATCGTCTGCGGCGCGCAGAACTTCGAGGCCGGCGACCACATCGTCACGGCAATGATCGGCGCCGTGCTTCCCGGCGACGTCAAGATCAAGAAGAGCAAGCTTCGCGGCGTCGTGTCCATGGGCATGAACTGCTCTGCGCGCGAGCTCGGCCTGGGCGGCGACCACTCCGGCATTATGATCCTGCCCGAAGATACGCCCTGCGGCATGCCGTTTGCCGAGTACGTGGGCTCGAGCGACACCGTGCTCGACTGCGAGATCACGCCCAACCGTCCCGATTGCCTGTCCATGATCGGCATGGCCCGCGAGACCGGCGCCATTTTCGACCGCGATTTCCACGTTGAGCTGCCTGCCATCAAGGCCGAGACCGGCCGCGCGACCGACGACGAGCTTTCGGTCGAGATTGCCGACGAGGGCCTGTGCGACCGCTACGTCGCCCGCATCGTGCGCAACGTGAAGGTCGGCCCGTCGCCCGACTGGATGGTCAAGCGTCTCAACGCCCTGGGCGTGCGCCCGCACAACAACATCGTCGACATCACTAACTATGTGATGATGCTCACCGGTCAGCCGCTGCACGCCTTTGACCTGGACACCTTTGCCGAGCGCGATGGTCATCGTCGCGTGGTGGTTCGCGCCGCCCAGCAGGACGAGAAGTTTACGACGCTCGACGGCGAGGAGCGCACGCTCGACGCCGGCATGGGCCTCATCACCGACGGCGAGCGCCCCGTGGCGTTGGCCGGCGTTATGGGCGGCATGGATTCCGAGATCGAGGACGATACCGTCGATGTGATGGTCGAGAGCGCCTGCTTCAACGCCGGTCGCACCTCGCACACCAGCCGCGACCTGTCGCTGATCTCCGATGCCTCCATTCGCTTTGAGCGTCAGGTCGATGAGACCGGTTGCGTGGATGTTGCCAACGTTACCTGCGCGCTGATCGAGGAGATCGCCGGCGGCGAGGTTGCTCCCGGCTATGTCGATGTGTTCCCCGCGCCCAAGACCATCGACAGCATTAAGCTGCGCCTGGCCCGCGTGCACGCCATCTGCGGTGCTGACATCGAGCCCGACTTTATCGAGCGCTCGCTCACCCGCCTGGGCTGCACCGTCGAGCGCGACGGCGAGGACTTTATGGTTACCCCGCCGAGCTTCCGTCCCGACCTGCCGCGCGAGATCGACCTGATCGAGGAGGTCCTGCGCCTGTGGGGCATGGGCCGTGTGACGGCGACCATCCCGGCTGCCAAGAACCACATCGGCGGCCTGACCCGCGAGCAGAAGCTCACCCGCAAGGTTGGCGAGATCCTGCGCGCCTGCGGCCTCAACGAGACCACGACCTTTGGCTTTGCCGCCCCGGGCGACCTGGAGAAGATCGGTATGTCCACCGAGGGCCGCGGCTGCCCCGTGGTTCTCATGAACCCGCTGGTGGCCGAGCAGACCGAGATGCGCCGCTCGCTGCTGCCGGGTCTGCTGCAGTCTGTGGCCTACAACGAGGCCCACGGCACGCCCAACGTGCACCTGTACGAGGTCGGCAGCCTGTTCCATGGCCGCGAGAACGCCAGCCTGCCCAAGGAGACCAAGTCCGTGGCGGGCGTGCTCTCGGGCCAGTGGAGCGAGCAGTCCTGGAACATGAAGTACCGTAAGCTGCGCTTCTTCTTTGGCAAGGGCATTGTCGAGGAGCTGCTCGCCCAGCTGCGCATCGAGAAGGTTCGCTTCCGTCCCGTCGAGGGCGAGGGCTATGCCTTCTTGCAGCCGGGTCGCGCCGCCGAGGTTCTGTCGGGCGGCACCGTGTTGGGCTGGGTCGGCGAGATTCATCCCAAGGCGCGCGAGACGATGGGCATCGACGAGGTTGTCGTTGCCTTTGAGCTCGACCTGGACAAGCTGATCAAGGGCGCCCGCAACCAGGAGAACTACCGCGAGTTCTCGCAGTACCCGGCTGTTGAGCACGACCTTGCTATCGTGGTCGACAACACTGTGACCTGCGAGGATCTTGAGCGCCGCATTACCAGCGCCGGCGGCAAGCTGCTCGAGGGCGTGCGCCTGTTCGACGTCTACCGCGATCCCATCCGCATCGGAGCGGGCAAGAAGTCCATGGCCTTTGCGCTTACGTATCGCTCCGACGACCACACGCTTACCAGCGAAGAGGTCGAAAAGGCGCACCAGAAGATCGTTACCAAGGTGTGCAAGGGCGTAAACGGCGAGGTCCGCGGCTAGGATTTGCGCTGGGAGCGTAGGGCCTGTTGGCGGTTGCTGTGGGCTCTGCGTGACCGCGGTGTTCGGAATAAGGCATCGTTGAGCCTGCATATATGACACGCGCATTACATAACGGCGTGCTGCTTTGTCGGCAGTGCGCCGTTTTGCTATGATAGCCCGCGGCGTGTTACGAATCTGACATTACGTAACACTGGAAAGGTGATTCAAGCGGCGTTGCAATTCCGTGCGCCGATAACCGGGAGGCGTACATGCACATTCCAGATAATTATCTGTCCCCGCAGACCGATGCCGTCATGGCGGTGGCGATGGTGCCCGTATGGGTTCACTGCATCAAAAAGGTGCGCGCCACGCTCGATCGCGAGCATATGGCGTTCCTGGGCATCTGCGCCGCATTCTCCTTCTTGCTCATGATGTTCAACGTGCCGCTGCCCGGCGGCACCACTGGCCACGCCGTTGGTGGCGCACTCATCGCGCTGCTGCTGGGCCCCGAGGCCGCGGCTATCGCGGTTTCGGTCGCGCTGGCGCTGCAAGCGCTGCTGTTTGGCGACGGCGGCATCCTGTCCTTTGGCGCTAACTGCTTTAACATGGCCTTCGTGTTGCCGTTTGCCGCAGCCATCGTGTTCCGCGCGCTTAACAGCCGTTTGCACGACAAGAGCTGGGGCACCTCGGTTTCGGCCATCGTAAGCGGCTGGGTCGGCCTGTGCCTGGCGGCCCTGTGCGCAGCAATCGAGTTTGGTATTCAGCCGATGCTCTTCACGAATGCTTCGGGCGCTCCGCTGTACTGCCCCTTCCCGCTGTCCATTGCCATTCCGGCCATGATGATCCCGCATATGTTGGTAGCCGGCGTGGTCGAGGGCGTGGCGACTGCCGCGATCTACGGCTTTATCAAGAAGACGGCGCCGAGCGTTATCGTCGGCCCCGAAGCCGCCGATGGACAGCTTGCTGCCGAGGGCGCTGCTGCAAAGAAGACCTCGCTGGTCCCCACGCTCATCTTGGTTGCCGTGCTTGTCGTGGCCACGCCGCTGGGCCTGCTGGCCACGGGTGACGCCTGGGGTGAGTGGGACGCCGAGGGCGCCGCGACCGCCGTTCAGGAGGCTGGCGACGACAGCCTGCAGGCTTCGGTCGGTCTCGACACCCCGACCTTTGCCGACGCTCTGCCTACGGGTGATTACCTGCAGGCCTATTCCGAGGAGCAGGGTCTCGGCTTTGCCGGTCAGGCTGCCATGTATATCCTGTCCGGCGTGATTGGCGTGGCGGTGCTCACCATCGCATTCCGTCTGATCTCGCTGACGGTCAAGGAAAGCGGTGCTCATGGCAATAGCCGAGCTGCCTAGCTGGCTTGCGGCCGAGGAGCGATACGAGCCCGCGGGGGCTCGGCATCGTGTGATGCAAAAGAATGTCCTGCACCTGGCGAGCCTGCTTGAGCGGGTTCGCCTGGGTGGAGGCGCGCACGAGGGCGGGTCGATGGTCGACCGCGCCCTTTCTTGCGTTTCGGCTCCGATGCGCCTGGTGGGGATGTTCGTTTGCGTCCTGTGCGTGTGCCTGACACAAAGCCCGCTGTACCTCATGTTGATGGCGGCCATTGCGCTGGTGCTCGTTGCCGTGCGTCCCGTACGCGGGCTGCGCGCGACCTTTGTGCCGGCGCTTGGCGCTGCAGGGCTCGCGGTGGTTCTGGTACTGCCCGCCTTGCTGCTGGACGCTTCTGCTGCGGGCGCCATGCTCAAGATTGCGCTCAAGACCTTCATTAATGTGTCGCTGGTGCTGGGCGTTTCGTGGACCCTCACGTGGAGCCGCATGTCGGCGGCGCTCAAGATGCTGCATCTACCCGACGAAGTTATCTTTACGTTTGATATGGCGCTCAAGCACATCGAGGTGCTGGGTCGCACGGCGCACGATCTGTGCGAATCGGTCATGCTGCGCAGCGTTGGCCGTGCGCCCGAGGGATTTTCGCGTACCGATTCGATCGCGGGTATCATGGGCATGACCTTTATCAAGGCGATGAAATGCAGCCGCGCGATGGACGAGGCTATGCTTTGCCGCGGCTTTGCCGGTGCGTATCCGGCTCCCGCGCGCGCCAGGTTTGGCTGGCGCGATGCGGCCTATGCGGCCGGCGTGGCGCTGCTGACAGTGTTGTGCGCCGTGCTGTAGGCGCTGCTGGTTCCGACTGGGGATGTAAATGGGGAAGGGCGACGTTTTGACGATCGATATGAATAGTGCGGCGGGCACGAACGGTGTGGGCGGCGCCGAGGTCGTTCCGCTCATCGAGCTGCGCGACGTGGTGTTCTCCTATGCGGGGCATACGGTTGTCGATGGCGTGTCGCTGCAGGTCGATCGTGGTGAACTCGTTGCCCTGCTCGGTCCCAACGGCTGCGGCAAGACGACGATTATGCGTCTTATTAACGGCCTTGAACTCGCGGACGCAGGGGCATACCTGTTTGACGAGCACGTGGTCGATGCGGCGTATCTGAAGGATTCTGCTGCTGCTCAGAAGTTCCACCAGCGCGTGGGCTTCGTATTCCAAAACGCCGATGCCCAGCTGTTCTGCGCCACGGTGGGCGAGGAAGTTGCTTTTGGTCCCGCGCAGATGGGGCTGCCGGCAGACGAGCTCGAGCGCCGCGTGCGCGATGCCATGGGGCTGTTCCAGGTTGCCGACCTTGCCGACGCCTCTCCCTATCAGCTCTCGGGCGGGCAAAAGAAGCGTGTGGCGCTGGCGGCAGTTGTATCGATGAACCCCGATATCCTAGTGCTCGATGAGCCCACCAATGGGCTCGACGAGGATTCATGCGACATCGTGGTCAACTTCTTGCTGGCCTACGTCGCGGTGGGTAAGACGGTCTTGATGAGCACGCATCACCAGGATTTGGTGCGACGCCTGGGTGCCCGTGCAATCTATATCGATCGATATCACCGTGTGGTCGAGACGCCTTCGCCGTCGTATGGAACCGAAAGCGGTGCTACGGACTAGTTGCTGCGTAGAGCGTGCGTAGCCGTTCGCGCGGCTTTGCCGTGATGGTATAGTTATCCAGGTTTTTTATGGGGGTGGCTATGCCAAGTTGGAACATTCATATCGCTCAGACGGAGCGTTTGCTGGAGCGCACCGGTGCACTTGCCAATAGCGTGCGCGACCGCAATGCCTTTTTGTTTGGCTGCGTGGTTCCGGATATTTTCGTGGGCTATATGGTCCCTGGCATCGCCGATCCCATCCCGTACCGCATTACGCACTTTGCCAAGCCCGAGCCTATCCCTAAGCCGCGTGAGCACGAGTTCTGGGATACCTATGTGGCACCGTTGTTTAAAAGTTCGCCCACCGGTGCGCCAGCCGCGGCGACCTCGATTATCGAGGAGCGCGAGCGACTGAATCGCGTGCACTATCCCCAGCGCTACAGGGATGCTGAGCCGGTTGTCGGTCCCGGCGCTCGTGAGTTCTCGCTTGCGTCCGAAGATGTGGCGCAGTCGTTGCTCGATTTGACACTGGGTGTCTGGTCGCATCTGGTGGCCGATACCGTATGGAATACGCGCGTGAATCAGTACCTGGAGGCGCACGGCGGCAAGCCGTGCGAGGAGTTCCGCATTAAAAAGCAAGGCGACTTTGACTGGTTTGGCAAGACGCTGGGCATTGTTTCCATCCCGCGTGCGACCGATCGCCTGTATACCGCTGCGACGCGTTTTGGGCAGTATCCCATCCATAAGGAGTATGTGCTCAAGACCATCGGCGTTATGCACGAGATCGTGCGCGAAAACCCCGGCGAGCCCGATCATCCGCCGTATCGCTTGCTAACCGAGGAGTTTTTCGATGCAACGTTTACCGAGGTCATCGAGCTGACCGAGGCGGGCTTTGCCGCCCGTGTCGAATCGCCCGATGTGCCTGCGCTGCCCCTGATTGCCAGCTGCTAGCTGGCCGGCCCGGCAGTGAATAGCTCAACCCAATCGACAAGTAGCTCTTGCCGTAAGGTATCTTCGGCAATGCGCTCCTGTTTGGTCTTTGGGATGTGGGGAAGCCCGGCCTTTTTATGGATGAGCTCGGCTATGTGATCGAAGCTCTTCTTCTCCTTGATCTGGTCATAGGTAATTTGGATGACGTCGTAGCCCATGCTTGTGAGTGCGGTGGCGCGCTCGGCATCGGAGAGGCTCGCGGCTTCGCTGTCGTGGGCAGAGCGGCCTTGGCATTCCAGAATGACGCCCATGCTGTCGGTGGCGCTTTCGATGAGGATATCGGCGTAGCAGCAGGTTTTGTCATACAGCGAACGTGCGGCTTCACTGAGCGGGATGCGCGCGTTGTTGGCGATCTCGATGCCCTGCGGGACCTCCTTGCAGCCGGCCTTCTCCAGCTCGCGCAGGATGTCCGCCGTGCGGCCGGTGAGAATGATGTCCGCGCCGTATTTCTCGCGGGCGAGCAGCGCGCCATCGATCACGAG
>OIAN01000659.1_pt1 | contig 10339 bp, 10 predicted proteins | sample 1580761 | NCBI WGS metagenome assembly OIAN01 (sample SAMEA3882511, study PRJEB24775) | human gut metagenome | biome: human-associated habitat; feature: intestine environment; material: feces | place: Netherlands | collected 2009/2010 | reverse complement strand
AAATCATGGCGGAGGTGGATGCTATATGCAAGTGAACGAGCGCTTTCAGCCCACCATTGTGGCCTTTTGCTGCAACTGGTGTTCTTACGCCGGAGCGGATCTGGCCGGCACCAACCGGCTTTCTTATCCGGCTCACGTGAAGATCATTCGCATCCCCTGCTCCTGCCGGTTGAACCCCATGTTCATCCTGCGGGCCTTTCAGCGGGGAGCCGATGGCGTGATCCTCTGCGGCTGCCACCCGGGGGATTGCCACTATACCACGGGCAACTACTACGCCCGGCGGCGGATGACCCTGCTGGTTTCCCTCCTGGACTATTTGGGCATTGAGCGGGAGCGGACGAGGGTGGAGTGGGTCTCTGCGGCAGAGGGAGCCAAATTTGCCGCTACCATGGAGGAATTTGCCGAGACTATCCGCGCTTTGGGCGAGAATCGGAGACTGGAGGACCTGAGATGCAAGCAGATGTGAAGGCCAGGGCTGTCGAGCTCTTGAAAACTGGAGCAGTGGACCGGGTCCTGGGGTGGAAGGCCGGAACATTTTTCTATGATCTCACGCCGGCGGTGTTTTCCACGGCGGAGGAAGCGGAGCGGGAGTTTGTATGGTCCCCCTTTTCCGCCCCCAATCTTTCCAAATATCTGGTTGCAGAGAGCCGGAAGCCGGGAAAAATTGCCGCCTTTTTAAAACCCTGCGACACCTACTCGTTTCAGCAGCTTTGCAAGGAGCATCGCGTGCAGCGGGCGGCGGTGTATGCTGTGGCCGTCCAGTGCGAGGGAATGTGTGACATGGAGCAGCTCCAAGCCCAGGCCAAAGCGCCCCTGGCGGTTCGGGAAGAGGGAGAAACCCTGGTGGTGGAGACCCTCTACGGAGAGAAACGCTTACCCCGGCAGACGGTGTTGGCAGAGCGGTGCCGCAGCTGCAAAACCAAAAAGATGGCCTGCTATGACGAGCTTTTGGGAGAGGACGGCACAGACTGCGGGGACGGCCGGATGGAGGGCGTGCGCCGTTTGGAGGCGATGACGCCGGATGAGCGGTTTCGCTTCTGGCAGGGCGAATTGTCCCGGTGCATTCGCTGCAACGCCTGCCGGAATGTGTGCCCCGCCTGCTCCTGTGAGAAATGTGTCTTTGACAATCCTGCGTCCGGGGTGGAGAATAAGGCGGCTGCAAATTCCTTTGAAGAGAATCTCTTCCACATCATCCGCGCCTTCCATGTGGCTGGGCGTTGCACCGACTGCGGGGAGTGCTCCCGGGTTTGCCCCCAGCACATCCCCCTGCATTTGCTGAACCGGAAATTAATTGCCGATATGAACGAGCTGTACGGCCCTTACCAGGCCGGTGCGGACCTGGAATCCAGGCCGCCGCTGATGGACTTCCGCTTTGACGACCCGGAGCCCAGTACAGCCAGGAGAGGAGGGGCGCAATGAAACGGATTGCATGGTCCAGGCTGCCAGAGCTTTTGGCGGCCATGGCGACCCGGGGCAGCCTGTATTGCCCGCTGGAGGACGGAGCCGGACATAGCCGGTTTGCCCGGTGGGAGCCGGGGAAGGAGCCGGTTCTGACCGGCAATACCCGGTTGGGCCCCAAGGACCTCTTTTTTCCCCAGGTGGAGGATTTGATGCGCTTCCGTGTCTCCGGCAAGGAACTGGAGATTTTGGAGGCCCGGGTGCGCCAGGAGCCGTTTGTGGTCTTTGGAGTCCGGCCCTGTGACTGCCGGGCCCTGGAGATTCTGGACCGGGTGTTCCTGGCAGAGCCGGAGGACAGCTTCTACCGGGACCGGCGGGACCATGGCACCGTCATCTGCCTGGCTTGCCAGGAGCCGGAGGAGACCTGCTTTTGCGGGACCTTTGGCATTGACCCTGGGGACCCGGCAGGGGATGTGTCCGCCTGGCAGTGGGAGGACGCCCTGTACCTCCGGGCCAATACGGAAAAGGGAGCGGCGCTGCTGGCGGGCCTCCCCCTGGAGGAGGGGGAGGAGTCTGCCGTGGCGGCAGCACAGGAGCGAACCAGGTCCATTCTGAACCGGCTTCCCCTGCGCGAGCTCACCACCGAAGGATTTGGCCGGGAGGAGGCGATGCTGGAGCTGTTCCACCGGCCGGAGTGGGACCAGCTGTCGGAGAGCTGCCTGGGCTGCGGAGCCTGCACCTTCGCCTGCCCCACCTGCCAGTGCTATGACATCAAGGAGTTTACCGGAAATCGGGAGATTCTTCGCTACCGGTGCTGGGACAGCTGCATGTATTCAGACTTTACCATCATGTCTGCCGGTCAGCCCCGGCCCACCCAAAAGGAGCGGTTTCGCCAGCGGTTTTTGCATAAGCTCCAGTATTTCCCCGTAAACCAGGGGGGGATTTTCGGCTGCGTGGGCTGCGGCCGGTGCCTGCGGCAGTGCCCGATACACATGAATATTGTCAAGGTGATGAAAACTTTGGGAGGTGCGCCCCATGAATCGTGATCCCCTGATTCCCATGATCGCAGTGGTGACGGACATACGGGTGGATACCCCGGATGTGAAAACCTTCCGGGTGGTGGGTCTGGACGGGAGGAAGCCCTTTTCTCACATCCCCGGCCAGTGCGCCATGCTGTCTGTGCCCGGGGTGGGGGAGGCCCTCTTCTCCATCACCTCATCCCCCACCGATTTGGATTTTTTGGAATTTTCCATTAAAAAGTGCGGCTGCGTCACAGAGTGGCTCCACGCCATGGAGCCGGGGCAGCAGGTGACCCTTCGGGGTCCCTATGGCAACGGCTTCCCGGTGGATACGGCCTTCCGGGGGAAGGATTTGGTGTTCATTGCCGGCGGCATCGGCCTGGCGCCGCTGCGGTCTGTGATCCGCTATGTCCGGGCCAACCGGTCCTGGTACGGGCAGGTGGACATTGTCTATGGCGCCCGCTCCAGGGACGACTTGGTGGACTATCCGGAGATTGTGGAGCAGTGGTGCCAGGAGGAGGGCCTGAGGGTCCACCTGACCATTGACCGGGAGCAGCCGGGCTGGGACGGACATGTGGGCTTCGTGCCCGGCTATGTCCGGGAGCTGGGATTTGATACGGGGAAAACCGCTGTGGTCTGCGGTCCCCCTGTGATGATTCAGTTTACCCTGGAGGCGCTTCAGGCCATGGGTTTTCAGAAAAACCAGGTGTATACCACTCTGGAGCTGCGGATGAAATGCGGCATTGGGAAGTGCGGCCGTTGCAACATTGGGGACCGGTACGTTTGTAAGGACGGTCCGGTGTTCCGCTGCGACCAGCTGGACCGGCTGCCCGACGAGTATTGACAGAGGTGCTACGATGGAAGAAATGGTTCATGTTTACTTTTTTGGAAAGCAGTATCAAGTCCCAAAGGCCTTGACCATCATGCGGGCCATGGAGTATGCGGGCTATCAGCTGGTGCGGGGCTGCGGCTGCCGGAATGGCTTCTGCGGCGCCTGCGCCACCTTGTACCGGGTGAAGGGCAGGCAGGAGCTTAAGACCTGCCTGGCCTGCCAGACCCAGGTGGAGGAGGGCATGTACGTTGCCACCCTGCCCTTTTTCCCGCTGGTAAAGCAGGTGTACGACATGGACAAGATTCCGCTGAATCAGCAGGTGATGATGCAGCTTTACCCGGAGATTTACGCCTGCATCGGCTGCAATGCCTGCACCAAAAGCTGCACCCAGGAGCTGAATGTGATGCAGTACATCGCCTATGCCCAGCGGGGGGACTTTGCTGCCTGCGCAGAGGAGTCCTTTGACTGCGTCATGTGCGGGGTATGCTCCGCCCGTTGCCCGGCGGGCATTTCCCACCCCCAGGTGGCCATGCTGGCCCGGCGGATCAACGGCAAGTATCTGATGCCCAGGTCCCAGCACCTGGAGGACCGGGTGGGGGAGATTGCAGACGGGACCTTCCGGGAGCTGATGGAATCCCTGATGGGCAAGCCCTTGGAAGAGCTGCAAGAGCTGTACAACCACCGGGACATTGAGAAGTAGGGAGGCAATCGCATGTACACACCGGAAATGCTGGAATCCATGGCCAAGGTGGAGGCACATCGCGCCCGGAACCTGGCCACAGAACCCCGCCGTATGACAGCGGAGGAGAAGGAGGCCCTCCTGAAGGCCTTTCATCCGGATTATAAGGAGGAGAAATTTACCCGGCTCCAGGTGGGGCCCAACGCTGGGGAGAAGGTTCCCCTGGAGCTGGCGGAGCTGCTTCAGTCTCAGCCTCGGTTTCTGGAGGCGGAGGTGCCCCTAGAACAGGCGAATTTCACTGCGGACGTGTTAATCATCGGCGGCGGCGGAGCGGGCTGTGCGGCGGCCCTGGAGGCTCAGAACACGGGCGCTTCTGTGCTGCTGGTCACCAAGCTCCGGGTGGGGGACGCCAACACCATGATGGCCGAGGGAGGGATCCAGGCTGCGGATAAGCCCAATGATTCTCCTGCCATTCATTTCCTGGACGCCTACGGTGGCGGTCACTTTGCCGCCAAAAAGGAGCTTTTGAACAAGCTGGTGACGGAGGCGCCTGAGGCCATTTTGTGGCTGAACCAGTTGGGGGTGGAGTTTGACAAGGCGCCGGATGGGACTATGGTGACCACCCACGGCGGCGGTACCTCCCGGAAGCGGATGCATGCCGCCAAGGACTACTCCGGGGCGGAGATCATGCGCACCCTTCGGGATGAGGTCCTGAACCGGCCCATTCAGGTGGTGGATTTTACCGCTGCTGTTGAACTGATTTTGGATGAAGCGGGACGGGCCTCTGGGGCGGTGCTTTTGAATATGGAAACCCGGCAGCTTCTGGTGGCCCGGGCGAAAACCGTAATTTTGGCTACCGGCGGGGCGGGGCGGATGCACTATCAGGGTTTCCCCACCTCCAACCACTATGGGGCCACGGCGGACGGCTTGGTTTTGGGTTACCGGGCGGGGGCGAAGCTTCTGTATCCGGATACCCTTCAGTACCATCCCACAGGCGCGGCGTTCCCTCAGCAGATTTTTGGCGCATTGGTGACGGAAAAGGTCCGCTCTCTGGGCGCCATGCTCATCAATCGGGAGGGCGAAGCCTTTATGCATCCCCTGGAGACCCGGGATGTGTCCGCCGCCTCCATCATCCGGGAGTGCCAGGGCCGGGGCAAGGGCGTGCAGACTCCAGACGGCCAGGGCGTCTGGCTGGATACGCCGATGATTGAGCTTCGGAATGGAGCCGGTACCATAGAACGCCGGATTCCCGCCATGCTGCGCATGTTTGGAAAGTATGGAATGGACATTCGGAAGACCCCCATTTTGGTTTATCCCACCCTTCACTATCAAAATGGCGGCCTGGACATCGGCCCGGACTGCCAGACGCCGGCCGTGCCCAACCTTTATGTAGCCGGAGAGGCGGTGGGAGGCATCCACGGCAGAAACCGGCTCATGGGCAACAGCCTCCTGGACATCATCGTCTTTGGCCGGGACGCCGGGCGGAACGCCGGGCAAGCGGCCCGGGAGACGGATCTGGGTCGCCCCACTTTGCGTCATGTGACCGGCTTTGTCAAGGAGCTGGAGCAGGCGGGGATTTCCACCGGCAAAGTGAGCCCCAAATTGTTACCCACTTATCATTCCATGGGAAAGGATTTTTAAGGGCCATGAAACATCTGGTACCCCCGGAGCAGCCTTCGGAATCCATCCTGGTAGGATGCCTACTTGCGGCCTCCGGCGGCCTGCAAGACGCTTATACTTACAATGTCCGGGATCAGGTCTTTGCCAACGCCCAGACGGGTAACATGGTTTTGGTGGGCCAAAGCCTGGCCTTGGGTCAGTGGGCGGTGGCGGCGGAGCATCTCATTCCGGTGGTGGCCTTTGCAACCGGGGTCACAGCCACAGCCTGGCCTTTCACTGGCGGCAGGCTGTGGTGCTTCTGGAGGCTGTGATTTTGCTTCTGGTGGCCTTTCTGCCCAGCCAGCTCAATTTGCTGGCCAACGTTTTGGTGAGCTTTGTGTGCGCCATGCAGGTGGAGAGCTTTCGGAAGATTGAGGGCAATGCCTACGCCACCACCATGTGCATCGGGAACCTCCGCAGTGGGATGGAGTATTTATACCGCTGGCATGTGACCCGGGACCGGGCCCATCTGCACCGGGCGAAGGTGTATTACCTGGTGATTCTGGTGTTTGTCCTGGGTGCGGCGCTGGGAGGCGTGACATGCCGGAGCCTGGGAAGGCTTTCCATCCTGATTTGCTGCCCGCTGCTGCTGTCTGCTGTGGCCGTTATGGCCTGGACCAAGCGGAGCGCGGAACATGGCAAAAAAAAGTAGGTTTGTCAATGTGCTGGTGCACCAGTATCACAACATGGCCTGCCGCAAGAAGGAAAACCCTCTGCGGCAGGCCATGTTCCATTATTTCTTGGCCCAGGTGCTGGGCAGGAGAAGCACCAAAAGGGGGAAGATTTCCAGCCGTCCGGCCAGCATGTCCAGGCACAGGACGGCTTTGGACAGGTCTGACAGCCCGGCAAAGGAGGCGGCCGGTCCTACGGCGCCCAGGCCGGGGCCGATGTTGTTGAGGGTAGCCAGGACGGAGGAGATGGTGGTGGAGGCGTCGAAGTTATCCAGGGATACCAAAAGCATGGAAGCCATGGCAATGAGGATGTAGAACAGGGTATAGACCAGGACGCCATGGACCGTTTCCTTGGAGACCTGTTTGCCGTCCACCTTCACCACCTTGACGGTCCGGGGATGGATCAGCCGCTCCAGTTCGTTTTTTGCATACTTGCACAGGATGACAATCCGGGAGACTTTGAAGCCGCCGCCGGTGGAGCCGGCGCAGGCTCCCACGATCATGAGAAAGCAGAGAATCACCCGGCTGAACTCCGGCCACAGGTTGAAGTCCAATGTGCCGTAGCCTGTGGTGGTGATGATGGAAGAGACGGTGAAGGCTGCGTGATGGACCGCCTGCCCGAAGGAGGGCATAGAGCGGTAGATGTTGACGCTGATGGCCAGGGTGGCGGTCAGAATGATCCCCACATAGGTCCACAATTCGGAGCTGTGGAGGGCCTGACGGAATTTCCGCTGGAGCAAAAGGAAGTAAACCGTGAAGTTTACTCCGAAAAGCGCCATAAAAATGGTGGTCACCGTCTGGATATAGGGGGTATATTCGGCGCAGCTGGAGGTCCTGACCGCGAAGCCGCCAGTGCCTGCCGTGCCGAAGGCGATGCACAGGCTGTCAAAAAGGGGCATGCCTCCTGCCAGGTATAAAATGACCAGAAGAAGGGTCAGGGCCAGATAGATGAGATACGTGATTTTTGCGGACTCCCGAATTTTCGGGACCACCTTTGCCACATTGGGCCCCGGGCTCTCTGCCCGAAGAATATGAATGGTGGCTCCACCCATAGCAGGCAGCAGAGCCAGCATAAACACCAAAATGCCCATGCCCCCTATCCAGTGGCTGAAGCTCCGCCAGAACAGCATGCCCTTGTCCAGAGCCTCTACCCGGGGCAGGATGCTGGAGCCAGTGGTGGTGAAGCCGGAGATCACCTCAAATAGGGCGTCGATATACCGGGGGATCTGACCGGACAGGCTGAAGGGCAGCGCCCCCACAAGACTGATGACAATCCAGGTCAGAGCGGCAATGACAAAGCCGTCCTTGGGAAAGAGCGTCCGCCTCCGGGGCTTCCGAATGATCATACACCCGCCCAGAATGAGACAGACGGCAATGGTGAGCCCAAAATGCTTCCAGGTGGTCTCCTGGTAGAGGAGGGCGACTGCCAGGGGCAACAGCAGCAGAGCGCCCTCAATGAGGAGCACCAGCCCCAGGACATAACGGATCATTTGCTTGTTCATAGTATGTTGGCCCCTTCCGATTCGCTTTCTGTGCCGTACCAATTATAGGCCCTTCCTGACCAGCCGTCAAGGCTGAGAGAGGGGGGGAAGGGGAAAAATTGCAGATTCTGCGGTTTTCCCAGATCCAGAACTTTCCAGTTGCACTTTGGGGCGGTGTGGAGTAAAATGGGGCAGAATACGGCAAGAGGTGTGAGAATGATGACGGAGGTCATTTGCCACAGAGGATACAGCAGCCGGTATCCGGAAAATACCATCCTGGCTTTTCAAAAGGCGGTGGAGAGCGGAGCGGACGGCGTGGAATTGGATGTTCACCTCACCCGGGATGGGGAAGTGGTGGTGATCCATGATGAGCGTGTGGACCGGACGACAGATGGTGTGGGATATGTCAAAGACCATTCCCTGGCGGAATTGCGCCGCCTGAACGCGGCATACGGCTGGAGGACTGCACCGCAGCGAATTCCCACGTTGGAAGAGTATCTGGAGCTGATTGCACCCACTGGAATGAAGTCCAATATCGAGCTGAAGACGGGGCTTTTTGATTACGAGGGAATGGAGGAAAAGGTGTGGAACCAGATTTGCCGCTTTGGCCTGGAGAACCGGGTGATTCTCTCCAGCTTCCATGCCCAGACCCTGCTGCGGGTCAAGGCCCTGGCGCCGGAGGCGCCTTGCGGTCTTTTGAACCAGGATAAGCTCCTGAGTCCCGGCCAAGCCACCCGGGATTTGGGGCTTGAGGCGTACCATCCCCTGTATCTCCGTTTGCGGCCTGGAGTCATCCGGGAGCTGAAAGCGTGTCACCTGGAGATCAATGCCTACACGGTGAACGGTCACGGTCCCCTTACTTATCTCTTTGCTTGGGATGTTCACTCTGTCATTACCAACCATCCCAGACGGGCCCTGACCCTGCGCCGCCTGATTCAGGGAAATCCAGGATTGACAAACCCAAAAATTGTGGTAAAATAGCCCCAAATACTCCAAATGCCATGCGGAAACCAAGCAGAGGAAAGGCCCAAAGCGAGGGGGAGACGGTGCAAGCCCCCGGCCGGAATTCTGCCAGCCATTTCCAAGCGGCCCGGGATGACCGGGACGGGCGCTCCCGTTACAGAGCAGCTAAGACGCCGGGTTTTTTCCCGGTAATTAGGGTGGTACCGCGAGCAAGAGCCTCGCCCCTAACCTGGGGGCGGGGTTTATTTGTTTGGCAGGGGGCGGCATCCTTGACGTGCCCCAGCTGGAGCTTTCCCCATGCGGGCAATGTGTACAGGAGGCATTACGCTTTACAAACCGCCAAATGGGCATGAATTTGTGGCAAAAAAGCCATTTCGACCATATCATCCGCAGGGAAGGAGACTTTTTCCAGGTTTGGCAATATATCGACGGCAATCCGGCCAAATAGCTGGAGGATCCATATTATGTGAACAAAAATAATGGAGGTAGATTACTATGAATCGCAAGCCCTATGGCGTGAATGAGCTTCGGGAGATGTTTTTGTCTTTCTTTGAGAGCAAGGGGCACCTGCGCCTGCCCAGCTTTTCGCTGATTCCCCAGAATGACCAGTCTTTGCTGCTGATCAATTCCGGCATGGCGCCTATGAAGCCCTATTTCAAGGGAGAGGTGGAGCCGCCCCGCCGCCGGGTGTGTACCTGCCAGAAATGCATCCGTACCGGCGACATTGAGAACATCGGCAAAACGGCCCGCCATGGAACCTACTTTGAGATGCTGGGCAACTTCTCGTTTGGCGATTACTTCAAGCGGGAGGCCATCGAATGGAGTTGGGAGTTCCTGACGCAGGTGGTGGGCCTGGACGAGAGCCGGCTGTACCCTTCTATCTATGAAAACGATGAGGAGGCCTTCCAGATCTGGAACCAGGAGGTGGGCATCCCGGCGGACCGGATCTTCCGGTTTGGCAAAGAGGACAACTTCTGGGAGCATGGCTCCGGCCCCTGCGGCCCCTGCTCCGAGATCTACTATGACCGTGGACCGGAGTACGGCTGCGGCAAGCCCGGCTGCACCGTGGGCTGCGACTGCGACCGGTATATCGAGATCTGGAACAATGTGTTCTCTCAGTTCGATAACGACGGACATAACAACTACACGGAGCTGAAGCAGAAGAATATCGACACCGGCATGGGGCTGGAGCGTCTGGCCGTGGTGTGCCAGGACGTGGACTCCCTCTTCGACGTGGACACCGTCATGAACATCACCAACCGGGTGACCGCCCTCACCGGCGCTGCCTACGGCCAGAGCCATAAGACGGACGTATCCCTCCGGGTCATTACAGACCACATCCGCTCCGCTACCTTTATGATCTGCGACGGCGTGCTGCCCTCCAACGAGGGCCGGGGCTATGTGCTGCGGCGGCTGCTGCGGCGGGCGGCCCGGCACGGAAAGCTATTGGGCGTGAATGAGCCCTTCCTCTTCCAGGTGGTGGAGACCGTCATCCATGAAAACGAGGGCCATTACGGCTACCTCCGGGATCGGGCGGACTATATCACCCGGGTGGTGCGCACGGAGGAGGAGAACTTCGCCCGGACCATTGACGGTGGCATGAAGATTTTTGCGGAGCTCCTGGCGGAGCACAAGGC
>OIAN01000654.1_pt1 | contig 10375 bp, 7 predicted proteins | sample 1580761 | NCBI WGS metagenome assembly OIAN01 (sample SAMEA3882511, study PRJEB24775) | human gut metagenome | biome: human-associated habitat; feature: intestine environment; material: feces | place: Netherlands | collected 2009/2010 | reverse complement strand
CGACCGTATCCAGACGGACAGGTCTGTCATCTTCGTATTCCACGGTCACCTGTGCCTTTCCGTCTGGCAGGATTCCCGTGATATATCCACTTCTGCGGCTTGCAGACAGTTCCCTCACAATGCGGTTCGCCAAAACCACTGGCATTGGCATGAGCTGCGGCGTCTCATCACAGGCGTAGCCAATCATGATGCCCTGATCCCCGGCACCGCTGGCAAGTCCGCTCTGAACAGAAACAGTCCCTGCCCTTCGTTCTCTGGATCTCTCCACTGCCCCGGCGATATCCGGACTCTGTTTGTGGATGAGGGCATCCATGTGGATTTCCTCTGCTTCATAGCCTGCACTCTCCAGCACCTTTTTGATGATTTCAAACACCTGTGGCTCAAATCGGCTGGTAATCTCTCCTGCCACAATGATGTTCCCTTTGGTCGCCAGCACCTCGCAGGCCACCCTGGAATTTTCGTCCTCTTTCAGACACGCATCCAGAATGCTGTCTGCGATCAGGTCGCAGAGCTTATCCGGATGTCCTTCTGTTACGGATTCTGCTGTATAAAATCGTTTCATAATCGTTACCATCCTTTCTAACGAGTCAAAGCTCGTTATCACATAAGTAAATAGATCCAGCAGAAAGCACTCCTTTTGGAACACTTCCTGCCGGATCTTGGTTGTGAGCTGTCTCACATTCTGCACTTTTCGGGGGCTTTCAGACACTTTTCGCTGAAATACTCCCAATACATAACATCACATAATCTCTCTGTTTTGAACACTTTCCATCCTGTACAGCCATTATTTGTCTCATTTTCCGCACTTTTAGGGGATTTTCAGACACTTTTTCTGTCAGGGCATTGGCAGATAGGCCGTAGAGTATAACCAAAGTTCCCTCTTTTGAACACGTTTCCCACCTGAATACACCTGGCACACATCCCTGCTATACTCCCCTGTTTTGAACACTTCCTGTCCCGTGTGGTCATTATTTGTCTCATTTTCTGCACTTTTGGGGTACTTACGAACACTTCTGGCTCCACACTGCCCCGGAAACCGGCACCGCCAGGACGATGTTCCTGGCACCGCTCCATTCATATGAACACGTGACGAGCGTCAAAACCTTATCGTATATACACTTCAGGTAATCATCTCCGGTTTCGAACACTTCCCTCTGCTTAGCTGCTTTTAAGTACTCCTGCACTGCCGCCACATCTGGAAGTTTCTGCTGGAACGGGAACAAATTCCTGTCTGCTTTCAGCACCGTGACAATTCGGTATTCCTGAATGCTATCCTCTGTCTGAAGATAAGCAAAGGGATGCTCCTGATAATATGTTTCATCTGCATAGAAATCCAGATTTCCGAACATTGCCCCACTGTTCATGTTGTGACCGTAAATGATAAGGTTCCGACTTTCAGACACTTTGCAGTCTGCCTGTAAAAACAGGCTTCCGTTGATGTCATATTCCTTTTTGTAATTCCGTTTCAGGTAAAACTCCCCATTCTCCTGTTCGGACTGAAGCACCGGGTAATCAATCCCGGTATCCGGTATGGTCAGCCATCCCTGCACATCCGGGTATTGTTCCCGAAGAGAAACAAGGTCTACCGCAGCCACCGGGCATTTTCTTCCAGCTGGTTGGTCTTTCTTTTCAGAGCCTGAGGCTCCCGGAGCTTCCGGCTCCGGGAAATTCCCTTTCAGCTCTGCCACCAGCTTTTTGTTCTCCATTGGAAGATATACCATGTGGTAAATCAGAAACCCGGCACTTGTCAGCGTCACTGCAAGGCAGATGATCTTGAAAAACCTCTGTAAGATTCCTGTCTTTGGTTTTTTCTTCATCGTTCCTGTCCGGCTTTTCTCTGCTTCTTTGGCTGACTCTTCTGCGTCTTTCCCGGCACAGGCGGTTTCCTTGCTGCTTTCAGGATTGGTTCTGTTGGAATCTGATTCTGCCTGCAGCCCTTTAAGATTCCGGTCAGGTACGACCGTCCGGGCGGATTAAAGTTCTGCATGTAATCTTTTGTCATGATATAGACAATGGCTTTGATCTCTCTTCCGCCTTTATTCTTGACGGTGATTTCCTGTTTGTCGTAAAAATCAGGATAGCCTTCATAAAGATCCAGGCTCTTTTCGCAGTCCCCGGTCAGTGACCAGAGGACGCCGTCCACATGGCTTCCCTCTTCCGGGAAGATGGTGGCAAGACCGCTTCCTGCGGCTGCAAAGGTCAGCCGATACCCCTCCAGGCGGACGGTTTCTACCACCTCCGCCTTTGGGCACCGATATGCCATCTGGTCCAGATCCATGTTGCTTCCATACGCAAAATATAATTGTTTCAGCCTATCTGCCCCCTTTTTTCTTCTTTCTTCTGGATGCCACACCCATGCCGATCAGACCGCCTGTGGAAAGAATCAGGCACAGGGCCGGAATCCAGAGGTTGGTGTCATCGCCTGTTTTCGGGTTACTTACAGACGGGGTGTCCTCCGGCAGCTTCTCGTTCGTCACTTTCTGGATGACTTCAATCACTGGGGTTTTGTCATCTACATAAGTAAATGTCACTTCATGCTTGGTCTCATCCAGCTGATATCCTTCCGGTGCTTTGGTCTCAACCAGATAATAAGTGGCTGCCTTATCAAATTTGCCATCCTTATAAGTTCCGATTGCAAGCAGTCCGCTGGTTGCATGACCGTTTTCATCAGTGGTCAGGGTTTCTACCACTTTGCCATCGGCATCCCTCAATTCAAATTCCGCACCTTTCAGTGCAGCTCCGGTATCCTTGTCCGTTTTCTCAATGATCAGACGTCCCTTTGCGGTATCATCTTTCATGGCTACCTTCTGGATCTCTGCGGTGTCTGCCACCTCGAAGGTGATCTCTTCCGAAACGACATAACCGTTTGGAGCCTGCTCTTCTTTCAGGGTGTATTTACCAATCGGAAGTTTTTCGATATAATGCGGCTCTTTACCGGAAGTCCAGGTTTCTACGATGTTGCCATTTTCATCTGTGATGGTCAGTTTGGCTCCTTCGATCTCATTATCTCCGGTAATATCCGTTTTGCTGATTTCCACTTTGGTCACGTCATCTTCCATCACCTGTTTCTGGATCTCTGCGGTATTTTCCACGGTGAATGTGATGCTTTCCGCAGTGGCATATCCATCGGCCGGCTTGGTCTCTGTCAGGGTGTAAGATTTTCCTACAACCAGTTCTTTGATGATGTGCGGCTCCTTGGTGGATGTCCATTCCTCAACAACAGCCCCGTTTTCATCCGTCAGCTGTAATCTGGCTCCCGGCAGTTCCTCGCCTGTGGTCAGATCGGTTTTGGAAAGTTCCACGGTTGTCGGCTCATCTTCAAATACGAACTCATAGGACACTTCTGCTTCTTTGTCTCCCTGGTACTCAAAAACAAATTCCTGCTCTTCTCCGGTGGTGACAAATCCATCCGGTGCATACAGCTCCTTCACATAATAGGTTCCGTCGATCGGCAGGTCTGCAATAAAGGAAATCTTTCCATCTGCATCTGTTGTTTTTAACTCGATCAGGGTATCTGCTTCCATCAGCACCTTTCCAGATGCGGACAGGATGTCGTTTCTGGTGTACAGTCCAAAGATGCCGCCTTTTAATACACGGTCGGTATCCTTTTCTTTCTTCAGGACGTTCACTTTTACCTTCTGGCGGTTGTTCTGCCAGTCCTCATCGTATACGACAACCGGGGTATCCTGGTCACGGTAGGAAAGATCTACATATCGTGGTTCTTCATCCAGCACATAACCATATGCTGTGCCCACCTCTTTGACATAGTATTTTCCAACCGGAAGGTCAGATACTTCTGCAACACCGTTTGCATCAGTAGTCACGGTTGCCACCAGCTCGTCCTTAGCATAATAATCCGGGCTTACACCATCGGCTGCTTTGATATCCTCTGCAGCGTAAATCTCAAAGGTAACGTCTGACAGGCTTCCTGTGATGTACTCAAACAGATGCTCTACAACGCCTTTGACATTGTCCAGCAGGGTGATCTTATCAAGGAATTCACCCTTCTTGTTTACGATCAGCAGGGCTTTCGGCACATCGTCTTTCATTTCCACTTTCTGTACTTTTGCGGTATCCTGAACGGTGAATTCCACATCCGTGGTCTTTAAATAACCAAGCGGTGCAAGAGATTCACGGAGGGTATAAGTTTTTCCAACGGTCAGGTATTTGATCACATGAGGCTCATCCTTTACGGAAGTCCAGCTGTCGATCACATTTCCATCCTTGTCCAGAACAGAAAGGGATGCCCCGTTCAGCTCTACGCCTGTGGTCAGGTCGGATTTTGTCACCTCGATGGTGGTCGGCTGGTTCTTCTTCACAGATTTCAGCTTGATGGTCGGAATGTCCTGCCCCTGATAGGTGGCATCAAATTCCAGTATCTCGTCAGAAGATACAAAACCATCCGGTGCAGAAATTTCTTTCACATAATAAGTTCCAAGCGGCAGGTCCAGGGTGAAGTGTGCCTGTCCTTTTTCATCGCTTGTGATCTCCTGTAATAAAGTGTCCGCTTTCACGATTACCTTATCACCGGATTTGATCTCGTTCTTATTGTAAAGACCGAATGTAGCTCCAGCTACCGTGCTTCCTGTTTCTGCATCCTGTTTTTCCACGGTGATGCTTACTTTCTGGCGTTCATTGGTAAAAGTCACTTCTTCGTCTACGACTGGGGTATCCTGTCCGGCATAGGTAAAAGTTACTTCTTCGCCTTTGGCATTCCAGGTGTAGCCCTCCGGCGTTTTTTTCTCTTCTACACGGTATTTGCCGAGCGGAAGGTTCTCTACTACGGCACTTCCGGTTTCATCGGTTGTCACCGTTGCCACCAGTGTGTCTTTGGCATATTCCAGATAACGGTTGCCGTTCTCATCTTTCTGATGGTCTGCGGTATAGATATCTTCTGCGGCATAAACCTCAAACACGGCTCCTGCAAGGCTGGCTTCCTCATAGGTGAAATCCTTGTCAAAACCTTTGACTACTTCTCCTTCCTTGTGGATGGTCAGTCTGCCTTTTGCCGGGTGGTTCTCGAATTCCACCTCGATGATCAGGTCACCGCTGACCGGATCTTCCTGGTATGCAGTATCGCTGTCTACCTTGATTTCCACGGTATTGGCACTGTGGGTGTATCCATCCGGTGCAGTCACTTCTTCGATGCGGTAATTTCCACAAGCCAGATTCTGTGGCAGGATCAGGTATCCATTCTCATCCGTAAAATAAGATTTATGTACCATAGTAGATGGGTAGGTGGTCACCTGTTCCACATATTTCTTGTTATCCAGATCGTATACTTTAAACTCAGTATTCGGAACCAGGACAGATTTCTTTGTCTCGTCATCTTTTTTGACGATCTTTAATTTTGCTTCAAACTCTTCATCCAGAAGCACGCGCCATACCTGCGGCTGATCCGGATTGTTTTCCGAGATCACAACCTTAAAGTCATCGACTGGTTTGAAGTTGTGCGGTGTGGTGGTCTCCCTTACAATGTAGGTTCCGTATGCAAGCGGAATGGAGCATGCATATCCACGCTCATCCGTGAACATTTCTGTCTGTCCGTCTGCGGTCAGTACAACCGGAGTTGCAGATGCAAAGTCATAGGAACCGTCCTTATTTTTCTTCAGGCTGCTCTCCAGATATGCACTGAATCCCACACCTTTTAACAGATCGGCATCGGTCTTACCATTGTTGGCTGCTTTAATGACCTGGAACGGCTGTTTGATCACATCTTCCAGAGAAGTTGCGGTACGTTCTACCGTCTGAACCAGATCTCCCTCGTCATTACACTCCAGATCATGTTCTTCCGGGTCTGCCAGATATCCAACAGGCGGCGTCAATTCTTTCACGTAATACTTTCCGAGATAGAGGTCTGCGATTTCTGCATTTCCCTCTGTATCCGTAGTCAGGGTTGCAATCTGCGTTCCTGCCGGGTAAAGGACACCTGTCTGTCCATCCGGATGAACGATATCCTCACGGGCATACAGTCCGTAAACCGCACCCTCAAGGGTTGCATCTCCCTGTGCGGTCTTTCCGGTTTCGGAATCCTCTTTTACCAGTTTGATCTTCGCATTGACACGCTCGTTCTGGAACGTGTGGCTGAAAGAAACGGTTGCCTCTTTGTCTGTGGTGTACTGGAACGTAAAAGAGTACACATCCTCACTGTTTCTGGTATATCCGGCCGGTGCAGAAACCTCTTTCATGTAGTAGCTGTTGGCGATTGGCAGGTCTGCCTGATATACGGCTTTTCCGTCTGTTCCGGTCACTGCCTTTTCAATGAGGGTATCTTTCTTAACCACAACGCTTCCGTCCGCTGCTTTGATGTCATTTCCGGCATAAAGTGTGTACTTGCCGCCATCAAGAGGATTCTCTGTGTCAGAGTCCTTCTTTACGACAGATACATCCGCTTTCTGTCTTGTATTCTCAATCGTAGTTGATTCATACTGGACTGTCACAGTCTGGTGCTTATACTCAACTGCTACTGTCTGAGGTGTGGTATTGATTGTATACCCGTCAATGCTCTTAATCTCAGTTACCACATAAGTTCCAAGATGAAGGTCAGATAATACCACCTGTCCGTCAGTTCCTGTTGTAAGGCTTTCTGCCACAACATCGCCAGCACTATACACCTTTGTACCATCTGCCTTATAGATATCTGCTCCAGCAGTTACCTTAAAAGTTGCTCCAGAAAGCTTCTTTTTCTCATAAGTGAAATTGCTTCCATTCCATGAGCTAAGCACCTCACCCTCTTTATAGATTGTGATTGCTCCAAGCTGCTCTTTATCTGTTGCAGAGATTCCCGTTGTCTGTCCTGCTTTTACAGTAAGTGTATGAACTTTACCGGAAAGGACATATCCCTTTGGTGCGGTAATCTCTTTTACATAATAAGTGCCTGCGACAAGTGCAGCTGACTTTGCATATCCGTTTCCATCTGTTGTCATGGTCTGTACTCTGTTTGTGCATCCGCTGTCAGAATAGATTCCATAGACTGCACCGGAAAGCTTCACTCCGCTTGACTCATCTGTCTTTGTAAGCTCACCATATCCGATGTTCTCTGTCTTGACCTTGATATAGGCTTTGATAGGATCTGCTGTCGGTCTTTCAGAAATAAACTCCTGATATCCGCTCTTTCCTGTAAGCCAGAATACACAGCTTGATGTTGTCTCAACCTTGCCAGCATTGGATGTGAATGTTCCTGTTGTAGCTGTAGTATTCACGCTCGTTGAAGAGATTGTAATACTGTTGCCATTCTTATCAACAGAATATCCGCTGATGCCAAAATCAAAATCCGATAAAACACCATTGCTGTCAGATAATGTTGTTTCAAATCTCTGACTTCCCTCATTCCACTTTAATTCATAAGTTGGTGCCTCACTGGTTCTGCGTGATGCAAAACTTGGAAGTGTTGCATTGTAGGAGCTGCTGATATTGTCCCTGAGTCTCTCATAATAGCTGTATGAAGAATCAGGACTTGGTGCTGTGTTACAGAGCTTTCTTGCTGCCGAATCACCACTTCCGGTTCCAAAGATATCTGCTACAATAACCCATACCATTGCCTGAGTTGCGATATACTCATCGCACTGACTGTTGCTTGGTGCCGCCTTTTGTGTACTGTTAAACCCATAATAAAGGCAGTAACTTAAAAGCTTTCTCTGCTGTGCTGACATTGATGTGCTCGCATCATCGTAGCTGTTCATAAGCTGACCGCCATCTGCTCTTAATCCGAAATTCATACAATATGCAGAATTTCCGTCAAGAATTGAATACAGAATCTTGCCATGATTATATCCGGGCTTCAGCTCACTTACTTCTCCGGAATTTTTGACTGATGCATTCCAGAACGCAATATTTGCCTGCGGACTGGCTGCAAATGCTGTTGTTCCATTCGTAAAGAGTGTTCCAACCAGTGTGAGCATAGCCATAAATCCTGCCATAAAACGCTTTAGTTTCTGTTTCATGTGCTCTTTCCTCCTTAATTTACGCATAAAAAAAGAAAGACATAAGTTTATGGCTTACATCTTTCTTCCTTCTGCTTCTATTCGTTTTTATTTATCTGTGACATCGAAACTCGTAATAGTCTGTGCCGCCTGTCGTGTAAACTCCATCATAACTGATGTAAAATACCGGATCTGTTTCCAAAAGTAACATACTTGCAATATATTCTGCGATTGCATCCTCAGATGATAACCGCTGTCCATCAATGGTACTTGCTTTGTTGAGGTCTGTCTCTACAAACACACTATAATAAGAGCCTTCCATACCATCGTAAGGATAATACTCATTGTACTCTTCCTGCGTGATACTGCCATCATTCAAATGGTTCTGTAAATTCTGCTGTGTGGTAATCATCCCTCCTGCCTGACACTTTGCTGTTGCAAGTGACACAACATTCTGTGGACTGTATGCCACGGATGCAGGCTGTGGATTGCTCACATTGTCTTTCGGACTGTCTGTAGTCTGACCACCATTACCTGCATTACTCTGATTTCCGCCAGCTTCCTCATTATCATTTACAGGAGCTTTCTGTTCCGGCTCGTCATTCTGCTTTGGCTTTTCTTCCTGCTTTGAAGCAGTTTCATTATCAGCTGACCGGTTATCTTCCTTATCAGTCTTCTCTTCTGAATCTTTAGCCTCGGCAATATCTTTCTCTGTCTCTTCACTTCCAGCTTCGGTTGTGACCTCTGTGACAGCTTCCGTTGCCATTGCTACTTCTTCAGTTGGCTTTACGCTTTCCGTCTGTTTCTCTGTCTGATTATCAGCCTTTTCCTTACCACCATTACAGGCAGCCATTGAAAAGACCAGTACTGCGGATAATAAGATAATACTTATCTTCTTCATAGTAATCACCCATCCCTTCTCCGCAAGAGGGACGGGCTTTGTGTTCCGTGCCATCCACCCTTGCAGTGAACTATTTATCTGTAATGCACGGGACACATAGGACTGTCCCGTATTCTGTGCATCTTAAACTCCTTTCATTATACCAGCTCTCTTATTTTAAAGAAATACTGCATAAGTCTTCTGTTTTTCTTATAATTTAAGAATAAACCCTTTACCTGCATACGCTCACCTCCTCTCAGAATGTGCCCATTCTTACGAATGAAAGAAATATCCTTGCCACCATAGCGAATAGAAGAAGAATTATTCTGGCAAGTCCTAAGACCAGCTTCAACGCTCCAAGAATTATCCTTAATATCCACTTGAGTATCTCTAAAATCACTGTTCCTACGGCTCCCATAACTCTTCTCATAATAATCAGTCTCCTTTCGACATCCATCCCATTGCAAGTCCTGCAACATCTACATCGTCCATAACATCTTCTGTAGGTTCTTGTGCTTCACTATTGGCTGCCTGCATTATTACCGGCTGACCAACATTCATCCCGGATATCACTCCGCCTAACAGCCTTATGACCTCTTTCCTAGCCTCATTGGTTGCTGCTTCAATGACTTCTTCCTTAATGTCATCAATATCTTCTGACCGAATATATTCAGCCCTCTCTTTTTCCTTCTTCTTGATAACAAAGGTTTCTTTTCCATAATTATCAATGTAAAACTGAATCGCATCTATAATGAACTGGTTCTTAGATTTGAAAATCTTCGGATCAAGGTTCTGAATCACATCATTGATTTTCACATGCTGAGGATTGCTCATGTTGAGGCGGACAGAAGTTTTTACTTCATATTCAAGTCTTCTTCCCATCATCTGCCTCCTTATGATAATCGCTTAGTGCTTTTAAGTCCCATTGTGGCAAGCTGCTCATATCCTCTTGCATTTGCCTTTACATCAAGGTTATAGGAAATGTTCTTAGCATCATGACTACCAAAATTCTTCATCACAACTGCCCCGCCACCGACAAATACAATCGGTGTAGTCTTTAAGTTATACCCAAACTCACGGATTGAGTTATATACCTTATCAACAAAATCCTCTATCTCTGCCTTAATAATGGCAAAGTATTCATCATCAATATCTGACCTGCCATATCGCATGATGTTCTGTATCTCTGACTCGTCTACCTCTCCGTTAAGCTGTCTTACACACTGCTCATTGATAGAACGCATACAGGTAATAAGACCTTTTGGAATCGTCACACACTTTGATTCATCCGGTGACTTGTTGATTACCGGCATAATGTCGATTGTCCAGCTACCGATATCTACTATCAGCGTTTTCTTTGCCATAGCAGGAATCTTGTCCACTACTGCTGCATAGCACTGAGGAAATACTGCAACATCATCAATTTCAATATGATATGGCTCATTCTCATATTTGAAGCTTACACGCTTATTCTTTGTCAGGTACTTGATAAAATCATTCTTCTCTGCTCCAAACCTTGTAAGTGGAAGTCCTACGGCAAGGAATACCTTTGACTCTGCAAGACCTCTTCTTT
>OIAN01000636.1_pt1 | contig 10536 bp, 7 predicted proteins | sample 1580761 | NCBI WGS metagenome assembly OIAN01 (sample SAMEA3882511, study PRJEB24775) | human gut metagenome | biome: human-associated habitat; feature: intestine environment; material: feces | place: Netherlands | collected 2009/2010 | reverse complement strand
GGGCCATGATGAAAATGCCGTTTGCCGCAATGGGCAGGGCAGCCAGCAGGAGCACGACCGTGACGATCTTCTTCCAGTCGCGGTCCCGCCATGCCAGCGCAAGGCTGACGGCGGACAGCAGCCGGGCGCAGGCCGCCTACACCGCCGCGCAGAACAGCTATTACCTCAGCCAGGCCGGGCTTTTGGCGCGCGAATTGAAGGCGGGGCAGCCCTGCCCCGTGTGCGGCTCGACCGCGCACCCCTGCCCGGCGCAGATCACCCCGGAGACCGTCACCCGGCAGGCGCTGGAGCAGGCCGCAAAGCGCCGCGAGACCGCCGAAAAGGCGCAAAGCGACGCGGCAACGCGGCTGGCGGCAAACCAAGCCGCGCTGGATGAGCGGGAAGACCGCCTGCGGGCGCTGAAAATCGGGGCGGACGAGACGCGGCAGCGGCTGGCGGCGCGCATCGACGCGGCGCATCAGGCGGCGGCAGACCGCCAGCGGGAGATCGACGCGGCGCGGAGCGCGTATCAGGCGCTGGATAAGCGGAAAACCGCAGCGCAGAGCGCCGTCGATGCGGCGCAAAAGCAGCTCGCGGCGCTTGAGAAAGACCTGCGGGCGCAGACGGAAGCGTTTGAACAGAAGCGGGCGGCGCACGGCTTTGAGGATGAAGCGAGCTATCGGCTTGCCAAACGGACGAACGCGGAAATCGAGCGACTGGATCGGGAAATCCGGAATTATGACGAGCAGAAGCGCACGCTCGCCGCGCAGAGCCGGGAGCTGGAGGACAAGCTGAGCGGCAGACAGAGGACGGATTTGACCGCACTGCAAAACCAGCGGGCGGCGGCGCTTGACCGGCAGGCCAAGGCGGAAAACGCGGAAAAGGCCATGGTGCGCAAGCTGACGCTGCATGAATCGGCAGAGCGGGAAATCCGGCAGGCGAACGCGGCGATTCAGAAAAAGCGCGGAAAGTGGCAGATCATTCAGGAGCTGTATACCTGCTGCGCGGGCATCGCGGCGGGCAACCCGCGCGCCAAGCTGACGTTCGAGGCCTACGTGCAGCAGTATTATTTCCGCTTTGTCGTCGCGGCGGCGAATAAGCGGCTGACGCGGCTGACGGACGGCATGTTCACCCTGCGCGTCATGCGGGAGGCGGCCAACCGCGTCAGCCAGAGCGGCCTCGATCTGGAGGTGCTGGACAGGAGCACCGGGCAGGCGCGCGACGTGTCCACGCTTTCCGGCGGCGAATCGTTTCTGGCCAGCCTCGCGCTGGCGCTGGGGCTTTCGGACGCGGTGCAGAGCCAGAGCGGACAGATTCGCATGGACGCGATGTTCATCGACGAGGGTTTCGGCTCGCTGGATGAAAACGCGCTGCGCAGTTCCATCGACGTGCTGCTGGAGCTGGCGGACGGCAAGCGGCTGATCGGCATTATCTCCCATGTGCAGGAGCTGGAGGAGCGGATTGATAAGCAGATTGTCGTGACCAAAACGCCGAACGGCTCGACGGTCAGGATGAACGTCTGAAAAAATTTGAAAAAAAGCCGCTCAAATCGCGCGCACATACGTCTATATATTTGACAGGAGGTGAGCGGCTGATGGAAAGCACAAACGAAAACGAAGCGACAGAAATACTGAATCGGCTGGTGGAACAATATCAAACCCCATTGCGGCGCATGTGCTTTATCATGCTGCGCGACGAAGAACTGGCGAAAGACGCCGTTCAAGATACCTTTCTCAAGGTATACAAAAATATCGACGTATTCAGAGGCGAATGCAGCGAAAAGACATGGCTGATGCAAATTGCGGTCAATACCTGCCGCGATGTGAAGCGCTCGGCGTGGTTTCGCCATTTAGACAGGCGGATTACGTTGGAGGATTTGCCGGAGCCGTCGGTGCAGCCCGCTGAAAGCGCCGTCGAGCTGACAATGGAAATCATGCGGCTTCCGCGAAAATTCAGGGAAATCATCCTTCTCTACTTCTATCAACAGATGACCACGCGGGAAATTGCGGAAATTTTGCGTATTCCGCAATCCACGGTGGCGACGCGGCTCAAAAAGGCGCGGGAGAAACTGAGGGTTTCGCTGGAAGGAGGGGAGCGGGGATGAAGCGACAAACAAGGAGCGAGCAGATTCAAAACGCGATTGATACGACGCTTTCCGGCCTGAAAGACGATCCGCGGCTCGCACAGCGGGTGATCCGCGCGGCGAGACAGATGGAAACGCCGAAGAGAAAACGCTTTTATGGAATGGTTCTTGCGGCGCTGCTGCTTCTTTTGGCAGCGACGGCCGTTGCGGCGGCGTATCTGTCCGCGCAGCAATTCGTGCAGCAGGAGGTTTTGCCGCTGGCGCAGGAAAACGACGCGGACGGATATGAAGAAAAATTCAGCAATCAGGAGCTTGCGGAAATTGTTCGGTTGGCGCGGGAAAACGGCATTGCGCTGTCCGACGAGATGATGGCCGCGTTTGAAAACGGCTATGGCTATTATGAGCAATCGGCCATCATGGAGATTGTCAGCACAGCCTTGGGCAAAAAATATTATTCGTGGTCGATTGAAGAGAAATACTGGTTTGGAGAAGTGATGGTTCTGCTGGGATTCCGAACGGATAATCCCTGCCGCCTTCCCTCCGGCGACGATGCTTCGCAGCAAGACTGCCTGAGCGTTATTCAGCGTGACATTTTGGAAACTTACGGGGACGATATAACCGATTCCTCGATATGGGAGCAGAGCGTTTCTTTTGAAACGCTATCGGAAGATAACGCGACGCAGAGCCAGCCGCATTGGTATTTTCAGTTGGATTCCCTTGATCTTCGGCATAACAGCTACAGTGTGGAGCTGACGGCACAGGGGCAGATCGTCGCGGTGGAGCCGCTTCTTGCGCCGTCGAATGACAGCACCGGCAACGAGATTGTCGATCAATTTCAACAGGTTTACGGCTTTTACGGCGATTGGACGGTGGAAACATGGGCGACGCTCGGCCAGATGCTGAAAGGCAGAGAGCCGGGCGGGATGCGCGCGTGGTTCTTTGCCTGCGCGGAATACATTCTTCCGCCGGAAAACAGCATTACGCAGGCCGAGGCGGAGCGACTGGCCTTTGAAGCGGTCGGGGATGCGTATACAAAGATTGACGGTATGGTTTGCTGCATGGATCGCGGAACGCCCATTTGGAAAATGGAGCTTAAAACGCTGTATCCTCAAGATATTGGCAGCGGAGAATACAGCCACATCTGGCTGGTTGAAATGGATTGCGCGTCCGGAAAAATCAACGACATTCAGGAATACAGTGTAGGGGGCGAAATCAGCCCGTTTATCCAATGGGTTCCCCGTTCAGTCATCGAAAATCCCCCGCCCATGCCGGAAAACGGATAAGCCCAAAACAAAAAGAAGGGATGATCGCGGGATCATCCCTTCTTTAATGGGTGAAAATGGGTGAAAACAATATGCGGTTTGCCGATGCGGGCGACCTTACATCTGCGCGGCGATATCGACGATCTCCATCGAGCGGCGGATGAACTCGGTCATCTGTTCGGCTTCCAGCGGCTGGCGGCTCAGCTCGGCCAGATCGTAGAGCTGGCGGGCGAGCAGAACGCTGCGCTCGTCCTTCTCGCGGGCGGCGAGCTTCTCAATCGTCCGGCTGCGGCTGTTGAGCACGACGCTGTATTTGGCCGGCATCGTAAATTCGCTGTGGCCGTAAATGCGGCCCATGTCGTTGAAGCGGCGGGTCTGCTCGTCCTCCACCAGCATCACCGGCACGCTGTCGTTGACCAGCGGCTTGACCTCGACGGTCAAATCCTTGTTGCCGCTCGCCTCGCGCATCAGCTCGGTCAGCTTTTCGCTGTCAAGCGTCGGGGCGTTCTCGGTGCTGGTCAGGCTGTCCAGCTCGGCATCAACGCGGCAGTAGCGGAATTTGCTCTCCGGGTCGGCGCTGTATTCCATGTAGGAGACGAAGTTCACGTCGATGGGCTGATCGAGCACCGTCACGTCGATGCCGCGCTCGGTGAACAGGCGGATTGCCGCATCCTGTCGCGCCGGGTCGGAGGTGTAGACCATCTTATCCGGCAGCTTCTCGCCGTTGCGCTCCTTGTATTCCGCCAGCGTCAGGAATTTGCCGTCCGTCGTCTTGAAGAGCAGGCAGTCCTTCATGCGCTCGGCGAATTTCTCGTCGCGCATCACGCCGTACTTGATGAACGGATGGATATCCGGCCAGAAGCCCTCGTAGGTTTCGCGCTCGGTCTTGAACATGCCGGTCAGACGGTCGGCGACCTTCTTGGTGATGTGGTTGGAGATGCGGCGCACATAGCCGTCGTTTTGCAGGAAGGAGCGGGAGACGTTCAGCGGGAAATCCGCGCAGTCGATCACGCCCTTGAGCAGCATCAGGAATTCCGGAATGACCTCTTTGATGTTGTCGGCGACGAACACCTGACCGGAATACAGCTTGATCTGGCCTTCGATGCCGCCGAACTGCTCCTTGATCTTCGGGAAATACAGAATACCCTTGAGCTTGAACGGATAATCCACGTTCAGGTGAATCCAGAACAGCGGATCTTCGTACTCGTGGAACACCTTGCGGTAGAACTGCTTATAATCCTCGTCCGTGCAATCCTGCGGCGCGCGGGCGTAGAGCGGCTGGGTGTCGTTGATGGGCTTCGGCGCTTCCTTCTCGGCCTCGGGCTTTTCCTCGGCGCCCTCGCCCTCGCCCGTCACCTTGGCCTCTTCCTCCTTGATTTCGTCAAGGTAGATCGGCACGGACATGAACGAGCAATAGCGGTCGAGCACCTCGCGCACGCGCCAGACTTCGAGGAACTCGCTCTCCGCCTCGCTGACGTGCAGGGTGATGGTCGTGCCGCGCGTGGTGCGCGTGCCCTCGGTCATGGTGAAGGCCATGCCGTCCTCGCTCTCCCAGCGAACCGGGGTCGCGCCCTCGCGGAAGGAGAGCGTGTCGATGGTCACCTTATCGGCGATCATAAACACGGAATAGAAGCCCAGACCGAAGTGGCCGATGATGCCGGAATTCTCCTTATCCTCGTTCTTGGCGTATTCCTCCATGAAGGATTTCGCGCCGGAGAACGCGACCTGATTGATGTTGGTCTTGACCTCGTCCTCGGTCATGCCCACGCCGTCGTCGATGAAGCGGAGCTCGCGCGCGGCCTTGTCCACCTCCACGTGGATGGAGCAGCCCTGCGCGGCGGCGCTGTCCACCATGCGCAGCTTGGTGATCGCGTCGCAGCCGTTGGAAACGACCTCGCGGATGAAGATGTCTTTATCGGAATACAGCCATTTCTTGATGATCGGCATGATGTTTTGAGCGTCGATGGATACGTTGCCCTGAATCGGTTCCATAATGAAAAACCTCCTTATACAAACGGGGTAAATCGCCTTATCCCGTTGCTGATTCGTTATGCAAGCGTATTGTATCGCGGTTTCAGGGTGATGTCAAGAGAAAATTAGCACTCAATCAAAAAGAGTGCTAACAATTTTCGGGGCGGTCAGTGCGTAAACGAAAACGGAAAAATGTTATCCGTTATATCCTTGACTTGCGCGATGCGCGGGCGTATGCTTTACAAAAGAACAGTAAATGAGCAAATCCGAAATTTTGCGCAAATTCTTATAACGGGCGCGCAATGCGCGCCCCTACACCGTTGCGGAAAAAGCAACCGCGCCATTGTGCCGCCGTACCCGTAGGGGCGCGCATCGCGCGCCCGCGTTTTGTGCAGAACTTGCTTTTTGCTCAATGAGATGAAACAAAAGGGAGGAACGCATCCGTGAAGCGCGCGAGACAGGTTCTGGGGCTGTTTTTTCAGTTTATGAAATTTGGGCTGTTCACCTTCGGCGGCGGCTGGAGCATCGTCGCCCAGATGCAGAAGCTCTACGTCGAGCAGGAGAAGGTCATCACATCCGAAGAGCTGTTGGATTTAACCAGCGTCGGCCGCAGCCTGCCGGGGACGATGATCGGCAACGTGGCGATGCTCTACGGCTATCGCGTGGCGGGCGTGGCGGGCGGCATGGCCTGCCTGTTCGGCATGATCCTGCCGCCGCTGGCGGTGCTGGCCGTCATCACGCAGTTTTACACGGCGTTTCAGAATAACCTCTGGGTGGCGGCGGCGATGCGCGGCATCCGCGCGGCGGTTGTGCCGATTATGATCAGCGCGGTGCTGGGCATGGTGGGCAGCGCGTTCCGCTATCCGCCGTGCTACGCGGTGATGCTGCTGGTGATCGCGCTGTATCTGTTCTTTAACGTCAACTGCGTCTATCTGGTGGTCATCGGCGCGGTCTGCGGCCTGCTGATTGCGGAGTTTTACGAGCGGAAGGGGGACAAGAAGCATGATGGTGCTGCTTGAGCTGTTCGTCAGCTTTTTGAAAATCGGCTTCACGAGCTTCGGCGGCCTTTCGATGATCCCGCTGATTACCTCGGAGATGACCGCCCACGGCTGGATGACCGCCTCGGAGGTTTCCGACATCGTGGCGATTGCGGAGATGACGCCCGGCCCGCTGGGGCTGAACTGCGCGACGTTCGCGGGCATGCGCACGGCCGGTCTTTTGGGCGCGATTGCGGCGAATCTGGGCACGCTGTCGCCCACGCTGACGGTGTGCCTGCTGGCGGCGATCTTCTTTGAGCGCTTCCGCAAGAGCAGCTTTATGACCCGGCTGATGACGGGCGTGCGCCCGGCCTGCGTCGGCATGATCTTCGGCGTGGTTATTTCGCTGTGCGCGACGAACTACACGGCGGAGCTGGGCGGCGTGAGCTGGCCGGCCATCGCGATCGGCGCGCTGGGGCTGCTCCTGCTCGTTCGCTTCAAGGTCAGTATTCCGAAGGTGATCTGCCTGAGCGGCGCGCTGGGAATGCTGCTGTTCGGCGTGATGGGGCTGAATTGACGGCGGTTTCACGCAGGATTCGTTTGTGTGGTTGCCATGTTTTGAAATATATGGTAAAATAAACGAAAACGTTTGAGCGCCGGGGGAAGCGCTGAGAGCGGAAGCGTATTGGAGAATCGGGAAGCCATGAAGAGACGGGAACGGGATCGGGCGACGAGGGGCGCGAAGGACTATCGGCTGCTGTGGGCGGGTCCGCTGCTGCTGGTCGCCCTGATTTTTGCCTGCGTCGGTTTCAGCTGCGGCCACATCCGCAGGGGGCTGAAAAGCGCCGCGGACGCGGAGATGGTCGAAACAACAGGCGAGAACGCGGCCATGCTCCGGCTGACGCTGGAAAGCCGCTTTGCGCTGCTGGACAACGTGGGCGAAAAAATAGCGGAAGACCCGCAAAGCACGCGGGAAATGCTGGCCGATCTCGGAAAATACGCCAACGGCTACGGCTTCAAGCGCCTCGGCTATATGAACTCGACGGGGCGAACGGTGACCAGCGACGGCGAAACCGGCGATTTCTTCTACCGCGCCTATTTCCGCATGGGGATGGACGGGCAATACTGCATCACCGGCGAAATCAACGACCGGCTGGGCAACGGAGAGGCCGTCCATATTATGAGCGCGCCCGTGCGCAACCCGAAGACGGGCAAGGTCATCGGCGTGGTTTTTGCGGATTATATGCCGGAAATGTTTCACCAGATGATGGATGTGGAAACCTTCGGCGGCGAGGGGCGCGGTTACATCGTCGAATCGAGCGGCGAAATCGTCGTCGCCTCGTCAAGCGCGCGTCTCACAGGGACGGGCAATCTGCTGGACGGGGTGGCGGATTTTTCGGAGACCGGCCGTCAGGACGCGGAGGCGCTCCGGCAGGTTCTCGCCGGGGAGCAGCCGGGCGATGGGCGCGTGCTGGGCGCGGGGAAGCTGCGCTTTTGCTGCCGGAAGATTGAAAACGGCCGGCAGGACGACACGTGGTATCTGGTCATGGTGATGGACGTCGGCGCGCTCTACGGGCGGATGTACGGCGTGTTTTCGAGCATCTGCAGCCTGCTGAGCGTGACCGTGCTGATGTGCGCGGTGTTCATCTTTGCTATCCTGATGGCGTATCGGCGCTACAACGAAGGCCTGCGCCAGGCGGCCTACACCGACGCGCTGACGGGCGGCAGCAACTTCTCCGGCTTTTTGATGAAGGTCAACAACGCGGAGGGTGGCTACATGGTCTCCTGTGATTTGGACGATTACAGGATGATCGCGAGCATGTTCGGCGCGCAGAAGGGCGACGAGCTGCTGCGCGGCGTGTACGAGTGCATCAAGAGCGGGCTGACGGAGGGCGAGCCGGTGGCGCGCGTGGACGCGGATCACTTCGCCTTCCATCTGGTGGAGCGCCAGCGCTCGGCGGTGCTCGAACGGCTGCGCCAGATTGAGCGCAGGATTCGCCGCCTGTCGGATAAAATGGGCGTGATTCACCTCGTGCCGCGGTTCGGCATTTACGCGATGCGCCCGGAGGAGGACGCCCGCCGCTCGTGCGAGCTGGCGAATCTGGCGCTGGGCGCGGCGCTGCTGCTGCTTCTCTGCGGCCGCATGGGGCTGGGCGCGTTCGGCGCGGGCATGGCCATGCTGGCGCGCGAGGCCGCGACGCTGGCCGTTCTGCTCGCCTACACCCTGCGCCACGGCGAGCTGATCCGCCCGTCGCTTCGCCGCGTCCGCCTGACGCGCGCCGTCTTTTCGGAAATCATGCGCTCCGGTCTGCCGACGCTGCTGCGTCAGGGCGCGACGAGCGTGTCCGCCGCGCTGCTTTCCCGCGTGTCCGCCGGGTTCGGCGCGCCCGTTCTGGCGGGCATGGGGCTTTGCGCCCGCGCGATCATGCCGTTCACCTCGGCCGTCATCGGCTTCGGTCAGGGCTTTCAGCCGGTCTGCGGCGCGGCCTTCGGCGCAAAGCAAACGGCGCGCTGTCAGGAAGCCTATCGCTTCTGTCAGCGCGTCGCGATTGCGTTTTCTCTGGCGGCCGGTCTGGCCTTCTTCGTCTTTGCCCCGGCGCTGGCCGCCCGTTTCGCGCCGGACGCGCAATCCGCCGAGGCCGCGCGCCGCGCGCTCCGCCTGCAAAGCGTCGCCTTTCCCGCACAGAGCGCCGTCATTTTGATGACCATGCTCACGCAGGCCATGGGGCTCACCCTCCGCGCCTCGCTCGTCGCCACCAGCCGTCAGGCGCTCTTCTTTCTCCCCCTGCTGGCGGTTTTGCCGCGCCTCTTCGGCCTTTGGGGGCTGCTCGCCTGCCAGAGCGCCAGCGATTTGGCCGCGCTCGGCTTTTCGCTCGCGCTGACGCGGGGGCTTAGAGGTTCCTCGTCCGCACGGTGCGGATGTTCGGATGCTCGGACAGCGTGCCGATCACATCCACGTAGCTCATTTTAGCGGGCATGGAGAGTGTGTACAGGTTGGTGTACAGATTGCCCTCCGGCCTGCTCTCCGCGTGAAAATCCATGTCCAGCACCTTCACGCCCAGGTTCATAAAGTACTCGTTGAGGAACGCCAGCGTCTGCGCGCGGTGGATAAACTGCACCTCCAGCCGCTTGAGCGTGTTGACGTGCACAATGCGCTGCATCAGCCGCAGAATCACCAGCACGATCGCGCCCGCGGCAACCGCCATCAGGATGTAGCCCGAGCCGACCGCCAGCCCGATGCAGGCCGTGCACCAGAGCGAGGCCGCCGTCGTCAGGCCGGAAATCTTTCGGTCGCTCATAAAGATCGTGCCCGCGCCGAGGAAGCCCACGCCGGAAACCACCGACGTGGTGATGCGCCCAAGGCTCACGCCCACCGCCGCGCTGCCCAGCGCCACCGTGTCCGCCACCGCGTGACATTCGATCAGCGAAACCAGCGCCGCGCCGACGCACACCAGCACGTGCGTGCGCATGCCCGCCGGACGGTTTTTGATTTCGCGGTCAATGCCGATCACCGCGCCGATCACCACCGCCACGCAGATGCGCATCAGCACCGCCGCCATGCTCAGCGGCTGGCCGAGCGTTGTAAATCCGTCAAAAAAAGCCCTCATGTCGAGCTTCCCTCCCATTCGCTGCCGCGCGCAAAATTTCCGATAAATCCGGTGGGATTATTATACGGTGAATCCGATATCCGCGCAAGGCGTTGACGCAATTTTTTTCGCGTTGACAGCCCTGCCGCGCCGCATTACAATGGATGGATAAACGAGCCCCGTCCAAAAAGGAGGAACCGACCCTTGAAAAACCCGACCGCCGAAGAGCTGGCCGTTCTGCGCGAGCGCGCCGAGCGCACGTTCTCCCGCTTTCCCGTTCTCCCGCGCCGCGAGGACGGGCGCATGTCGCCCGAATCGCGCCTGCGCTTCGAATTGACCCTGGAAACCATTCTGGAAAAGAATCGCGCGCTGGGCGCGTGCGTCGTGCTGCGCCGCCCGTCCGGGGCGCACGAGACGTTTTGCTTCGGCACGGCGCGCCTGCTGGGGCGCGTCCCCGTGACGGAGGAAACCTGCTTCCGCGTCGCCTCCGTCAGCAAGCTGGTGATGACCTTCGGCGCGCTGGCGCTGGTCGAGCGCGGCGTGCTCGGGCTGGACGACGATCTTTCCGCCTGTCTCGGCTACCCCGTCCGCAATCCCCGCTTTCCGGATGCACCCGTCACCCTGCGCATGCTGCTCACCCATACCGCCTCCATCCGCGACGAGGGGAATTACGGCTC
>OIAN01000632.1_pt1 | contig 10566 bp, 10 predicted proteins | sample 1580761 | NCBI WGS metagenome assembly OIAN01 (sample SAMEA3882511, study PRJEB24775) | human gut metagenome | biome: human-associated habitat; feature: intestine environment; material: feces | place: Netherlands | collected 2009/2010 | reverse complement strand
CCACCCCGGTGGTGACCACGGCCACGGATGTGAATGGAAAATTTGCCGTGGACGTGTTCGCCGTGAAAAATGGACTGGCCATCACCTCTATGAGACGGGCCAAGGAGATTTCCGCCGCCATTCTGGCGGGCAAGCCGATGGGCCTCCACACGGAGCTCCCCCTGGAGGGGGAGGTTCCCCCGGAGCTGACCTTGGGCCGGGTTCAGGAGGAGAATGTGGAGATTGGCTTCCACGCCCGGTATCCCGGCAGTCTCCTTCTGATTCCCCGGGGGATATACCTGGGGCTGGGCTGCCGGCGGGGAACGGGGATGCAGGAGCTTGCCGCCGCTGTGGAGGCCGCTCTGGCTGCCCACCGGATTCCCCGGTGTGCCGTGGCGGGGGCTGCCAGCATGGATTTGAAGGCTGACGAGCCTGGCCTTTTGGCCTGGGCCCGGGAAGAGCAGCTCCCCCTGATCTTCTATACCGCCGAAGCGCTCCGGCAGGCAGAGGGGGACTTTTCCCCCTCAGAATTTGTGAAAACCGTCACCGGTGTGGACAATGTGTGCGAGCGGGCGGCGGTTTTGGCTGCCGGGGGAGGCCGGCTGCGCATCAGAAAGCAGGCGGCCCACGGGGTTACCGTGGCCGCTGCGGAGAAAGAAATGAGGATTGTTCTATGAAAAAAGTGCTGGTTGTGGGCATTGGCCCGGGAGAGTATGAGCAGATGACCATCCGAGCCGCAAGCGCCCTCCGAGAGGCCCAGGTGATTGTGGGCTATACGGTCTACGTGGATCTGGTCCGGGAGCATTTTCCCGGCAAGCGCTTCCTCACCACTCCCATGACCCAGGAAGCCGAGCGGTGCCAGCTGGCCTTTCAGGAGGCCATGGAGGATCAGACGGTGGCTATGATTTGCTCCGGCGCCGGGGGGTCTATGGCATGAGCGGCCTCATCTATGAGGTGGGCCAGGGCTACCCCCAGGTGGAGATTGAGGTGATTCCCGGGGTGACGGCGGCCTTAAGCGGCGGGGCGGTGCTGGGGGCGCCTCTCATTCACGACTTTGCTGTGATCAGCCTCAGCGATCTGCTCACCCCTTGGGAGAAGATTGAAAAGCGGCTCCTGGCTGCGGCGGAGGCGGATTTTGCAATCTGCCTGTACAATCCCTCCAGCCGGAAGCGGAAGGATTACCTGCGCCGGGCCTGCGACCTGCTGCTCCGGTTCCGCAGTCCGGAGACGGTTTGCGGCACAGTCCGCAACATCGGAAGGCCCGGGGAAAGCGCCCAGGTGTGTACCCTGGCCCAGCTCCGGGAGCTGGAGACGGACATGTTTACCACGGTGTTTGTGGGCAACTCCCAGACCCGGGAGCTTGGGGGCCATATGGTGACGCCCAGAGGGTACCGGCTATGAGAAAGGCTCTGCTTTTTTCCGGCACCAGCGACGGCAGCCGCCTGGCCCTGTGCCTCGCGGGCAGGGGCTGGCTGGTGACGGTGTGCACTGCCACGGAGTATGGGGAGCGTTCCGCCCCCCGCCATGTCAACATCCGGGTTCATGCCGGGCGCATGGACCGGGGGGAGATGGAGGCCTTCCTGGCGGCGGATACGTTTGAATTGGTGATCGACGGGACCCACCCCTATGCGGCGGCAGTTTCCGAGAACATCCGGGAGGCCTGCCAGGCTCGGAATCTACCCCTGATGCGTCTGCTGCGCCGGGATCAGAGCCGGGAGGGGGTGGTGGAGGTGCCCACCACGTAGGAGGCAGCCCGGTTTTTGAATACCGTCACCGGCAATGTACTCCTCACCACAGGGAGCAAGGAGCTGGCGGCCTATGGGGTCGTGACGGATCAAAGCCGCCTGTATGCCCGGGTCCTCTCCACAGAGGAATCCGTGGCCCAGAGCCGCGCTCTGGGCTTTGAGGGCAGGCGGCTCATCGCCATGCAGGGCCCCTTTTCCGAGGAACTGAACCTGGCCATGCTCCGGCAGATCCGGGCCCGCTGGCTGGTGACCAAGGCCTCCGGGGCTGCCGGTGGCTTTCAGGAGAAGCTGGCTGCCGCCCGCCGGGCGGGAGCCAGGGTGGTGGTGATCCGCCGCCCCCGGGAGGAGACGGGCCTGTCTCTTCGGGAGCTGGCGGAAAAGCTCACTGGCATGCCGGAGGACCGGGAGGTCTTTCTGGTGGGCCTTGGCATGGGGACCCGGGCGGGTATGACTGGCGAGGCAATCCGAGCCTTGGAGGAGGCCCAGGTCTTCTTCGGAGCCAAGCGGATGCTGGAGGCGGTGGAGGATTTCCCGGGGGAGAAGATCCCGGAGTACCGGGCCGGTCCCATTGTGGAGGAAATTCTGCGCCGGGAGGAGAGTCGGTTTGCCGTGATCCTCTCAGGCGACCCCGGCTTTTACAGCGGCGCGGCCCAGCTCCGGGCCAGGCTGGAGGAGGTACCCTATGTGAAGGTGAAGACCATTTGCGGCATCTCCTCTGCCGCCTGGCTCTGCGCCAAGCTGGGGAAATCCTGGCAGGACGCCGCCATCATGAGCCTCCACGGCCGGTCCGGAAGCCTGGCAGGGGCAGTCCGGCGTCACCGGAAGGTCTTTGCCATTGCCGGAGACAACGTGGGAGAGCTGACGGAGGAGCTGTGCGCCTGTGGCCTGGGGAGCGCCCAGGTATCGGTGGGCTCCAACCTCTCCTATGAGGATGAGACGATTGTTTGCGGCCGGGCGTCGGAGCTGCGGGGACGGGATTTTCCACCGCTATCCTGCCTCCTGGTGGAGTATAAGGGGGCCGGTGGGGTCCCGGTGACCCAGGGCCTGCCGGACGAAAGTTTCCTTCGGGGTTCTGTTCCCATGACCAAGGAGGAGGTGCGGTCGGTCTCCCTGTCCAAGCTCCGCCTGACGGAGGATGCGGTGGTTTACGACGTGGGTGCGGGCACCGGCTCGGTGTCTGTGGAGGCGGCGCTTTTGGCCTGGCGGGGCCGGGTCTATGCCATTGAGCGGAAGGAGGAGGGCTGCGCGCTCATTCGGGAGAACTGCCGCCGGTTGGCGGCTTCGAACGTGGAGGTCATTGCCGGAAGCGCGCCGGAGGCTCTGGTCACCTTGCCTGCCCCCACCCATGTGTTCATCGGTGGCTCCGGCGGGACCATGGGGGAGACCGTCCGCTGCATTTTGCAGAAAAACCCCCTGGCCCGGGTGGTGATTAACGCCATTGCCCTGGAGACGCTGTCTCAGGTGCTGGCGCTTAGCCGGGAGCTTCCCCTTTCCAACCTGGAGGTTGTGCAAATTGCTGCCGCCCGGACCAAAGAGATCGGGGGCTATCACATGATGAACGGGGGCAACCCGGTGTTCATCTGTTCCTTTGGAGGATTGCCATGGCAAGTCCAAGATTGATGCTCTGCGGGGTGATGAGCGGCAGCGGCAAGACCACCGTCACCTGCGGCCTGTTGCAGACTCTGGTGAACCGGGGCCTCCGGACGGCGGCCTTCAAATGCGGGCCGGATTACATCGATCCCATGTTTCACGCCACGGTGATTGGAGCCAAAACCGGGAATCTGGATGGCTTCTTCACCGGTCCGGAGCGCCTCCGGTATCTCCTGGCCAGGGAGTCGGCGGGGATGGATATTTCCATTCTGGAGGGGGTGATGGGCTATTATGACGGCATTGCCGCTACCAGCCAGGCCTCCAGTTACGCTGTGGCTGCCGCTACGGGGACTCCGGCGGTGCTAGTGGTCCCGGCCAAGGGCATGGGCCTGTCTGTGGCCGCTGTGGTAGAGGGCTACTGCCGGTTCCAGCCGGACAGCCACATCCGGGGGGTCATCCTGAACCGGATTTCCCCGGCCCTGTATCAGGAGCTGAAGGTGCAGATTGAAGCCCGCTGCGGTATCCGGGTCTTCGGCTACTTGCCGGAGGAACCGGAGCTCACCCTGGCAAGCCGCCACCTGGGGCTTCTGCTCCCGGAGGAGGTGGCCGGTCTGCGGGAGAAGCTGCAGCGCCTGGCGGCCCGGCTGGAGGAGACCCTGGACCTGGAGGGACTGCTCACTTTGGCAGGCAGTGCGCCCGGTCTGGCAAGCAGTGGACCAGACCTCACGCCGGGGGAGCCGGTGCGCCTGGCCGTGGCCAAGGATGAGGCGTTTTGCTTTTACTACCGGGAAAACCTGGAGCTCCTCCAGGACCTGGGGGCGGAGCTGGTTCCCTTTTCTCCTTTGCGGGACCGGAAGCTCCCGGAGGGAGTCTCAGGTCTTCTCCTGGGAGGCGGCTATCCGGAGCTCCACGGGGAGGCTTTGGAGGAAAACCAAGTTCTAAGAGAAGAAATCCGGAGAGGCGTCGGACGCGGCCTACCCGCCGTGGCCGAGTGCGGCGGCTACCTGTATCTCCAGACGGCTCTGGAGGATCAGGAGGGCGGCCTGCATTCCATGGCGGGGGTGCTGCCAGGGAAGGCCTGGTACACCGGAAAGCTCCGCCGGTTTGGCTACCTCACCCTGAAGGCCCGGCGGGAGAGCCTGTACGGCCCTGCCGGGACGGAGCTTCGGGGGCATGAGTTCCACTATTTTGACACGGAGGATCCGGGGGAGGATTTTGAGGGGGTGAAGCCGGTGCGGGGCACCCACTGGCGCTGCATCCACAGCAAGGGGAACCTCCTGTGCGGCTTTCCTCATGTGTACCTCCATTCCAATCCTGCCTGCGCTGCCCACTTCCTGGAGGTATGCCGCCGGTGGGGAAGGGGGGCGGTGAAGTGAATTGGATGCTTTGCCGGGCTTTGGCAATGGTGGTGGGCTTTGCCGGGGAACAGCTGGTGGGTTGGCCCCGGAGGCTGTATCACCCGATTATGGCCATTGGAGCCCTCATATCCAAGGCGGAGAAGCTGCTCCGGGCCGTGTTCTCTAAGAGCAGGGCCGGGGAGCGGGCTGCCGGAATCCTCATGGCCCTGACCTTGCCGCTTATTTCCCTGGGGCTCACCGGGGGATTGCTGTATGTGCTCTACCGCTGGAGCTGGATTGCCGGGTTCCTGGTGGAGAGCGCTATGTGCTGGAGCATTTTTGCCTCCGGCAGCCTCCGGGATGCTGCAGGGGAGGTAGGCATAGCGCTGTCGGAGAGCCTGGATGCCGGACGAAAGGCCGTCGCCATGATTGTGGGCCGGGACACGGAGCGCCTCACGGAGGAAGGGGTCATCAAGGCCACAGTGGAGACCGTGGCGGAAAATCTCTCCGACGGCGTCATTGCGCCTCTGGTATTTACCGCCCTAGGCGGGGCGGCGGGAGGGTACTTTTACAAGACGGTCAATACCATGGACTCCATGGTGGGCTATCGAAATGACCGGTACCGCTACTTCGGCACAGGGGCGGCCCGTCTGGACGACGTGTGTAATTTCCTGCCTGCCCGGTTGACGGCGCTCCTGATGATTTTGCTGTCCGGCGTTTGTGGCCTGGACCGCCGGGGAGCCTGGCGGGTGTTTCGCCGGGACCGGTACTGCCATGCCAGCCCCAACTCCGCCCAGACGGAGTCTGCCATGGCTGGGGCTCTGGGGATCCAGCTGGGGGGAGACGCCTGGTATTTTGGCCAATTGCACAAAAAGAAGACCATCGGCGACAGCCTGCGGCCGGTGGAACCTGCCGACATTCCCAGTGCGATCATGCTGATGACGGTGGTCAGCGATGTGGCCGTGGGCTTGGCGGTGATACTTTTGGCATGGATTGGAGGCCTAAGAGGATGAAAATTGAACTGGAGCATGTGCTTCCGGCAGACATTGAACGCCGGAGCTTTGCCATCATTTCCCAAGAGCTGGGGCCCCGGACCTACGGGGGACCTTATGAAGAAGGGATCCTGAAGCGGGTGATTCACACCAGCGCGGACTTTGACTACAGTGAGAATCTGAAGTTCTCTCCCGGCGCGGTGGAGAAGGCCATGGAGGCCATCCGGGCAGGGGCGGACATCGTCACCGATACCCAAATGGCCCGGGCGGGAATTAACAAAGCTTCCCTGGCCCGGTTTGGCGGCCAGGTGCACTGTTTCATGGCCGACCCGGACGTGGCCGCAGAGGCGAAGGCCCGGGGAATCACCCGGGCAGCTGTCTGCATGGAAAAGGCGGCGGACTTGAGAAAGCCCGTGGTTCTGGCTGTGGGAAACGCACCTACCGCTTTGGTGCGTCTGTATGAGCTGATGGAGGAAGGGCGCATTGCCCCGGCCCTCATCATCGGGGTCCCTGTGGGCTTTGTAAATGTAGTGGCTTCCAAGGAGCTCATTATGACCGGTCCTGCCCCCTACATTGTGGCCCGGGGCAGAAAGGGTGGCAGCAACGTGGCCGCCGCCATTTGCAACGCCATTCTATACCAGATGAAGTGAGTGACAACATGAAGATACAGATGATTGGCATGGACCACAGCCGGGCTCCTGTGGAGATCCGGGAACGGTTTTCCTTCACCACTGCCGGAGCCGAGGCGGCTATGAAGACGGTCTGCGCCACCCCTGGGGTGGAGGGTTGCATTCTCCTTTCCACCTGCAACCGGACGGAGCTTTGGGTCAGCGCCAAGGGACCTGTGGCACTGCCCGGGATTCTGTGCGGTCTGAAGGGAGTGGATCCGGCGGATTACCGGGAATACCTGGTGTGCCGGGAGGAGGGAGAGGCGGTAGCTTACCTTTTTGCCCTGGCCAGCGGCCTTCGGTCCATGATTCTGGGGGAGGACCAGATCCTGGCTCAGGTAAAAGACGCCCTGTCCCGGGCCCGGGAGGCCCAGTGCTGCGGCGGCACCCTGGAGGTGCTGTTCCGCCACGCGGTGACGGGAGCCAAGCGGGTGAAATCCCAACTCCTGCTGTCCACCGCCAACGCTTCCGCCGCCGAGTTGGCCATTGACCGGATGTGGAAGGAAGGGTATGACTTCGCCGGGAAGCGGTGCCTGGTCATTGGCAACGGAGAGATGGGCAAGCGGTCCGCCTCCGCCCTCCTGGAGCGGGGCGCCCAGGTGACGGTGACGGTGCGGCAGTACCGCAGCGGCCGGGTGGAGGTACTGCCCGGGTGCAGCCGCATCGACTACGGCCAGCGGTACCAGTGTCTGCCCCAGTGCGACGTGGTGGTGAGTGCCACCAGCAGCCCCAACGTCACCATCCGGGTCGAAGAGCTGAAAGCCTGCGGTCTGGGCCATGACGTGCTGTTTCTGGACTTTGCCGTGCCCCGGGACATCGATCCCGAAGCGGCGCAGCTGCCCCATGTGACCTTGTATAACATCGACCAATTTTCCGTGCCACCCTCGCAGGAGCTGGAGCGGCAGGTGCGGCAGGCGGAGGAGCTTCTTTGCCAGGAGCAGGCGCGGTTTGAGGCCTGGGAGGCCTGCCGGGATCTCATCCCCCGGGTGGATGCCCTGGGGACTTACCTGGCCGGGGAGGTGGACTTCCGGATCCGGGATGTGGTGAAGGAGCTTCATCTTTCTCAAGAGCAAGACCGGATTTTCACCCGGGCGGTGGAGTCCGCCACTGGGAAGGTACTGAAGAAGTTGATGTTTGCTGTTCGGGACAACGCAGGGGCTGAGGCCCTGCGGCAGTGCCTTTCGGCTATGGAGCAGGTGACGAGGGATGGTTGAGAGAAGATTTCCCCTGTTTGTGAATTTGGCAGGACGGAAGGTTCTGCTCTTTGGAGGCGGCCCGGTGGCCCTGCGGCGGGCCAGGACGCTTGTGGCGTTTGGTCCGGATCTCACGGTGATTGCGCCGGAGCCGGATCCAGCCTTTCTCTCTTTGCCGGTCCGGCTGGAGCGGCGGGCCTACCGGCCGGGGGAGTTGAGGGGAGCTTTCCTGGTGTTGGCTGCCACAGACGATGAAGAGGTGAACCGGGCCATTGCCGCTGAGGCCCGGGCCAGGGGAGCCTTGGCCAACAACGCTTCAGACTGCCGGGACTGTGACTTTTTCTTCCCGGCAGTGGTCCTGACGGAGGAGCTGACCCTGGGCCTCACCGGCACCGGGGAGAATCACCGGGCCGTGAAAGAGGCTGCGGCCAGAATACGGGAGATGGTGCTATGAGAAGATGCATTCGGATCGGCAGCCGGGAGAGCCGGCTGGCCGTAGTCCAGACCCGCTTGGTGGCGGATTACATCCAGGAGGCCCTGCCGGAGGCGGAGGTACGCCTTGTGACCATGAAGACCACGGGAGACCGGATTCTGGACCGGCCCCTGGAGGCGGTGGGGGGAAAGGGCCTCTTCGTCAAGGAGCTGGACCGGGCCCTGTTGGAGGGGCGGACGGAGCTGTCTGTGCACAGCCTGAAGGATCTGCCCATGGATTTGCCTGCGGAGTTGCCCATTCTGGGCTATTCCCGGCGGGAGGACCCCCGGGATGTGCTGGTTCTGCCGGCAGGGAGCGACCAATGGGACCGGTCCAAGCCCCTGGGCTGCTCCAGCAAGCGGCGGATTTTGCAGCTGCAGCGGCTGTATCCGGAGGTGCGGGCTTCCCTCATCCGGGGCAACTTGCAGACCCGCCTGCGGAAGCTGGATGAGGGCCGGTATGGAGCCATTGTTCTGGCAGCGGCGGGGCTGAAGCGGCTGGGGCTGGAGGATCGGATTTCCCGGTATTTCTCCCCGGAGGAGATGCTTCCTGCGGCAGGCCAGGGCATTCTGGCGGTGCAGGGCCGGGCTGGTGTGGACTACGGCTACTTACATGGATTTTTTGACCCGGCAGCTGGTACCTGCGCCCGGGCTGAGCGGGCCTTTGTCCGGGCCCTGGGGGGCGGCTGCTCCGCCCCCATGGGGGCCTATGGAGAGCTTCGGGGAGATACCCTGGTGCTCACCGGCATGTTCTGCCGGGAGGACGGCGGAGACTTTTGGCGGGCTTCCGTTCAGGGACCGGCCCGGGAGGCTGAGGAGCTGGGGAAGACCCTGGCCCAAACATGGAGGGATGCGCATGGCGGGTAAGGTTTGGCTGGTGGGAGCCGGCCCTTCGGACGGGGGGCTGTTGACCCTCAAGGGAAAGGCTGTCCTGGAGCAGGCGGAGGTGGTGGTCTTCGATGCCCTGGTAGGACCGGAGATCCTGGCCTGGATTCCGCCCCAGGCGGAGAAAATCAACGTGGGAAAGCGGGCAGGCTGCCACCTGAAGTCCCAGGAGGAGATCAACCGGATTCTCCTGGAGAAGGCCCTGGAGGGACGCCGGGTGGTCCGGCTGAAGGGGGGAGACCCCTTCCTCTTTGGCCGTGGCGGGGAGGAGCTGGAGCTTCTCACGGCGTGCGGCGTGGCCTATGAAGTGGTGCCGGTGGTGACCTCGGCGGTGGCGGTGCCGGCCTACTGTGGCATTCCTGTGACCCACCGGGACTTCTGCTCCTCGGTGCACATCATTACGGGGCACAAGCGCCAGGGAAAGCCCTTGGAGCTTCCCTTCCGGGCTTTGGCGGAGACCGGGGGAACCCTGGTGTTCCTCATGGGTCTCACGGCCCTGCCGGAGATCTGCCAGGGACTTCTGGAGGCGGGACTCCCTCCCGAGACCCCGGCGGCAGTGCTGGAGAAGGGCGCCACGGCGGAGCAGCGGACCCTGGTGGCGGATCTGGAGACCCTACCCCGCCGGACGGCGGAGGCCGGGATGCAGACCCCTGCCATCATTGTGGTGGGTGGCGTGTGCGCCTGCGGGGAGAAGTTTGCCTGGCGGGAAAAGCTGCCCCTTTTCGGCTGCCGGGCAGTGGTGACGAGGCCCCGGGAGCGGGCCGGAACCCTGGCGGCCCGGCTCCGGACCCTGGGGGCGGAGGTGCTGGAGGTCCCGGCGATCGAAACTGTGGCCTTGAAAGAGGTCCCCGGCTGGGAGGCGTTTCTCACGCAGCTGGAGGAGTCATCCTGGCTGGTCTTTACCAGCGGCAGAAATACCACAGTTTTTTTATCCATGCAGTATTTCTGCATCTCCTGGGCAATTCCTTCCAGGTATGGATCCAGCGCAGTACCAATCTCACTTGCCTTGAAGTCCCCTGCCTGTACAGAAACGTTGCTCATATCGATCTTGAGTGGAATTGTCAGCGCCTTGATCGGGGACAGGTATCCTTCCTTGATTGCCTTAGGAAGGGTGTACTCATAAGCCAGGGATTCAAAATATACGCCAAGGTTCCGCATATCCCCACGGTCTGGCGTTGCCGTTACGCCTAACACCTGTGCTTCCGGAAAATGCTGCAGCACTCTCTGATAGCTGTCAGATATACAGTGATGGGCTTCGTCAATAATGATGGTATTAAAATAATCAGCCGGGAAACTTCCCAGCCTCTTTTCTCTCATCAATGTCTGTACAGAGCCAACCACTACCCGGAACCAGCTGCCCTGGCAGGAGCTTTCTGCCTTTTCCAAGGCACATCCAAGCCCGGTTGTCTTCATCAGCTTATCTGCTGCCTGATCGAGCAGTTCCCCTCTGTGTGCCAGGATCAGTACGCGGTCACCTTTACGGACACATTCCTCTGTTACCTTGGCAAATACCACAGTCTTTCCACAGCCTGTAGGAAGGACCAGCAGGGTTTTTAACACCCCGCTGTCCCACTGTTCAAAAATAGCTTCCTTCGCTTCTTTTTGATACGGCCTTAGTTCCATTTTTAAAAGCCTCCCGGTGTAAATGCAGGTTTACTGGTATCCTTTGGATACAGCTTTTCAATGTAATTGAACTTCTTGTTTGG
>OIAN01000623.1_pt1 | contig 10654 bp, 8 predicted proteins | sample 1580761 | NCBI WGS metagenome assembly OIAN01 (sample SAMEA3882511, study PRJEB24775) | human gut metagenome | biome: human-associated habitat; feature: intestine environment; material: feces | place: Netherlands | collected 2009/2010 | reverse complement strand
AAATGATCTGCTCGCGCGCGATGAACTTGTTGACGCAGAACGAGACGATCAGGCTCTGCACGACCAGCAGCACCGCCGCGGCGCAGCCGTAGCCGTACTTGTTCACGACAAAGGCCGAGCGGTACATCAGGCACGTCAGCGTGTAGCTCGCCGTACCGGGTCCGCCGCCGGTCATTATGTTCATGACCGCAAAGGAGTTAAGACCGCCGGTGATGGCAATGATGAGGCAGTACTTGTACGCCTCCTGCATGAGCGGTATGGTGATACGCATATGTGCCTTGGGCTTGGAGCAGCCGTCGAGCAGCGCGGCCTCAAAGTAGTCGTTGGGTACGGAGTTCGCGGCGGACAGCAGCAGGATGAACTGATATCCCGCGTACTGCCATGTGCCTACGAAGGCAATGGCTCTGATCGCGGTGTCATTTCCGCTGAGCCAGTTCTGTCTGTATGCGAGGCCGAGAGCCTCAAATATTTTATTTATAAGTCCGTAGTCCGCATCGTATATCGCCACCCACAGCTGGCAGACGACAGTCACGGAGAGAACTGCCGGAATATAATACGCAATTCTGAAAAATTTCTTTTCGCCTTTGCTCACGCTCTTTACGGCGAACGCAAGCAGCGTCGCGATCGGTATCTGATAGCAGGTCTGTATCGCCGCGTAGATAATGCCGTTTTTAAGACCCGTGTAAAAAAGGGGGTCCTTGAACAATCTGACGTAATTCTTAATCCCGTTGAACGTGGCTGGGTTCAGTCCATCCCATGTGGTAAAGCTGTTCCTCATGAGAACGACGAGTGGATAGAACACCATCACTATCATAAAAAGCATGACAGGGGCAATGAACAGGATTATCATCGCCTTGTTGCCGAGATATTTTTTTTTTAGCAGCTCCTTTTTATCAAGGTTGGGGAAAGGCTGACGCCTTCCCCCAAATATTTGCACTATACAGGAGCTTAGCCCTCACATGCAAATGCGACGTTTGCTATAAACTCTTCGGGAGTCATCGATCCGGCCATGATAGCCTGAGCGCCCTCCGCGATAGCGGTGCTGATCTCGGGTTTAACGCCGGAGAAGAGAGTGTTGGTGTGAGTGAGAGCGTTTCTCATTATACCGATCTCCTCAAGCATGGCGCAGGGTTCGACCTCGCGGGTAAGGCCCTCAGTGACGTCAAGGGCAAAGCAGGTCTTGCCGCGGTAAATGTAGTCGTGCTGGACCATCAGTTCGCACATACGGCACGCGATGTCAACGGCAAGCTCGTAATTCTTGGAGCCGGCAAAGACGCTCAGACCGGTGCAGGCGCCCTTACCGCCGACGACGGAGGTCTTGGACTCCTCGATGGTGTCTTCGGACGCGGCGGGGTAGTATATGACCTTGGCCTTATCGCCGAGAGCGTCATAGGTCGCGTCGGCTTCCCATTCGCCGTTGAAGAACATTGCAGCCTGGCCGTTGTACCAAAGCTCGGTGCACTGCTCGTATGTCATGTTGGTGACGCCGGCAGGGAACGCGCCCGCCTGCTGGAGGTTATAAAGCGCGGTAGCCGCCTGGAGGTAGGCGTCGTCGTGGATGCTTGCCTCGCCGCTGTAGAGGGCGTCAAGGCCGCGGTTGTCGTATCTGGTGAGGATCGCGTTGAAGAATGCGTTGGTTATCCATGCCTCGGACGCGAATACGGGAAGCGTACACATTCCGTTCGCAGAGAAAACCTTCGCGCACTCGACGAGTTCGTCTATCGTCTGAGGGATCTCAAGACCATTGTTCTGGAATATCTCGGTATTGGCAAAGAAGTTTGCCATCTCGGTGCCGGTAAAGGGGAGGCAGTAGGCATTACCGTCGGTGAAGAAGACCTTGACCTTCTCGCTCTCGATCACTTTATCAAGGAAGCCGTTTGCCTCAAGCAGGGGGGTCATGTCCTTGATGGCGCCGTACTGGGCGAGGGACGCGATAAGATCGGTGCCGGAGAGGCTGAAAATATCGGGCATGTCGCCGGTCGCGGCCATCGCCTTGAGCGCTACGCCGTCGTCAGCGGGCATGGCCTCGATCTCAATGGTGACGTTGGGGTACTCGTCCTTCAGCTTCTCGACCGCGTAGTCGATACGCTTTATGTTGTCCTCGTCGGAGTAACGTGTGTAGAGGCGAAGAGTGACAGGTTCATCCGCCGCAGCGACGTCTGCCGCGGGAGCATCCGTCTTGGCAGGCTCCTCGGTCTTCGGCTCCGCCGTCTGACCGCAGGCGCACAGCGCGAAGATCATTGTAAGCGAGAGAAGCAGTGTTATAAGTTTCTTCATTTTCTTCATTTCTTTCTCCTTTCTTCTTTCCGGTTCCTTTTGATAGACTTATCATAGCGCAAAAAAAACGAAAGTTCTTACACAAAAAAGTACAAAAACTTTCGTTTTTAAGATATCTATTCTTTTTTCCGAAACTCTGCCGGTGAAACTCCCGTATATTTTTTAAATACAGATGAGAAATACGGGAGCGTATCAAATCCGACTTCCAGCGCAATATCAATCACCTTTGTATTGGTGTTTTCCAGCAAATGTTTCGCTTTTTCCACGCGCAGAGAATTAATATAATCATTCAACGACGTTCCGGTATCCTTCCGGAACATTTTTCCAATGTATTCCGGTGAAAAATGAAACCTCTCCGAAAGCGTATTTCTGTTAATATCTTCCGTATAATGTTCTCTGATATAATCAATTACCTGATCTGTGATCCTTTTTTCTGTTTTTTCTTTCCGTTCCTCCTGCGTCAGATCAAATACCTTATTCATCAGCCAGGTCATCCACTGCACCATAGAAAATTCCGATTTAACCGCATTCATATCCAGTTGCAGATAGATCGGATCACGAATCACGCTGTTCATATTTTCCTTTTTATCATGGAGATATTTGCTTACAAGCTGTGTCAGTTCCACCTGAAAATTGCGAAATCCTTCTACGGAATGCATCGTTTGCTTTACATGCTGCAGCGTTTTTTGTAAATATTCCATTATACTTAACCTGGATCCCTTGTTCAGACACTGCAGGATATAATCTTCGTCCAGAATATGTCCGGAAGCCTCCTTTTCTCGGAGCAATGCCATAAATTCCTTTATTTCCCCTTCGTCATAAATATGCGTTTTGTCATATTCCATTATTTTCTCTTTTTCCAAACCTGCTTCATAAAAAGGAACGCTTGGGGAAATGTATCCGATCTGCAATACATCCGGAAAATATTTTTCAAATATGTTTCTGACCTGTGCCGCTCTCTCTTTCGTCTCCCTTTCCGAAAATTCCGACAGAATCCCAAGATAGGTTCCCTTATTCTCTTCCCAGCAAATCACATTTTCCATTCTAATTTTTTCTGTGAATGCTTCTGCCAGAATATTTTCCATTGCAAATTTATAAATGGATTCCTGTTCCTTTTCTTTACCGAAGTTCATTTTGTCACTGGCAAAATGAAGAATCACAACACAATATTTTTCCTGAATCTCTTCCTCTATCCCCTGCTGCTTTATTTCCTCCTCGAGTCCCTGTTTCTGCACACCGGGTTCCAGTAATACTCTTGTCCAGAAATATCGCACTATCTTTCTTTTTCCGATCTTCCAATATTCCCGGATTTCCTCCGTTTTTTGTTTCCAGGCTATTTTTTCTGTCACACGAAGCAATGCCTGATTGATTTTATTCATATCAATTGGCTTCAGCAGATAGTTTGCCGCGCCATTCTGCACAGCTCCATAGGCATATTCAAATTTTTCATGGCTGGTCAGAAAGATAACCTCTGTCTGGATTTTCTGTTCTCGTACCCATTCCAGAAAATGAATTCCATTCTCCTTTGGCATTTCAATATCACATAAAATCAGTTCCACTTTATTTTTTTGCAAAATATCTCTGGCCATTGAAGTATTGTAGGCCACATAGATCTGGTCAATAGAAAGTAACGCGCGATCCAGCTGTTCTTCCAATACCTGCGTTGTCACAATTTCATCATCTACAATCAGCAAATTCATCTCTCTTCGTCTTTCTCCTCATCTGTACATTTCAGTGTTTTCGGAATCCATATGGTTATTTTGGTTCCTTCCGGTTCCAGATTCTCCACATACAGAAGATGATCCTGCTGGTACATCATCTTCAGAACCTCTTTTACATTTTTTATTCCAATTCCACTTCCATCTTTTTTTTCTGTTATTTCCATATCTTTATTCACAAAGTCCAGTATTTCCTGCGAAAATTGACCCTGCGATATATATAGTTCCAGTTTTAAGTAAACTTCCTTCCCCGAAAAGCTCCACAATGCCTGAATCAGAACCGTAGTGAACGAATCAATACTGATCACGTGCTTAAATATATTCTCCAAAAATGTATGCAGGATCATCTGCGGCACTGGATACTGCTGCATTTCTTCCGGTATATCCATATAGACATAAAAGCAATCCCGGTACATAAGTCGCTGCATTTCCAGATATCCACTGGCATTTTTTATTTCATCCTGCAGCGGAACGGTATGCAGACCGGTTCGAAACATATAGCGGATATTCTGTGAAAATGCCTGAATAAAGGTATGGACATTCTCTTCCTCGTGCTGATAAACCATGCTGTTGATTGTTGATAAAGCATTCAGGAAATAGTGTGGTTTTAATTGCATATGGATATACTTCAGCTGCACATCCTTCATTCGAAGTTCCTGTTCGTACTTTTCCACCCTCATTTCAAGAATCGTCTGTACCATATCATTATATGCCTGTTTTACTTCTTCCATTTCGTAGCTGTTCGTATTATATTCCGCCCTTGCTCTGAAATCCCCACTGTGAATTTTTCTGGACACCCAGAACAGGTCTGCAATCGGCTGAAAAATTTCTTTTTGCATATACCAGACAATGGTTACAAAAAAGAGCAAAGACAGTACCAAAAATCCCAAAATAACGATACCGGAGGTAGAATATGCGGCATACTCGGATGATTTTACACTGTAATACATCTGATATGCATCTTCCAGAACAGATCCCTGATAGATACTGATGGATGGATCCTGTTTCTGCAGATTCTCTATCGCTTCTCCATATGCCCAATCCTCTCCTGAACCGCACAGAATTTTCCCTTTTTTGTCTGTAAGATAAAACGCTGCCTCTTTGATGGACATATCATTATAGTTTAACAAAGAGTCCAGTTTTTTTTCTGATACCAATACAGCGATCGTATTTGCACCATAATTATAATATTTTACCAGATACACCTGCTCTCCCATGACAGTAGAAGTCCAGCCGGATGCAGGAATTTTATCAAACGTATTACACTTTTGAAGATACTTTTTGATATCTTTTATTGTGTCATAGGTTATATTTCCATTTCTCTGAATCAGGATACTGTTGTCTTTGCAATTAACAATCGCATAGGCATCCGCTTCTTTGGTATCTTTACATCTTTCCTTAAGAATCTGCAGCATTTGATGCTGCGCTTTAACTTTCTCCAGATTGTTTTCTCCATTCAGCTGTGTCAAAAGCAGCCGATATCCCAGTAAAAGATCCAGGTTATCGTCAAGTCGCTCCAATACACTTTCCATTGTATTATGATAAATTTGCAGTGTATTCTCCACCAGGTTTTTCTCGTTTTTTTTAGAAATATCAACAATAAATGATTTGTACAGAAACAGTACTATAATCTGCAGAAGCAAAAAAGTAGTTAAAAAAACACTCATAGTACTTCTGATTTTTCTTTTTTTCATCTTTCCCCTCTTCTTTTCCCAACCCTTCTCTGAAATCTGTTATCGTGACCGATTACATTATATACTAATTCTCGGGCAGAAGAAAGGCTGTCTAAAAATTATATCTGGAATTTGCATGTTACGAAACTTTCTTTCATAAACGATTTCTCTTTTACATACATTATAATAAAAACGCCCGTCCGTTTGCCTCTCGTCCGCTCACAGACGGTTTTTCAAAAAGGAGTGTGCCCGCCCATGAGTTCCAAAACGAAAATCATTGTACTACATATGAAAGAAGTGGTTTACACCACTGTTTTTCTCGCTCTCGCGATCCTTCTGCTCGTGGTCTTTCTGATTATGTTCGGTTCCGGAAAAAAGGAGTCTGCGAAGAACCCTGCGGCCTCATCCACCGGTTCTGCCGAGAGTGCACGCTACATTCCCGGCATCTATACCTCCACAATTTCTCTCGGTGAGCAGACCTTCGATGTACAGGTCGATGTCGAGCAGGACCGCATTACCGCAATCTCAATGAATAACCTAAGCGAGACCACGGCCGCCATGTACCCGCTTATGGAGCCTGCACTCGATTCCATTGCAAGTCAGATCTACGTAAACCAGACAACCGAAGGCCTCATTTACGGCGAGGATAACCGCTACACCTCCGAACTGCTTGTCATGGCAATCGACCAGGCTCTCGATCAGGCCCGCAATCCTTCTGCAACCGAATAAAGTTAAAAATGGCTCCTGAGTGTTCTCACTCCGAAGCCATTTTCTGTTGTTTTTCTATTGCTTTTCTGTTTTCTTATCTGTCAATCCTTGATTCTGTGAACCAGACACACTCTAATGCTTATCGTCCGAACAGTTTACCGCGTCAATCGCAAGCACCAGAAGAAGCGCCGGAATCTCATGCGATGGATTACAGCCGGTCAAGCTGTTCTCTCCAGAGTTTCACACATGCATCACTTGGCATACGCAGATCGCCTCGCGGTGATACGGCAACGCTTCCGACCTTCGGGCCGTCCGGCAGGCAGGAACGTTTGAACTGCTGTGCAAAAAATCTCCAGTAGAAGGTTTTCAGCCACTTCAGGATTGTTGTATCATCGTAAACACCGGCAAACGCAAGTTTCGCCACACGGTAAATTTTCAGCGGCTCGTACGTCACACGCAGCATATAGTACAAGAAGAAATCGTGGAGCTCGTACGGTCCGACAAGATCCTCTGTCTTCTGGGAAATGACACCGTCTTTCGGCGGAAGCAGTTCCGGGCTGACCGGCGTATCAAGCACATCCAGAAGAATATCAGAAAGAGCTTTATCCCCGCAGGTATCCGCATAATACTGCACCAGATGGCGCACCAGCGTTTTCGGTACAGAAGCATTGACGGCATACATCGACATATGATCGCCGTTGTACGTTGCCCACCCAAGTGCCAGTTCGGAAAGATCTCCCGTCCCAATGACCATGCCGCCGGACTGGTTTGCCAGGTCCATCAGAATCTGCGTTCTCTCACGCGCCTGTCCGTTTTCATACGTCACATCGTGCTTTTCCGGATCCTGTCCGATATCACGAAAATGAAGATTGACTGCCTCTTTGATATCGACCTCTTTTAAGGTTGCGCCAAGGCATCTCGTCAGCTCGCAGGCATTCTGATACGTACGGTCCGTCGTTCCAAAGCACGGCATCGTCACAGACAGAATCTGCTTTCTCGGAATCCCGAGCAGATCAAATGCTCTTGCCGTTACGAGCAGCGCCAGCGTCGAATCAAGTCCGCCGGAAATACCGATGACTGCGCTCTGGCAATGGGTATGCGCCAGACGTTTTTTCAGTCCCATAGCCTGGATATTTAAAATTTCATCGCATCGCTGATCGCGGTTATGCTTGTCCGACGGTACGAACGGTCGCGGATCGAAGTAACGGGTCAGCTTTGTCTCTTCTATTGCCAAGGAGAATCGAACGACCTGATACCCATCGGTTCTCTGCTCCGGATACGTGGTCATCCTTCTGCGCTCACTTGTCAGACGATCCACATCAAGATCTGCGCAAATGATCTGATTCTCAAATCGTTTTGCCTCGGCAAGAATGGTTCCGTTTTCAGCAATCAGATGCTGTCCTCCAAAGACAAGATCTGTCGTCGACTCGCCCTCGCCTGCTGTCGCGTATATATAGCCGCAGATCAGACGCGCCGACTGTGCGCTCACAAGGCTTCTCCGATAACTGTCTTTTCCAACCATTTCATCACTGGCAGAAAGATTTACGACCACTGTCGCACCTGCCAGCGCATGCGCCACACTCGGCGGATTTGGAGTCCAGAGATCCTCACAGAGCTCTGCCGCAACTTTAAGACGCGGCATTTTTTCACACTGGAAGAGCAGATTCATGCCAAACGGAACCTCTTTTCCAAAAAATTCCGTTGTTGTCACCGCTTCTTTTCCCGGCGTAAAATGACGCAGCTCATAAAATTCATTATAGTTCGGCAGATACTTTTTCGGTACAACACCGAGAAGCTCTCCGTGACAAAGCACAGCGGCTACATTGAACAGCTTTCCACCCTGTTCCCACGGCAGTCCGACAAAAATCAGCGCATCGGTCTCTTTCGTGCCATCGGCAATTTCTTTTAATCCTTCTTTCGCCGCATCAATCATCTGACTCTGCCAGAATAAGTCACTACAGGTGTAGCCGGTGAGAGCCAGCTCCGGGAGTACCATCACTTTCGCGCCCGCAGCCTCCATCTTATGAATGGTTTCCAGAATGACTCTCGTATTTTCTCTGACATCTGCTACCACTACCGCACAGGAAGCGGCGGCAACTTTTACGAATCCCTGTTTCATCTCTTTCTTCCTCCACTATCTGGTTCCTTTTTACGGATTTTCTGCGAACAGAAACTCTCCCCGTCTCTGTTTCGCCTGAAACAGTACTGTTATTTGCTCTTACGCAATAATTCCTTCAGATCCTCTGTGGAAAATTCATAAGCGCTGTTGCAGAAATGGCATTTCAGCTCCACCGGTTTTCCTTCCTGAATCATCTCGTTCAGTTCCTTTCTTCCAACCGCGATCAGTGCTTTCGATACCCGCTCCCGGCTGCAGTTGCAGTAGAACTGGGTTGGCACGGTATCGTTGATTACAAGATCCATATCTCCAAGCAGCTTTTCAAGAATCTGCTCTGGCGTCAGCCCTTCATCAAGAAACGCGGTGACAGAATTAACTTCTGCCAGACGCTGTTCCAGCTTTTCAATCACTTTCTCATCGCAGAACGGCATCAGCTGAATGATAAAACCACCTGCCTGGCGAACGGTGTTGTCTTTGTTCATCAGCACGCCGAGTCCAACGCTGGACGGAACCTGCTCGCTCGTTGCAAAGTAATACGTCAGATCCTCTGCGATTTCACTGGTCTGCAGAGCGCACTGGCCGACATACGGCTCTTTTAACCCAAGATCCTTGATGACATCCATAAAGCCGACACCGACAGCGCCTGCCACATCCAGTTTTCCTTTTTTATTAGCCGGAATCACGACATCCGGGTTTCCAACATAGCCTTTTACGTTTCCTTTGGAATCTGCCGTCACAGTAATTCCATTCAATGGTCCCCCTGCGTGAATGCGGAGAGTCAAAAGATCCTTGTCTCCCTTCATCATGACGCCCATCATTGCACCTGCAGTCAGAAGGCGGCCAAGTGCTGCAGTTGCCACCGGGCTGGTGTTGTGGTCTGCGCGTGCAGTTTCTACTGTTTCCCTCGTTGTCGCCGCAAACGCGCGAATCTGTCCGTCTGCCGCTGTTGCTCTTACAATATAATCCATCTGTTTTTCTCCTGTTTTTTCATTTTTCTTCTTTTATCGTCACTGCAGGGCAGGATCATTTTTCCGCTGATTTTCCCTTTTCTCTTGCTACTACATAGATGCGCTCGCTTTCCGGTTTTGGCACATCCTTTGTGAAAGCATCATAGGCCGTCACAAATTCCATACCTGCTTCTTCCAGTAACCGGCGAACCATCGCAAGATCGTAAGCTCTCTGGTAGTGTACCTCCTCAAATTTGCGGTACAGATCGGAATCTCCTCCCGCAGGAATGAAAATGGCGAGCTCATATTCGTTGATTTCTTCCTCCGGGTCATAGTAATTATCCCAGATGAAGCTTGCCTCTTCGCGGTTTTCCGCAATCGTAGTCTCACCCATCTGTTCATATTTATACCTTGTATTCAAGTCAAAGATAAACATGCCCTTCGGATCCAGATAATTATTGACGAGTGAAAATACTTCCCGCAGATCGTCTTCCTCCAGAATATAGTTGATAGAATCGCAGATGCTCACGACCGCTTTCACGGTTCCGTAAAGCTCGAATTCCCGCATATCCTGAAGCAGATATAAAATGTTTAATCCGGACTTTTCGCGTTTTTCACTGGCGATCTCGAGCATGTCCTCGGAATTGTCCACGCCGATCATATCGTAGCCCTCTTTTGCAAGCAGCTCGGTCATGTTTCCCGTTCCGCAGCCAAGATCGAGCACCAGTCCGTCTTCCACCTGATATTCTTTTAAAAGCTGAATCAGATATTTGCTCCAGGACGGGTAATCCACGTTGTCCATGAACATGTCGTAAACCTGAGCAAAACTGGTATAACTTTCATTCATCCTCTTTGTCTCCTTCATTTGTTTCGGATAGCCCTATTGTAACACATCAGAAAGGGCAACTCAATTCTCTTTTGTCTCTGTCACCCCTAGGATGACACATCTTACAGTAAACCCTTTTTCATCACGCCTGCAAGAAACGAAAAGACCTGCAAGAAAATTCTTACAGGTCTCATTCACTCCCCGAGTTGGGCTCGAACCAACAACCCTTCGGTTAACAGCCGAATGCTCTACCATTGAGCTATCGAGGATTATTTAATTGAAGATATTTGATATACCTTCAAAACCGCATACACTACACATCTATCATTCCATCTTGTGAACACAACCATTCAGGTCAAGCCCTCGACCGATTAGTAACAGTCAGCTCC
>OIAN01000615.1_pt1 | contig 10755 bp, 9 predicted proteins | sample 1580761 | NCBI WGS metagenome assembly OIAN01 (sample SAMEA3882511, study PRJEB24775) | human gut metagenome | biome: human-associated habitat; feature: intestine environment; material: feces | place: Netherlands | collected 2009/2010 | reverse complement strand
GTCCGCATTGAATAACTTTCAACACATTAAATAGCAATATAACCGCAGAAAGAAGCACCGCAACACCCCACAACGAAATTTGACAAACTCCAAGGAAAAAAGTAAAATACTAATAACTATGCAGAAACATGCATACTACAGATTTTTTCAAAAGGAAATTATAATAAAAATACGAAGAAGCGAGGATGGACCGAAATGAATACATGGGAAGCAAACATTCGTAAAGTAGTACCTTATACACCCGGCGAGCAGCCCAACCAGCCGGACATGATCAAGCTGAACACAAACGAGAACCCATATCCCCCTGCACCAGGCGTGGAGAAAGCATTACACGGGATTCAGCCAGATACCCTCCGCCTTTATCCGGACCCTACAGCTGGCGACCTGGTACATGCAATTGCCCGGAGCTATGGAATGAAAGACGAGCAGGTTTTTGTAGGTGTTGGCTCAGATGATGTACTTGCCATGAGCTTCCTCACCTTCTTTAACTCAGATAAACCGATCCTTTTTCCAGATATCACCTATTCTTTCTATGACGTATGGGCGGATCTTTTCAGAATCCCATATGAATGTAAAGCTCTTGATGAGAACTTCTGTATCCGCAAAGAAGATTACTTCGGAGAAAACGGCGGAATTATTTTTCCGAACCCCAATGCACCTACAGGAGTGGAGCTGCCCCTCAGTGACATCGAGGAGATTCTCTTACACAACCGGGACGTCATTGTGATCGTAGATGAAGCATATGTAGATTTTGGAGCGAAATCAGCACTGGAGCTTATAGAGAAATATGACAATCTCCTGGTAGTCCAGACCTTCTCCAAATCCCGTTCCATGGCTGGAATGCGTATCGGCTTTGCATGCGGCAATCCACAGCTGATCAGATTTCTGAACGATGTAAAATATTCCTTCAATTCCTACACTATGGATCGTACCACTCTTGCAACCGGTGTGGCAGCTATCCAGGACAAGGCATATTTTACAGAAACCTGTGAGAAGATCATTGCTACCAGAGAATGGGCGAAGAAAGAACTGGCTGCCCTTGGTTTCACATTCCCGGATTCTAAGACCAACTTTATCTTTGCTTCTCACAAAAGCTGTCCGGCCAAAGAAATTTTTGAGGCCCTTCGTCAGGAGCATATTTATGTAAGATACTTCCCGAAGCCGAGGATTGACAATCATTTGCGGATCACGGTAGGGACTCAGGAAGAAATGGAGAAATTAATACATTTTCTGGAAAAATATCTAAAAAATCATAAATAAGTGAAAAATATCTGTTTGAACGAAAATTCTGTTCTGGTGATTTTTTAAATACACTCTGGAGCCTGTGTGAAAAATACTTCGGAACAGGAAGCTCAGAACGACAGGAGTAAATATGAAATATAAGAAATTATTGAAAAAAGCAGCTATAAGTCTGTTACTTGCCCAGTCTCTGATTTTTACAGACTTTCCCATTCAGGCAGCAGATATTGCCGGGCAGAGTATGGTCTGGACGGAAAGTGTGGAAATGGAAAGCGCAGGAGACGCTGTATCAGCTGTGTCGTCGGATGCGATGACTGCGGAAGAGTTTTATGTGCAGGATGATTTTTCAGCAGGTGATGATCAGTCAGGGAGCGGAAGTACTTTAGCTGATGACAGCCAGGCTGGCAATGGAAGTGCAGAAGGCGATGACAGCCAGGCTGGCAATGGAAGTACGGAAGACGATGCCGGTCAGTCAGGCAATGCCAGCTTCACAGGCATGACAGATGGAAATCCCTCCCAATCGGAAGAACTGTCAGACGGTTTCTCAGATGGTGGTACTGATGAACTTCAGGAACAAGATTCTGGCTTTGGCAGCATGGATCCGGATTCTGCCGAAGAAGAGAAAAGTGAAGACGATCTGACCGATGCGGAGATTGAGGCTCAGTTGGAGCCGATCCGTGAGCTGCAGCCCATAAGCTATGTAGACCCGCCATCTGGCAATGGGAATGGTGATACAGGAAGCGTAGGTGCTGCCAGAGCTGCGTCTTATCCTGCGAAATACGATCCCCGAAGCAGTATTTCCATCCCGGTAAGGAATCAAAAGCCTTCCAATATGTGCTGGGCATACACATTGGCTGCCAACCTGGAAATCTCATTTTTGCAGGCAGGAGCTGGACTGTTTGATCTGTCAGAAGAACATCTGGCATATTTCTTTGCCCACCGAATGAACGATCCTCTTGGAAATACAGCTAATGACAAAAACGAGGTTCTTCATTCCTACAGAGAGGGAGGCAATCAGACTCTTGCTGCTATTTTTCTGAGTACGTGGAGTGGTATGGCACTGGAGTCACAGATTCCTTATGAGACAAATGCAGATCATACCCTGGACTCTGACAAGGTGCCGTCCTCCCAAATGGCATACCAGACCACCGCATATCTGGAAAATGCGGCGTTTTCCTCTTATTCTGTAAATAATATTAAAAGTCTGATATCAGAATATGGATCTGTTTCCATGTCCTTTGGAATGTATGATACCTATTATAATCCGTATACGTATGCATACAGCTACCCGGGAAGTGCAGGCGTGAATCATGCAATAACCCTGATTGGATGGGATGACAATTATTCCAGGGAAAATTTCAATTCTGCCAGCAATGTTACTTCAAACGGGGCATGGATCGCCAGAAACAGCTGGGGAGATGACTGGGGAGAAGCCGGTTATTTTTATATTTCCTATGAGAATAAATGTAATTATAATATTGTAGCAGCAGAAGCCACCACCAGTCCGAAGTACCGGAACAACTATTTCTATGATGGTTCCAGTGCACTGAGCAAGCTGAAGCTATATCCTTCCGGCAGCAGTGGGATTTCCTCCATTGCCAATGTTTTTCAGGCAAAAGCCGGAAATGGGAACGGAGAAGCTCTTGGAGAAGTGGTCCTGGCTACTTACACTGACGGAGGAAGCTACAGCATTCAGATCTATACAAATCTGAAGGATAAGAGCAATCCGGTAAGCGGAACTCCGGCCTATGCCAATCCGGTAACTTTTTATCAGGAACATGCCGGTATTTCCACAGTGGAAGTGCCAGAGGTAAATCTGATGAGTGGAACCCTTTATTCGGTAGTGCTCACCAATATCGGTTCCGACACAGTGGAATACTTGTGCGAGACTAACAGTGCTTATGACTGGGTGGAGTTTCAAGCTGGTCTGGAGGCGGATCAGAGCTTCTGTTACCATGAGAAAAATGGATGGAGCGATTTTTCCAAAACAAGTCCAAGTGCCTGTGCAAGAATTAAAGCTCACACAAGAACCTTGAGCAGTGCAGTGAATGTAACCAGACCTGCTTCCTTTCAGGCTGCGGCCCACACCTATAACCAGATCAGTCTGACCTGGAGTAAAGCAGCCGGAGTTTCCGGATATCAGATCTATAGAAAAATCTCCGGCGGAGAGTATCAGAAGGTGGAGACAGCCTCCTGGTCGGATACTTCCTGGACAGATACGAAGGTTCAGCCGGGAATTACGTATACATACAAGATCCGTGCGTACAGTATGGTGAACGGTACTGCAAAATATTCCGATTATACCGCGGAAGCTGCGGCTAAGACAATGCTTGCCACTCCGTCTGTGTCGGTGAAGGTTTCTTCCGGACTTTACAATACAGTAAACTGGAATAAGATTTCCGGTGCAGCAGGCTATGTGGTTTACAGGAAAACATCCTCTGGAAAATGGACGAAGCTTGCAAACATAAAGAAAGCAGCTACTACATCCTACAAAGATAAAAAGATAAAATCAACTACCGTTTATGAGTATACAGTAAGAGCTTATTGTACTGTGGATAAGAAAACAGTGGCAAGCAGTTACAAGTCCAGTGGAAAGTATAAATCAGCACCCTCCAGGCAGACGGTCTCGTCGGTTTCCAATACGAAGAAAGGTCTGAAATTAAAGTGGAAGGCACAGAAGAAGTGTGATGGCTATTACATTTACAAGAAGACCGGAAGCGGAAAATATAAGCTGGCCGCTACTATTAAGAAGGGGAAAAATTCTACCTGGACAGACACGAAGGTAAAAAAAGGAAAGAAGTACCGTTATTATGTGCGTGCTTATGTAAAAGAGCCAAATGGTGTTGTAAAGGGAAAGTATAAAGCATCGGCGGCAGTTACAAGAAAGTAGGAAATCAATTACAGAAAAGAAATAGAATTTACAGTAAAGCATTGCGGAATAGAAGATAGTCTGCACATAGTAAAAACTATAAGGTTTTTTGCAGCAGGACAACCTTCGGATATTAAAAAACGGAAGCCCATTATATGAGCTTCCGTTTTAACATTTCCGGATTAGATGAATATTTAAGTGCAGTCTCTCTTGTGATCTGGCGGTTTCGATAAAGCTCCAGCAGGCTGTTATCCATGGATTTCATGTCTGCCTGGGAGGAAGAGGCAATCACACCGTCAATCTGATAAATCTTGTTGTCGCGGATCATATTTCGAATGGCAGGGGTAAGCCTCATAATCTCAAAAACCGGAATATTGTGTCCGTTCACATCCGGCACCAGCTGTTGGGAAATAACAGTCTGCAGAACCATGGAAAGCTGAATGGCAATCTGATGCTGCTGGCTGGGCTCGAAAACATCCATAATACGGCTGATGGTATTGGCAGCTCCGGTAGTATGAAGGCTGGAAAGAATCAGATGTCCGGTTTCAGCAGCAGTCATGGCAGTCTGGATAGTCTCGTGGTCACGCATTTCTCCAAGAAGAATCACATCGGGGCTCTGACGCAGGGTGGCACGCAGGGAAACCAGATAATTGGCAGTATCCGTACAGATCTCGCGCTGGCTGACAATGCATTTGTCATGTCTGTGCAGGTATTCCAAAGGGTCTTCCAGTGTGATGATATGTCCTTCACGGCTGTGATTGATCTTGTCGATGATACAAGCCATGGTGGTGGATTTTCCGCTTCCGGCGGGGCCTGTGATCAGAACCATTCCCTTGGTAAGATCAGCTGCTTCCATAACAGCTGGAGGAATGTGCAGATCCTGCGGATCAGGCAGATTAAATGCAATAATACGGATGACAGCGGCAAGAGAACCACGCTGCCGGTATGTATTTACACGAAATCTTGAGAGACCCGGGATAGCCATGGAAAAGTCATCGTCACCGGTTTCCAGCATAGGTTCTATATTCCGGTCGTGAGCAAGCTTGTAAATGATCCGGATAAATTCATCTGTCTCCGGAGGCATGAGCCGTTCTTCAAAACCATCCAGTGTACAGAGTTTTCCGTCAATTTTTACAGAAAGGGGACGACCGGCAATAATAAATATATCAGAGGCTTTTTTCTGAGTGGCAAGCTCCAGAAAAGCCTTTACTTTTTCTTCCATAAAATTATTCTCCTTTGTAGACAGACTGGCTGTTATCCGGATTCCAGTCCGCAGTTACAACCGTATTCCAGGAGAGGATCCTGGCGGTATTGCTGCTGGCCACGTCCAATCCTGCATTATTCGTTACAGTACGGTCAGAGGCAACGATATCAGAGGTAATGGTATCAGAGGCAATGGTATCAGAAACAATGGTATCAGAGGCAGCGGTATCAGAAGCAACGTTATTAGAGGCAGTGGAATCAGCTGTACAGTCAGTCCAGAATACAGCAATTTTCACAGCCAGACTCTGGGTGTCGGAAAATGCGTTCATATATTCAGCAGTATGTTCCTCTGAATCCCATTCTACATTCTCCTGTGAGTTCAGATAATCGGAGACGAGCTGGTAATATGCAGTCTCTGTTTTTGCTTGCTCATGAAATCCTTCCAATGTCTGAACCAGCTCTGAATAAAAATCAGCTGCCTCACTGCAGGCATTATAATAGGCTGAGGTCTGCTCCAGAGAAAGGCTGCTGGCGCGCAGATCCTGCCTGGAAGTACCATAGCCAAGCAAGGACAGGATCACCAGCATAAGAACTCCGAAGATTAGAAAAAGGGAAGGAATTCCAGTTGCGGAAAAAAGATGATTCTTTTCTTTCATGAATCTGTTTCCTCCTTTGTGGAAAAAACTGGAAAGCGAATTGTTTGTGTATAAAGACTGGTTTCCTCATTTGCATTCTGGAGTTTTTCAAAAGTGACCTGAACTTCTTTGACCTTGTCAGAAGCAGAGCAGACAAGCCTCATTTTATAAACCGCGTTTTCTTCGGAAGTATTCTGCCAGTGCTTGTCAAAATAATAGCAAATACTGTCCTGATCTGCAACTCCATCTGGCATCAGTGCCAGAAAATTTTGGACAGTGCCGTCAGTTCCTTCCAGAATTTCACCGGCACTGGTGATAAGCTCCTGGATATGAGAGTCCTCCCGGGCATGTACCCTTGCCATGTAGGAAGCCGCAAACAGTCTTACGCAGACACCGCAGGTCAGCCCAAGAAAAAGAAGGACAAATATCATTTCCATAAGAAAAAGCCCGGATTTGGAATGGGTAGTGATTTTTTTCATAAAAACTTCCTTTCAGCACATCATTCAGAAGTGACCAGCCCCAAATTCAGGAGCCTGCGAATCAGGCAGGAACCCCTGGATGAAGCAGAAAGCTGGAACAATGTCCATCTGTGTCCGTTAATGTGATTCTGTAAAAAGTGTTTTCTAAAGCGTCAATCTGGAAATCCTGAAGCTGTGCAAGGTTGGTCCCCATAGAAAGATCGGCCCGGGAATCCGATGCTGTAAAAAGCTCTTTTAAATGACTGCCATCAAAATAAATGTAAGTGCAGTAATCTTTCCCCTCAATAGCTTCCTGAAAGCAAAGAACCTGTGTTCCCTGAAGCTCTGTAAGGGAGGTCATTCCGGGAATATCGTGCTGACGAAACTTGGTAGTGATGTAAGAGGCTGCCGTATAAAGGTTGTTATTAGTGTCCAGGCTTTTTACAGAGGCCTGATAGTTCCCGGCACCAAAAAGCATCAGAAATAGAAGAAACAGCACATACATTGCAAAAAGCAGCAGGGCTGCCAGTGAATCAATGCTGTGGTTCTTCCGGGTAAATCTGGAATTCATCTGGCACCTCCTTTTCTGGCATTTACCGGAAGTACGCTGATCGATGGCAGAAGATTGGATCCGTTTGGAACATATTCTACCACAAATTTCTCAGAATCATAGGTAATATGGTAATCTGAAAGCAATTCATCCAGGCTCTCAGGGTATCTGCCTGTGAGGGCGTAGGTGCGGATGGCACCTCCTTCAAGTGCCTGCGTTAAAGTAACCTGTTCTTTTTCCAGGGAATCAGTCTGTGTACGTGCAATTCCAAGATAGAAGATCAGGCAGAGGACTGCAGCGAACAGGATTGGAACAATAAAGCGGAAAATCCGCCTGACACGAATGAGTCTGGTTTCAAATATATCCATTTTCACTCTCCCTTACAGCTGTTATGCGATCATTTCAGATAACAGTCCCAGCAGCGGCATCATAACAGAAAGAAGGACCAGTCCTACCAAAATTGAAAGGACGATCACAATAGTAGGCTCCAAAATTGACACAATGTGGGAAACAGAGTCTGTGGATTTCTCTTCATACTGCTCAGCCAGTTTTTCCATTACTTCGTCAGATGCACCAGCCTGAAAACCAAGGGAGATCAGACGAAGCTCCATAGCCTTAAAAAGTCCGGATTCCGTGATGGCTTCTGTAAATCCATATCCTTCCGCGAGCTGTTTCTGAATGGATGTAAGTTTTTCCCTGATCTCAGTCTGGGTAACCACAGCCCCTGCCAGCTCCACACAAAGTTCAGGGGAAAGTCCGCTTCGGATTCCCAGGGAAATACATTGGCAAAGACGACTGTAATCCAGATTTACCGGAATTTCCTTCATGCCGGGAAAACGGCAGACGATTTTGCGGATCAGTTCCTGCCCCTTTGGGTGAAGAACCAGGAAAAGGATAAAGCCGATCATCGCGGCCAGAAGAATAAGGAAGGCAGTAGAATAGCGGCTAAGTGTTTCGCCGATTCCAAGAAGGGCACCGGAGATTCCGCTCATTTCCAGTCCAAGCTGGCGGAAAACCTGGCGGAAAACCGGGAGAACCTTTACCAGAAGAATTACAATAACTGCAGTCATCATGCCCAGCATAACAAGGGGATAGGCGACTGCACTCTGAATCTGGTCTGTGATCTGAATCTCCTTCGCATAGAAAGCAGACAGACCCTTCATAACCTCATCCAGACAGCCGGTCTCTTCGCCGGTGCGGACATAGGCAGCAGCAGAAGCAGGAAAAGCACCGGATTGCTCCATGGCGTGCGCCAGAGAGCCGGATTCCTCCATGTCTTTATAAAGAAAGGTCAAAATTTCTTTGCCCCGTTCTGTCTGGCTGTCGTCATTTAAGATGGCAAGTCCCTCAATGGCGGACATTCCGGAACGTAATATGATGGAAAACTGTTCACAGAATTGGAACAGCTCCCGATTGTTTAATTTGGTAATCATATAAAGTCCTCTCTGAAAAAACATCAGGCAGATCCTGAAAAAATCCATGAACCTGCAAGGCGTTTTTCGTTGTGCTATCGGGTAAACTGCAGCGTATAATTTGCGCTGTCACCGATATAGGAATTGATAAGCTCTTCATCTTCACTGTTGGCGGTAAAGGTTGGATCCATGCGGTTCCATTTCTCCCCGTCATAGGTAATTGCCTGTTCCACCCACCCTTTTCCACGTATGTAAACATCAATCCAGGCATGCTTGATGTCACCTGCATATCCGATCTGAAGCTTACAGGGAATATCCCGGCTTCGCAGCATTGCCGTCATCAGGGCAGCATAATCAAAACAGATTCCCTTTCCGGTAGAGAGGGTTTCGTCTATATCAGGAAGATAGCCGGTCTCAACGGTAGCTGCTTTGTCCTCGTCGTAGGTGACGTGCTGGGTTACATACTGGAAAACGGTGTCAATGCTTTCCTGTTCCGTGGCATCCTCTGCCAGAAGAGAAAGAGCCAGCTTGCAGGCTTCTGAGTCCGGGGTGAAATTTACATACTGGTTCGGATACAAAAACGGAAGAAATTCATTTTCCAGGGAAACCTCCAGGGCCTGAGCAAAAAGTGCGGCATACTGGCTGCCATTTACCTGCTCGTAACAGGATATCTGGTAGGTGCCGCTTCCACTGGTAAACGGAATGACAGCACTTTCGCCGGAGCTTACAAAATAAGAATAAACAACGCCGTCATCCGCGGAAAGCTGGATGTTTTTGGTGGTACCATTGCTGTCACTGACAGCAGTCAGATATCCCTGGCTGATGTTGGAAATATCCAGTATCAGAGGTGAATATCCTATGGTGTCTGTCCCGGGGGCTTCCGGAACCAGAACCTTCAGCGGGGAAAAAACAGGCGGTTCTTCGCCGGAACCGGAGCTGCTGTTCTGACCGCAGCCTGCAGCTGGGAAAACTATTAGCAGGCAAAATAGAAATAAGCAAAGCAGAAGGGCCGAAATGCGTTTAGACATAGCGCCGCTCCTTTTTATAAGTTGATCATTCATTTTCAAACACGTTCCAGGGATTTTTGAAATTCGGGAAGATCGTACCATGCTGGTGGTTCCTTCATACGAACCACGAAATGGCACAGATCAGGACGAATCCTGGCTTCCAGGTATTCCATAGGACCCAGGGAACAGTGTGCTGTTCTGGTGTTGAAAAAAATAGGAGATCCCGGTTCAATGTTGAGAATCTGTGCATCAAGGAAATCAGCTGAGCTGATGTTGATGTGTTCTTCGCCAGTTTCAAATTTAATTCCGTAGTGCTTCTGAATAAAGTAATAGAGATCTACAAGCTGTTCGCGGTAGGTATCTAAATCCGGGAAAAAATCAATGCGGATATAATTTGTCTGGATTATCACAGGCTGTTCATTGGAGGAAACCACTCTTTGAAGGCGGAAGACTTCTGTTCCTTCATTAAGGTCCAACGCACTGGCGACCTGGCTGTTTGCAGGAATACGGTCAATCCAGGTTCCGCTGATGGTCAGGGCGGCATTATCCGGAAACAGAGTGTTTATGTCTATTACGTTATGAAATTTTGAGAAGTTGGTAAGCTCCCGTTCTTTGGGATTGATCACCTGTGTGCCGGCACCCTGCTTTACCTTTATGCGTTTGTCTTTAACCAGAAGGTCAATAGCATGCCGGACCGTCGTACGGCTTACCGAAAACATTTTTCCAAGCTCATCTTCTGTGGGAAGATAGGAACCTATGGGATAAACGTTATTATCTATATCGGATTTTAATTTGTTATAACATTTCTTATATGCAGGAATTTTTTCCATAATGTTTCCTTTCAAAATAAGGTTGTTTAGTAACCTATAGTATATATATATCAAACAAATAAGTCAAACAGTAATTGAAAAAACAGAGGGACTTATACAAAATGCATAAAAAAAAGCAAAGTATCTTGTTAAATAAAACACTTTACTAAAAAAGAAAAACATTGTATAGTAATGTTTGTAAACATAATTATGAATTTTAAAAATAAATGAAATATAAAGGAGAAACATAATGATGAAAAAACAGGAATTTGTACCACGAAAGATAAGCGAGAAACCACTATATGAACTGAAATCAGTGGAAGATATTCCGGTATCAGAGCTGTATCAGGTTAAGATAAACGGAAAGGAACAGCGAGTATATCATACGGAATTTTTTGATTTTGTTTCTTTCTTGGATGAAAATGAAAAGGCAGAGGTAGAAGTTACAGTAAACGAACCATTTCAGAAGGCTGTTATCCGTCCTGCAGCTGCACAGATACCGTTCGAAGAAGAGGGGAACAAAATCAGTATAAGCCTTCCTGCCGGAAAGAGAATTACTCTTGAACTGGACGA
>OIAN01000613.1_pt1 | contig 10770 bp, 6 predicted proteins | sample 1580761 | NCBI WGS metagenome assembly OIAN01 (sample SAMEA3882511, study PRJEB24775) | human gut metagenome | biome: human-associated habitat; feature: intestine environment; material: feces | place: Netherlands | collected 2009/2010 | reverse complement strand
CCCGCCGCTACCGCCGGTACAGGCCGCAGGCCGAAGCGGCGATCCTGGCCGGGCCGTTCCCCTACCGGGGATTCACCACCGGGGGCATACAGGTCGGTACGCTCTATTCGGATACACTTGCGGTCAACAGTTTCGAGATCGAGGGCGGCTACCGTTACGACATTCGGAACAACTACCTGAAACAGCAGAGCTGGGAGCAGAACCCGATCCAGAGGCAGCTCGAACCGTTCACGCAGGCGGTCTGCTTCGGGCAGGACGCGCTTACGGCCGAAGCGATCCGCGGCATATTCAGGCGGCGGCTCGCCGACATGGTCGAAAACGAATCGGGGCTGATCTCGGCCGTCCCGCCGATCTCGCTCATGGACAGCTGCCGCCTGCAACTGTCCACAGGCAAGCTGGCGGACGGCACAAGGGCACAGCCGATCATGGTGTTCCTGCAATCGACGGGCAAGTACCCCGCCAGCAGGCTCTACTACGGCACGACGACCGAAATCGACAGGCTGCCGGAGGGGAACCTCCGCGTAGACCTCATCTTCAGGGATACGACCCGCTGTTCGGCCACCATAAGGCTGCGGAAGGGCGGCATCAACTACCTGCGGATGGATTCGCTCGTAAAGGAGCCGGCCGACGACCGCAGCCGCGCGCTGTTCGGGAAACTGGAAAGAATGTTGCGCGTATCGCGCCCCGCGGCACCGCTGGCCGACTATAAGCCCGCGGTCGCGGAGCGGGACAACCCGTTGCGGAACCCGGGACGCATCAGCGAAGCCAACCTGACGGGCAAAGTCGTCACGGGCACCGTGCGCGACCCGTATGGGGAGCCCATTGCCGGGGCATCGGTGCAGATCGACGGGACTAACGTCGGAACCGTCACGGATACGGACGGAAAATTCACCCTTTCGGACACGGGACGGGGAACGCTCGTCGTCAATTATATCGGCTACCGGAATTTCGCCACCAAACTGATCTCCGGCTACAACTATAACATCGCCCTGGAAGAAGATTACAACGCACTGGAAGAGGTCGTGGTCGTAGCTTACGGAAAGTCCGGAAAGAGGGCCGTGGTGGGAAGCACGGCCAATTCCGCGACGGTCACAACGAAAGTGGCATTCGCAGAATTCGACGAGGAAACGGAAACGCTCACAAGTACGCTCGCGGGCATGTCCGCCGGGATACAGGTGCGGGGAACGGGCACAATCGCCGGCCAGGCCCCGATGATCGTCGTGAACGGCGTACCCTACGACGGGGCGCTGTCGGACTTCGATCAGGGAAGCATCCTGTCGATGAACATCGTCAGGGACGCGAACACCGCAATCTACGGGACGAGGGCCGCAAACGGGATCATCTTCATCGAAACCACCGACCGGAACGGGGCGGGCGGCGACCGCTTCCCGCTCGAGGCCGGCATGCCGAACACGCTGCGCACCGATTTCCACGACGACGCATTCTGGAAACCCCGCCTGACGACCGACAAAGCGGGGCGTCTGACCTTCGAAGTGACTTATCCGGACGACATCACCAGCTGGGACGCCAATTTCATCGTCGTCGGCGGCCGCAGACAGACGGACAGGAAGCAACTGCGCATAAAATCGTACAAGCCGCTCAACGCCCAGCTCTCCGTCCCCCGCTTCGCCATCGCGGGCGACAGCCTCAATGCTGCCGGACGGCTGACCAACCACACCGGCGACACCTTGTCCGTACGCCGCACGATCGAAACCGACGGACGGACAGCCGAGAAGCAAATACGCATCGCCACCTCGCATACGGACGCAATACCCGCCGTCGCAGGGGATGCCGACAGCATCCGGATCGTCTACTCGCTGACGACGCCCGGAGGCTATTTCGACGGGGAGCGGCGTGCGATCCCGATCTACAAGGCCGGAATCCTGGAAACCCACGGGGAGTTCGCCGTCCTCAACGACACCGCGGCCCTGCGGTTCACGCCCGACCCGGCGCTGGGCACCGTGACGATCCACGCCGAGGCATCGGCCATGCAGGCATTCCTCGACGAGATCGAAAACATCGACCTCTACCCCCACCTCTGCAACGAGCAAATGGCTTCGAAGGTCAAGGCGCTGCTCTCGAAAAAACGGATATACACCCTGTTCGGACGGAAATTCAAGGACGACGACAAGGTCACGAACCTGCTCCGCAAACTGGCGGCCAACCAGAACGACGGCAAGTTATGGGGGTGGTGGAATCGGGAACAGACCGAGCTGTGGATCTCGCAGCAGGTCGTGGAGGCACTTCTCGACGCCGAAACGGAGGGTTATAAGACCGGCCTCGACCGGCAGGCACTGACGGACGCGCTGCTGGCCGGCCTGAACCGCCGTATGCCGGCGGCGGCATCCGACTCGACGGGAATGCGGAAAAACGAACTGCTCTCGCTGGTGGGGCTTCTCCGCAAGCTGGACGCCAGGATCGACTACCCGCGCTACTGCGCCTTCATCGCGTCGATCCCCGACGCGACGCTCGGCAACCGGCTCCGGACGGCGGAAATGCTGCAACAGCTCGCCCCGGATGGGATGCCCGCCGCGGATTCGCTGCTGGCTCTTGCCTCCCGAACCATGATGGGATCGTTGTACTGGCGCGACAAAGCGCCGCTGGAACCGACGCCCCGCAGGTTCGCGCAGCCGGACATGAGCGACGTCGAGAACACGCTCACGGCATACCGCATCCTGCGCGCCGCGGGCAACCGCAAGGCCGAGTTGGAAAAGATCCGCAACTACTTCTTCGAACAGCGTAAAAGCGGTTCGTGGCGCAACACCTACGAATCGTCGCGGATCGTGGAAACCATCATGCCCGACATGCTGGAGAAGGACGGCGGCACATTCCGCGAAGCGAGCCTGACGATCGACGGACAACGGTTCGGCAAATTCCCGCTGACCCGGACATACGCCCCCGGAAAGGAGATAACCGTCCGCAAAGAGGGTTCCATGCCCGTATTCTTCACAGCCTACCAACAAGCCTGGAACGACAAACCGGAACGTGCGGCAGAAGGCTTCACGGTCTCTACCCTGTTCCGCAAGGACGGCAAGCCCGTGACAACTCTCCATGCCGGGGAGCGCGTCGAACTGGTGGCAACCGTAACGGCCGATTCCGACGCCGAATACGTCATGGTCGAGATCCCGATCCCCGCAGGCTGTTCCTACGACTCGAAAGAAAAAGGCGATTTCTGGAAAGAAACACACCGGGAATATTACAAGGAGAAGGTCGCCGTCTTCTGCAACAAGCTCCGCAAGGGGACGCATACCTTCACCGTCAGGCTCCTGCCCCGCTATACGGGCTCCTACCACCTCAACCCGGCGCGTGCCGAGCTGATGTACTACCCGGTATTCCATGGCCGCAACGAGATGAAAAAATGCGGCGTGGCCGAAGCGCAGTAGACGCGCTGACGGAGGGGAGGGGCAGCAGCGGGACTATTATACCCGCTACCTGAACCGCAGTTCAGCGACCACGGCCTTGTGGTCGCTGACATCTTCCTGAGGCATGTAATAACGGATGCCCTCGAAAGCGTCGTCGTAAAAGATGTAGTCGATGCGCAGTACCCCTCCCAGATAGCGGAAAGTACCGCCGTAACCGCTCCCGCTGTCACGGAAACCGTCGGTCATGTCCCCCTTCATCGTACGGTAGGTATAGGACGAAGGCGTATCGTTGAAGTCGCCCGCAAGGATCACCGGATAGGGCGAAGCATCCATTTCGGCACGGATTTCACCTACCTGCCCGGCACGGATACTACTGTTGTGTTCCAGTTCGCCCAAGATTTGCTCGACGGGGGCGTCGCGGTCGTAATCCTTCCGGAACCGGTGCCTGAGCTGGGCAATGCCCGAAGTCTGGAGGTGGACAGCGAAGAGCCGCACCGTATCGCCGCCGACGAGCAGGTCGGCACGCAGGTAGTCGTTGCTCGTATCGGCAAACCGGACGTATTTATGATCGAGAACGGGATAACGGCTGGCCAGGGCCGCACCGCCCTCATGCAGGAAATAGGGCATCCGCCGAGCAAAGACCTTCCCGATGCTGTCGGCCGGGAATTCCCTGCTGTCCATAAACTCCTGCAGGCAAAGCACGTCGACCTGCTCGCGGTTTACCATGCCGGCGATGGCCCTGGCCGTAGCGGGCATGGAACCCAGCCTGCGGAATCCGTTTACGTTGAGCGTGGCGATGCGGATGTCGTGCGGGTCACCCGAGTCCTTGAAATCGGGAAGCTGTACCATGGCCGAAATATACCCCAGGTTGAGCACCAGCGCGACCAGTGGCATCAGCAGGACAATCCATTTGCGGCGAACCGCCCACCAGACCAGCGCAACTACGTTGGCCAGCAGCACGACCGGCATCAGCAATGCGAGCGTCGCCCAGAATCCGCCCTCCCCGGGGGAGACGGACGAAGCATACCGGCACAGGACGGCGGCGACCAGAAGCAGCCCGGTGAGCACCACCGAAATGCCATAAAAAAGGAAAGAAACGGCTTTGCGACCCATTTTGTGCACTATTAAAGCGATTAACGCGTACAAAGATATGCTTTTACAAATAAAATCAGTATATTTGACGATCAAAAAAGACGCGATTTGGAATGAAGAGGATTTTAATCTCTGGCGGTGCCGGATTCATCGGTTCGCACCTATGTGAAAGACTGCTTGACGAAGGAAACGACGTGATCTGCATCGACAACTATTTTACCGGGCACAAAAGCAATATCCGGCACCTGCTGAAACACCCCAATTTCGAAGTCATAAGGCACGACATAATCTACCCCTACATGGCGGAGGTCGAAGAGATCTACAACCTTGCCTGTCCTGCTTCGCCCATCTACTACCAGCACGACCCGATCAAGACGACGCAAACTTCGGTTATCGGCGCGATGAACATGCTCGGCATGGCGCGCTACAACCGCGCCAAGGTGTTGCAGGCTTCGACTTCGGAAGTATACGGCGACCCGCTGGTACATCCGCAGACCGAGGATTACTGGGGACACGTGAATCCGCTGGGGCTGCGCTCGTGCTACGACGAGGGCAAACGCTGTGCCGAGTCGCTCTTCATGAGCTACTACCGCGAACATGGCATCCCGGTGAAAATCGTCCGGATTTTCAACACCTATGGCCCGAAGATGGACATCAACGACGGCCGCGTAGTCTCGAATTTCATCGTCCAGGCATTGCGCAACGAACCGATCACGATCTACGGCGACGGTGAACAAACCCGCTCGTTCCAGTATATCGACGACCTGGTCGAAGGGATGATCCGCCTGATGGACGATACGCCCGACGATTTCACGGGCCCGGTCAACATAGGCAACCCCAATGAATTCACCATCAACGAACTGGCAGCCATCGTCCTGGAACTCACGGGTTCGAAGTCGAAGATCATGCACATGCCCCTGCCGTCGGACGACCCGCAGCAGCGCAAGCCCGACATCTCGCTGGCCCGCAAGATGCTCAACGACTGGGAACCCACGATCCAGCTGCGCGACGGACTGGTAAAGACCATCGCCTATTTCGAGGATATCCTGTCGCGGGGGAGCGTCCGGCACTGATCCGCCCCTGAAATCGGCCCGCCCTTCTTTGAACACCGTCAGCCTGTTGAGCACCGCCCGCCTGTTTGAGTACAGCCCGGCACAATTCCCAATGCAGCCCCAACCCTATTTTTCCAGGTAGTCCCGCAATACGGAGCCAACCAGCCGTATCAGCGTGCGCGTCGGATGCAATGCGGCGAACCCGTTGAGCATTCCCCAATCGTGTACCACGCCGTTGAAGCGCACGGTCGTCACTTCGACGCCCGCCTCGTCCAGACGACGCCCCATCGCCTCGCCCTCGTCGCGCAGGATGTCGTTCTCGGCAACGACGATCAGCGTCGCAGGCAATCCCCGCAGCCGTTCGGCAGAAGCACGCACGGGCGACATGAGGTCGTTGCCGCGCTGAGCCGGATCTGAAACGTACTTGCCGAACATCCATTTCATCAACGGCGCGGTCAGGAACCGCTGGCGGCCGTATTTCACATACGAATCCCAGTCGTACCCCGCATCGGTCACGGGCCACATCAGCACGAGCGTGCGCAGCCGCGGCCCGCCGTGATCCTCGGCCACGAGCGCCGCCGCAAGCGACATGTTACCGCCGACGCTGTTGCCCGCCAGCGCCAGCCGGCTGCCGTCGACCCCGATCTCCCGGCCGTTTTCGGCCACCCATTTCACTGCGGCATACACCTCCTCGACAGCCTTCGGAAAATGCGCCTCGGGCGAAGGAGTATAGTTGACGAATACCGCCGCACAACCCGACTCCACGACAAGGTCGCGCACCAGCCGCCTGTGGGTGGGATAGTCGCCCAGCACCCAGCCCCCGCCGTGAATGAACACGAACGCCGGAAGATACCCGCGCCCCGCCCCCGAAGGACGGACGAGGTTCAGGCGGAGCGTATGCCCTTCGCTTTCGACCGTCCGTTCGGACTCCTCGATGCCCGACAGATCGACATGCACGGCCGCCTGCACATCAGCCAGGACGCGACGGGCCTCCCCGACCGGCAACGATTCGACGGGAGCGCCGCCGTTCAACACTTTCAGATAAGCTTTGGTTCCCCGCGACAGGTGGTCGTCCTGCAAATAATCCGGAGCTTCCTTCAGATGATCCATAACAAACCGTTTTAAAGTTTATGACACGGACTGCAAAGGCGCTGCCACAAACGAAAAAAGCCGGACGAAATGTCCGGCTTTTCGGTATGTCAAAGCGGTTTTTACTGCGCCATGGCATGGCGGAACCCGTCCACCTTGTCCCAGTCGCCGCGCGTGAAGTCGGGCACGGCGACCGGCATGCTGTTGTGTTCGAGCGAAGCCGAGGTCAGCGACCCGATGCACGACCACTCGGCAGCGTCGTAAACGTCCTGATCGAGCGGCAGGCCATGCTGCAGGCAGTAAACGAGGCGATAGTCCATGATGAAATCCATGCCGCCGTGGCCGCCCACGCGGCGGGCCTTCTCCTCGATGTCCCGGGCGATCGGATGCTTGTAACGCTCCATCAGCGCCGCCTTCGCCGCCTGGGGGATGAACGAATGCTCGCTCAGATTCTCGTGGTCGGGAATCTCCTCGCCGGCGATTTGCTCGGGACGGAACGCATAGCCCTCGACAGGGTATTTGTTGGCGAAGCCCTCGGTGCCCGTAAGCTGGTACATGCGGCTGTAAGGACGGGGCGTATAGACGTTGTGTTCGAGCAGAATCGTGCGTCCCCGCTCGGTCTTGATGAGCGTCAGCGTCTGGTCGGCATTGGCGAAGGTCTCGGCACCCATCTTCTCCTTGGCGAGTTTCAGGCCGTTGACCGACTTGGTATCCATCGCCACGAGGTAATTCATCTTATCGCCGCGGTGGATGTCCAGCAACTGGCAGGCGGGGCCGAGGCCGTGCGTGGCATAGACGTCGCCGCGGTGCGACTGGTTGAAGTCGAGGCGCCAGTTGCCCTGGTAATAATCCCAGTAGGGTTCGAGGTTATGAATATAGGAGCCTTCGGTGTGGAGTATCTCGCCGAACAGCCCGTGCTGGGCCATGTTGAGCGTCGTCAGCTCGAAGAAGTCGTAGACACAGTTCTCGAGCATCATGCAGTGGCGCTGTGTCTTCTCGGCAGTGTCGACCAGTTGCCAGCACTCGTCGAGCGACATGGCGGCTGGGACTTCGACGGCGACATGCTTGCCGTGCTCCATGGCATAAACCGCCATCGGGACGTGCAGCTGCCACGGGGTGCAGATGTAAACCAGGTCGATGTCATCGCGCCGGCAAAGTTCCTTCCACCCCTCCTCCCCGCTGTACGGGGCGGCGGCCGGGAGGTTATGTCCGGCGAGGATCTCCTGCGACTTGTCGACACGCTCGGGGTAGAGGTCGCAGAGCGCCACGATCTCGACCCCGTCGATGTTGGCGAAGCGTTCCACGGCGCCCGGGCCGCGCATACCCAGCCCGATGAACCCTACGCGTACGACCGGGATCGGGTCGACCGTCAGCCGCAATACGGAATGCTGGCCCTCGGCACGGGCCGGGACGTCGAATACGATCACGCCGTCGACGATGCTGTAACCTTCCTTCGGCGAGGTGCTGCAACCGCAGAACAATACGGTCGCCGCCGAGAACAATAAAAAGGCAAATTTCTTCATTATATCCGGGATATTTAGATGTTTAGACAAAAGTATGAAATATTTTGAAATCTGCGCTCATTTGACTACTTTTGCCGACGTAAAAATCACACACCATGTTTCGTAGATTAGCGGCGGTAATCCTCTCGGTCGTCCTGCTCTCACCGGGCTGGCTCGGCATGACGGGGCTCACGCTGCCCTTCGCCATGATCCCGCTGCTGTGGATCAGCGCATCGTACGACCAGACGCGCCGCTCGTGGTGGCGCATGTTCGGCTGGGCGGCGCTGACCTTCGCGCTGTGGAACATCTCGACCGTCTGGTGGATATGGAACGCCACTCCGGTGGGGCCCGTGGCCGCGACGCTCGCCTCGACGACGCTCAACATGATCGCCTTCATGTTGTTCCACACCGTCTCGAAGAAAGGGCCGAAGGCTCTGGCATACACCTTACTCATTGCCGGGTGGATCGCAACGGAATACTGGTATACGGTCGGCGAATTCTCGTGGCCGTGGCTGATCCTGGGCAACGGGTTCTCGCACGACGTATGGCTCGTACAGTGGTACGAATACACGGGTGTCTTCGGCGGTTCGCTGTGGGTGCTGCTCTGTAATATCCTCTTCTTCGAGGCGCTGCGGGCACGCCGCAGCATCGGGCGGTGGATCCCGGCCGCGGGCGTCCTGCTCCTTCCGGCCGCCGTGTCGCTGAGCATCTGGTGGAGCTGGGAGCAGCCCGACGAGGGGACGGCCGAGGTGAGCATCCTCCAACCCAACGTCGACTGCTACGACAAATTCAACGGCCGCGCCGACTGGCAGGAAGATAACATCACCGACCTTCTGGCACAGGTGCCCGCCGGGGCGCAATTCATCCTGCTGCCCGAGACTGCCGTCCCGGGGCATTACTGGGAACCGGGTCTTTCGGAATTCCGCCCGGCCGACGAACCGGGCATGTTCTGGCAAGAGCTGACCGACAGCCTGCGCCGGTCGCACCCCGGGGCGCTGCTCGTCACGGGCGCCAACACCCTGCGTTATTATGCCGCCGGGGTACAACCCCGCACGGCACGCAGGGACGGGTTCGGCGAAGGTTACTACGACGTATTCAACACGGCCGTAGGGCTCGACTCCGCAGGCCGGATGCAGCTGCACCACAAAGGCAAACTGGTGATCGGCGTGGAAAATACCCCGACACTGCTCTTCGACATCCTGCAATTCCTCGTGATCGACCTGGGCGGCGTCGTGGGACAGATCGGCATGGGCCAGCACGGCACGGCCTTCGAACACCGGGGCGTGAAAACCGGCCCGGCAATCTGCTACGAAGGACTTTACGGCGATTTCTTCGGCGATTTCGTGCGCCGCGGGGCGCAGTTCATGGCCATCATCTCCAACGACGGCTGGTGGGGCGACACGCCCGGCTACAAACACCTCTTCACGATCTCGCGCCTGCGCGCCGTCGAACACCGCCGTGCCATCGCCCGGTCGGCCAACACCGGCATGTCGGGCTTCATATCGGCACGCGGCGACATCGGCCAGACGCTCGGCTGGGAAAAACGGGGCGTGCTCACCGCGGCCGTGCCCCTCAACTCCGAACTCACCTTCTACACCCGGTACGGCGACTATCTGGGACGCATCTCAGAATACCTGATGCTGCTCTGTGTGCTCTACTACATCGCCTACCGGGCCAAGAAAAAGAACCACCTCGTAAAATAAAACCCGAAACCCGATATGAATTACACCCAGACCCTCGAATTCCTCTTCCAGTCGCTGCCGGCCTTCGAAACCAAAGGCGCAACGGCCTACAAGCCGGGATTGGAGCGCATCACCGCATTCTGCCGCCACATCGGCAACCCCCAGCGCAATTTCTTCACGATCCACGTGGCGGGCACGAACGGCAAAGGTTCCGTATCGCATATCATCGCCTCGGTATTGCAGCAGGCCGGCTACCGCACGGGGCTTTTCACCTCGCCCCACCTGCAGGATTTCCGCGAACGCATCCGCGTCGACGGCGAGATGATTCCCAAACAGAAGGTCGTGAACTTCGTGGACAAACACCACGACAAGATGGTCGAGCTGGAACTGTCGTTCTTCGAAATGACCGCGGCACTGGCTTTCGACTACTTCGCACAGAGCGACGTCGAGGTCGCGGTGATCGAAACGGGACTGGGCGGACGACTCGACGCCACGAATATCATCGTACCGGTCGTAAGCGTCATCACCAACATCGGGCTGGAGCATACGGCGCTGCTGGGCGACACGCTCCAGAAGATCGCAGCCGAAAAAGCCGGAATCATCAAGAAGAGCATCCCGGTCGTGATCGGCGAGGGCGATGTGCGCTACAACGAAGTGTTCGAGCAGGTCGCTGCGGCCAACAAATCGAAAGTCATCTATGCCGAAAAGGTATTCTCGTGCCAAGAGTGCGGTTGCCGGGAAGGGCGGCAGCACTTCTGCATGCACCGCGTGCGCGACGACCGCAAATTCGAGGTAGACCTCGACCTTACGGGCAATTACCAGCGCCATAATATCCTGACGGCCGCGGCGACGGTCGATTTGAGCAGCGACTGTTGCAGATTACGGACATGGTCCGTCAGCGGTTCGCGCGAACGGAGCCGCTCCTCGAACCACGCCACGAGGTCCTTCGCCATGAGGTCGGCCGTATAAGGATCGTCGGCCTTCGAAGCCG
>OIAN01000612.1_pt1 | contig 10806 bp, 9 predicted proteins | sample 1580761 | NCBI WGS metagenome assembly OIAN01 (sample SAMEA3882511, study PRJEB24775) | human gut metagenome | biome: human-associated habitat; feature: intestine environment; material: feces | place: Netherlands | collected 2009/2010 | reverse complement strand
TGGTCATCTACCTCAAGATGGACGTTGTCGGTGTTGCCGCTGCCGCTATCTGCGTCGCGCTGCTCCTGGCCTTCCGCGAGGGCTCGGCCGGTCCGCAGGCGGTTGCCGAGGATGAAGAGGAGGACTTCTAATGGCTACCCAGAACACCGACCTCAAAGAGGCCAAGAAGGACGCGATTATGAGCCCCGATATGTATCGGAGCATGTTCCTTCGCCAGTTTACGAGCCAGTGCTCGCAGTCGTACGACAAGATGATGGCAATGGGCTTCATGTACACCATTCAGAAGCCCCTGCGAAAGATCTATCCCAACGACGACGATTACTATGCGGCGCTCGATCGCCATACCGAGTTCTTTAACATCACGCCTCATGTGCTTCCGTTTGTAGCCGGCCTTACGGTTTCGATGGAAGAGCAGGCGGCTGCCGATAAGAACTTCGACACGTCCTCGATTAACGCTATGAAGGTCGGCCTCATGGGACCGCTTTCCGGCATCGGCGATTCGTTCTACTGGGGTACGTTCCGCGTGGTCGCCGCCGGCATTGGTATTGGCATCGCGTCGACGGGCAACCCGCTCGGCCCCATCGTGTACGCGCTCATCTACTCGGTGATTAACTTTGCAACGCGTATCGTCGCAGCCCATCTGGGTTACGACCTGGGTACCAAGTTCCTGCAGCAGTCCGAAGAGAACAACCTTATGTCTCGCATGACGCATGCTGCCGGTGTCCTCGGAATGACCGTTATCGGCGCCATGATTGCGGCACAGGTCTCCCTGTCCACTGCTTTGACCTTTGACGTGGGTGGTTCGGAGATTGTCCTGCAGGATCTGTTCGATTCGATCTTCCCTGGCCTTCTGCCCTTGCTGGCAACGTTCGCTTGCGTTGCCCTCTATAAAAAGGGTGTCAAGACCATTTGGATTATTATTGGCATCTTCGCGATCTGCATCATCGGAACGGGCTTGGGAGTGTTCGCAGCGGCGTAATGTTGACTGCTATGCTCGCGCGTTGGATAACTAACTGACCGTTTGAAAACGGGGTTCGGCGTAAGGCCGGCCCCGTTTTTTGTTTGAGGGATTTTCCGACCGTCCAAAAATCCACGCTCGTCCATCACTCACGTACCTCTCATCTCTCATTCGTCACTAATACGAGAGATAGCAGAAAGACGAGAGATAAATATGAGAGATAACTGAGCAGCAAAGAGACAAGAAATCACGGTATTGTCTCAATACTGATTGTTCTACCAGTAAAAACATGTTTAAATGAAACAGATGGTAGATATCTTATCTCTCATCTTTCACTCATCTCTAATACGAGAGATAACAGAGAGACAAGAGATAATTACGAGAGATAATGAGAGACGAAGGAAATCTATTCGCGGCATTCTCCGCCGGACCGAGCGAAAGGACGTGCAGATGAACGAAAACGAGCTGACCGGTCTGCTCGAGTCTTTAAGGCGCATGGGCTCGGACGATCTTAACGTCGAGGTCAAGGAGAGCGCCACGACGCTTTCCCGCGACGTATGGGAAACGGTTAGTGCATTCGCGAATACCGCTGGCGGAATTATCGTGCTCGGCGTGAGCGAGCGCGCGGGCTTTGTCCCGGTTGAGAACTTTGAGACCGAGAAGGTGCTCAACCAATTCGTAGCGGGCATGGGCGATGCCGGCGGTCGCGGAAAACTGGCCAATCCGCCCAAATACACCATTGAACGCGTGGAGCTCCAGGGCACCGTGGTTCTGGTCATCACAATTGAGGAGCTCGACCCGTCGAGCAAGCCTTGTTATGTCATAGAGCGGGGCGCTCAAGGTGGCAGCTACAAACGCATCGATGACAAAGATGTCCCGCTTTCGTCGACCGAGGTGCTCGCATTGGCGTCATACGGTCGAGCGACTCCGAGCGATCGCGACGCGGTGGCGGGCGCGGGTGCGGACGATCTCGACGAGGCGCTGGTCGACCGTACGATAGATCGGGCTTTCTCGTTGACGCCTCGGGCAATGCGCGGCGCGCCGGACAAACAAACGAAGCTGGAGCGCCTAAATTTCCTTGATTCCCAGGGCAATGTCACTAAGGCCGGACTCCTGGCTGCGGGTGCCTATCCTCAGCAGTTCTATCCCAAGCTCTTTATCGATGTGGCGGTCTATGCCGGAACGCAGAAGGGCGCTGCGGGGTCGTTGAGGTTCATGGACCGTACGATCTGCGAGGGGACGTTGGGCGAAATGATCTCGGATGCCGTCGCGGCAATCGCCAAGAATTTGCGGCGAACCTCGACGATCCAAGGCGTCTCGCGTGTCGACTCGCTGGAGATTCCCGAGGAAGTCCTACGCGAGGCAATCGCCAACGCCGTAATCCACCGAGAATACGGAGATCGGTTCTGTGGGCAATCGATCGCTGTTGACGTTTTTGATGACCGTATCGAGGTGACGAACCCCGGCGGCCTATACGGAGGAAAGACTCGCGAGAACCTGTTTGACGGCAACTCCCGATGTCGCAATGCGACGCTTGTGAAGCTCATGTCGATTGTCCCGCTGCCGGATGGCGCAGGTTCGCCGGCTGAGGGCAATGGCTCGGGCATCCCGATGATGATCGATGCCATGCGCGCGCATGGTCTGGCCGAGCCCCTGTTCTGCCCGGGGTTCGATCGGTTCAAGGTCGTACTTTACCGTTCAAAGATCGAGCCGGTCGATCATGGCGGGGGCTTAATTGTGACGGCACTCAAACATTACGGCGAGCTGGGGACGCGTGAGCTGGCAGAACGCACGGGGCTTACAATTTCCCAGGTTAGGTCGCGCGTCAACGCGCTCATTGCTCAAGGCGAGCTTGAGCCCACGGCGCCGGCGACGAGCCGCAACCGCAAGTATCGACTGTTGGAGCGCGTGGAATAAATGCGTTAGCGGACGAGGCGACCCAATAATCGACCCTCAATTGGCGCCCACTAAGGTAAAGCGGTTGTTGCTCAGTCGACGGTGATGCTGAAGACTCGGCTTACGCCGGCATGGCCCCGAACCCGTCCATCAAGAACAGCCTAAGAACCAGTTTGATGACATATCCCGGTTTGACTTCAGCCGCGTCAAAGACATGGCGCTCGGCGAGCTCGCTGCAGTATGCATAGATGTCGTGGATAAGGCCCGCGCCCGAAAGCGTAAACATGTAGCCTGCGTCCGAAAGCGCATTGGGTGCGGCGGGCAACTTGGCCATACGACAAAAGGTCAACAGGTCGGGCGCCATAACATTCTGGTAGTCGAGGTGGCCGCTGGCATCCTGTGCGGCAAGCTCCAATTGGCGCACAAAATCCAGCGCCGCTGCTAACACAAAGCTCGGTGTAGGCGCATTGACGTCCTGAGTGGTCGCCACAAGCCTGCCCGCCGCCTGCGTGACAAGCCAAGCGACCTCGCGCTGGCAGCGCACGGCCTTGCGCGTAACCGGCTTGATGGACGAAGAAGAAACGCTCCCCTTAGGCGGATTCGAAGCAGCCATAAGACCCTCCCATGAACAATCCGGCCCAACAGGCCCGGACGAAACACGTGCTACATCAGTATACAGGGAAGTGGGGTAGCGGGGGACAAGCGCGCCAGCGGCAAACCGAGAGCATCAACGATGTGCCGATCGCGGAATGAGATCTCGTAATAATTGACTCTCGGTCATATTATTGAGGGGCATGACTCGCGTTCGTATGGTTGTAGGTGCTGGCGATGAACGACATTGACCTTGCTGTTCCGTTGATGGATGGACCAAGCTATGACCGCGCCTGCAGTCTCGTGCCTTCCGAATACGTTGAGGCATGGGAGTGGTTTCTGGGTGAGGAGCAGCGCGGCGGCGTTTGGACCAGCCTTCCGCACCACACCAAGGAAGATAGCCCTCAGTATCAGTATCGTTTGAGAATTGGCTCGGACTTCTTTCCCGTAACGCGGGATTCAGGGATCTTCTGGCCGGGCCAGGATCGGGTGAAGCAAGATCCCAATAAGATCTTTGCGCTCTCGGTCCATAACTCTAAAAAGAGCTTCTACACCGATGTGCCTCCGCTCTATTTGGACGATGGTACGTGGGTCATTAAGTACTCGGTTCAAGCGCCGGGTACCGTTGGTTTTCGAGACCAGAATTACAACCGTAAAATGCTCAACTGCATGGAGTGTGGCGTCCCAGTCGGAGTCATATTTGCAACCGAGGTGGGCTATAAGGTGCTCGGCCTTGCGTTTGTTGAGCGGTTCGAGCCCGAAAACGGATGGTTTGTTCTGCACGGTCCTGTTCATAAAGGCGGACCGGACCCTCGTTTTGCACCCGACATGAGTTATCTGAAGCACATGCCCGTCGATATTGAGTTTGCCGGACAGGGTGCGACCGACGACGAAAAGGTCCGCTATGCGTTAAGGCGCGAGCGATTGGGGCAACAATGGTTCCGCAAGCAGCTCGTTGCCGCCTATGACGGCCGTTGCGCGGTGTCGGACTGTGGCGTCAGCGAAGCTCTGGAGGCTGCGCATATCGAGAATTACTCGGGACCCAAATCGCAGGTTGCCAGCAACGGCATTCTGCTTCGGCGCGACCTTCATTCCCTATTTGATGCTCACCTGATTTCGTTTGAGCCTGTTTGCGGCGAATATCGGCTGTGCGGATCGTACCTGCTGGATAAGACCGACTACGCTTCCTTTGCGGGTGCGACGCTAAGGCAGCCGAATGAGCGTCAGTGGCGACCCAATACGGTGTTTCTTGAGGCCCATCGCATTGAGTTCGATCGCTCGGAAAAGAAGCGTGAAAAGGCGGGGCTTCTGCCGTATTAGCGTATTTGGCTTTGGCATTCTTTGACGATCGTGTTGTTTGATCGGATCGCGTGGCGATGCAATCTCGCGCATGCCCGCCGGTGCATGCTCTTCCTGTTTTGTATAGCGAGAGGGGAGCGTGTATGAGCTGGCGAGGCGATATTGCGATGGGGAAGTACGGAAAACTGCCGTGTGCCCTTATAGACAACAATATGTTTCCGAGCGTAGAGGTTGATTGCGGGTCGTTTGTCGTCACCTGCCCTTGCTGCGGCTCGCAAATACCGTGTCTCGACATTCGGTTCATCGATGCGCGCGACAGACTCAGCGACGAAGTGAGAAAACAGACAGGCGTTCATATGCCGGTGTATCCGGAGAAATGCCCCGTTTGTGGCCTCGATATCGTGTATGACGCCGGCGACGAGGGATAGGTGATGCGGAGGAGCTGGCTGTGAAGGCTTCTCCGTCTCTACAAATAAATCCCCTCACCGAGTTGCTTGTGGAACTCGGCGTGATGGTCGCGTGCCCAGGTAAAGAGCGCCTGGTCAAAGTCGGTACGCGTGGCCGGGACGCCAAAGACGCCGGCAACTTCGACGCGTATAAACTCCAGTGCCGGCAGCTTGTTGATGGCAGTGAGGGCAAACGGGGACGAGGGCTCCTCGAACAGATAGCGGCTGCCTTGCAGCGCGTCGCAACTGGTGCATGTGTTGCCGAGCGACGGGGCTTTGGAGGCTCGCGCGCCTACGGGCTTGTAGCCGCAGCGCTTATGAAGGTAGTCGCGGATCTCGCCCGGTACGCAGCCAAGAGCGGGCACGATGGCGAGTGCGTTGGCGTTGGCCGTGTCGATGGCAATGTACCCGGCTTCGTTGGGCGCGTGCGCGATGGTGATGCTCTCGTCGTTATCGGTTCGATAGGGAATGCCGAAGGCCGCGACCGAGGTCTCTTTGTGACACTTCCAGCACTCGCGCTTGCCCAGTACTAGATATATATACGGCGCTGAGGGGTCGGATCGGTCAACACCGGGCAGCCACTCGGCAAAGGGCTCGGGGTTGACGCCGCTGGGTACATACCAGACCTTCTTGGTCCGGTCCCATTTGGCGCCCAGCGCCTTGGCTTCTTCTTTGTGCGAAAAGGGGACATCGAGCTCGGTGCGCATGGCGGCTCCTTGGTGCTGCAGGTGCAAGTGGCCCAAGGATACCGCAGGGCGCAGACATCGCGACGTTTTGCTGAGAAGTTGCGGTGCGGACTGATTGGTTATGCCGATGGATAGATCGGCAAGTAGATGGTCGGCTTTTGGCTAGTTGGGCGGTTGGAACTGCCGGCGGATTTGGCGACATAAAACAAAACAGCCCAGAGGACATAGCCTCTGAGCTGCGAACATTTGGTGGGCGTTAGAAGATTTGAACTTCTGACCTCTTCCGTGTCAGGGAAGCGCTCTCCCCCTGAGCTAAACGCCCGATCAAGGGTGCGCAAGCGCGCAAGGGATAATATAACGGAGCCTGAACTCGGTGGCAAGAACATTTTTAAAAATCGCTTACATTGTGGAATTCGGGGGCTTTGTCGCATCCATTTCAAAAGAGCCTGCTGCCGCGATTTGGCTGTCGCATAATGCAAGGCCATTGCGGTATCGAGCTATGGAAAGACGCCTGCGGAATTGTCCTACCGATAAGCGGACAAGCCTCCAGCTGGTGACTTCGCCGTGGTAAGGTAAGCCGAATTGTTTCCAGGCTGTTTCGGGGGAGTGGAATGAGCAAAGAGTGTGTCGAGCAGGTCGAAGGCGCAGGGGCTTCGGTGCCGATGACCGATATATCGAACATTGATGTGCCCGAGGGCACCGACGAGCTCAGCCGTAGCACCCGCCGCGCCTGGCGCGACCGCCTTAACGATGCGTCGTCGCGCAAGATGATCACGGGCGTCTTGGCTACGCTGGTGGGCGGTTCGTTTTGGGGCTTCTCGGGCACCAGCGCGAGCTTTCTGTTCGATACCTACCACGTCGACACCTTGTGGCTTATGAGCGTGCGTCAGATTCTCGCCGGTCTACTCTTTATGGCCGTGGTTGTTACGCGCGACCGCGAGCGCCTGATTAAGCTCTGGACCACACCCGCCGATCGCAAGCAGCTGCTGCTCTTTACCGCCTTTGGCCTGCTGTTCAACCAGTTTTGCTACCTTTCGGCCGTGCGCCTGACGAACGCCGGAACCGCGACGGTGCTCCAGTGCCTGCAGCTCGTTATCATCATGGGCTACGCCTGCGTGATCGATCGCCGCATGCCGCGTACTCGCGAAGTCATCGGCATTGGCCTGGCTCTGGGTGGAACCTTTTTAATCGCCACCGGCGGCGACCCCACCAGCCTGAATATCTCGCCGCTTGGCCTGGCAGCAGGTCTTATGTGTGCGGTCAGCGCCGCGTGTATGGCGGTGATTCCCGCCAAGATCCTGCCCGAATACGGCAGCCCCATCGTCACGGGCTCGGCAATGCTCACGGCGGGCGTGGTCTCGTGCGTCTTCGTGCAACCCTGGGCGCATATGCCGGCGCTCGACGCTGCCGGCATCGAGGCGCTCGCGGTGTTCGTGGTTATCGGCTCGTTTTTTGCTTACATGCTCTATATGCAGGGCGTTAAGGACATCGGCTCGGTGCGCGCGAGCCTCATCGGAACTGTGGAGCCGGTTTCGGCGACCATCACCAGCGCCGTTATGCTGGGTACGGTGTTTTTGCCGACCGACCTTATCGGCTTTGTCATGATCATCGTGATGATGTTCCTCACGGTGTAGCTAGCGCCGCTGCCAAGACGGAAAAGGTGTTGTGCCGCATTTTCGCCAATTGATGTCCGTGTCTGGAGTTTAGCTGTCGATGCTCAAAATGCCATAAACTAGCAACGTTATGGACTTTTTCATTGCGACTCAATTGCGAGGATTTCTTTATGGCTGGTAATCACTTTAAGGGCAGCGATAGCGGCCGCCCTGCAGTTCCGCCGCGTCCGAACGGGGCTGGTAAGGCCGGCACGCCGGGCGGCGCTGGACAGGGCGGTTCCGGTAAGCGCGTGTCCCCGGGCGAGACGGCGATGTTTACCGCTCTGTACGAGCAGTCTCAAAAGGCAAAAAAGACCGGCCGTGCAAGAGGAAATGTCTTTGCGGGCGGTGCAACCTCTGCGTCGCAGCCGAGCGGGGCTCCTTCGGTACCTGCGAACAACGCAGGTGCTGCCAACGCCGCGAATGGCGCCGGCAACGTTAATGCCGGCAAGGCCGACAACAATACTCCCTCTGCCGGTGGCGCGGGGCTTACGGGTAACCTCGGCACGATTTACACCGGCGCCTCCGAGACTGGCACGTTCGCCCGCCTGGATGATAGCGGTGCCGAGTTTGCGGGCTCGGGTTCCAAGGAAGATTATTACGATTTTGGCTTGAACTACGGTAGCGATGCTTCGTCGAGTTCGACCTCTGACGGTCTGGTCCGTCATCGCCATCGCAAGGGCGAGCGCAAAAAGCGTCACACCGGCGCCATTATTGCCGCTGTAGTCGCGGTGCTTCTCGTTGTGCTTGGCGCAAGCGGCTTTATGCTGCTTAACTCGGCAAAGACCGTAAAGAGCGAAGCGAAGGAGGCTGTCGAGATCGTCGGTGGCCTTAAGGACAAGGTCACGTCGGGCGATTTTTCGACGCTGCCTGACGACGCGAAGAAGATCGATGAGCTCTGTAACAGCATGAAGGCGGAGACCTCGAGCCCGCTGTGGGCGGCGGCTTCGTTTATCCCGGTGTATGGCAGCGATATCAATGCGGCCCGCACCATGATTGACGCCCTGTCCGATGTCTCGAGCAATGCGCTGGTTCCCATGGCCGACAACCTCTCGCAGGCTACGCCCGGCAAGCTGTTCCAGGACGGCATGATTAACGTGTCCGCGCTGCAGGCGGTCGCCGATTCGCTTTCCAGCAGCTCGAAGGTGTTCAAGAGCGCCAACGAGAAGGTCCAGGGCATTGGCGATACTCATATTTCCCAGGTGACCGAGCTGGTCGATAAGGCCAAGGACGGCTTTGCCACCCTCAACGGCGCGGTTGACGCGGCGGAGAAGGTCGCCCCCGTCCTTCCCCAGATGCTCGGCGCCAACGGCCAGACGCGCAACTACCTTATGTACGCCATGAACAACGTCGAGATTCGTGCCTGCGGCGGCTTTGGCGGTTCGCAGGGCCTGATTTCGGTCACCGACGGTCAGATGTCGATTGGCGAGTTTGTTCCCCGCATTGGACTCAGCGAGGATGAGGCGGTCGAGAGCGTCGACGAAGAGGATGAGGCGCTGTTCGGCAACCACAGCAACCTGTACAACTCGGGCAATACCTATTCGCCTGATTGGCCCCGCAACTCGCAGCGTGTCGCCGCGCTGTGGAAGTCCCAGTATGGACAGGACGTTGATGGCGTCATCGGTATCGACCCGGTGTTCCTGCAGTATCTGCTGGGCCTGGTCGGTAACGTGTCACTGCCCGACGGAACGGTTGTCGACGGCACCAACGCCGCAAAGGTCCTCATGCACGATGTGTACTGGAACTATCCGGTCGAGGAGTCGGACGGCATCTTTGCATCCGTCGCCAGCGCTGCCTTCGACAAGGTCCTTGGCGGTATCGGCGATGTCGATGTTACGAAGCTTGTCAGCGCCGTTGAGCGCGGTGCCGAAGAGGGCCGCCTGATCGCGTGGATGAGAAACGATGATGAGCAGAATGCCATCAAAGAGACGGGCATTGACGCTTCGCTGCCCGATCCGGATGATCCGAGTGCCGATCCCGTTGCCGGCGTTTACTTTAACAACCTGAGCTTCTCCAAGCTCGACTGGTATCTGAACGCCGACACTCAGATTGGTCAGGGCATCAAGAACGGTGACGGCACGTGCTCCTATCGCATCACCGTTACCCTGACGAACATCATGACGCAGGAGGAGGCTGGCAAGCTGCCCGACTACGTTGCGGCGAGCGCACCCGATGCCGGGCTTGACGACGAGCGTCTGAATGTCTCGTTGTTTGCCCCGACGGGTGGCAACATCAGTGACCTTACGGTTGAGGGTACCCAGTTTGGTCTTGGTGCCGCTACGTGGCATGGAATCCCCTTCTATTCGGGCACCGTTGACCTGCATGCTGGCGAGACGACGACGATCACGTATACGCTGACCACGTCGGCCGAGGCGGGGGACAAGCCTCTTACGCTGCGTCAGACCCCTACATGCCAGGCGGCTCGCGACAGCGCGTCGGCGTAGGGTTTTTCTGGTAGCGCAGATAATCGAGTACCATTTTGGGGCGGACAGGCAATCTGTCCGCCCCTATTTTGTAAGGAGAGCGCATGAAGTACTTTGGCACCGACGGCTTTCGCGGTGAGGCCAACGTTGGGCTGACGGTAGAGCACGCTTATAAGATTGGCCGTTTTGTGGGCTGGTATTACGGCGCCAACCGCGAGCGCAAGGCACGCGTCATCGTGGGCAAGGACACGCGTCGCTCGAGTTATATGTTCGAGGCGGCGCTGGTGAGCGGTCTGGTCGCGAGCGGTGCGGACGCCTATATGCTGCACGTGATCCCCACGCCGGGCGTGGCGCATCAGACCGTGGAGGGCTGCTTCGATTGCGGCATCATGATCAGCGCGAGCCACAACCCGTTTTGCGATAACGGCATTAAGCTCGTCAACAGCGACGGCTTTAAGATGGACGAGGACGTACTGGAGCTCATCGAGGACTACATCGATGGCAAGAGCGAGGTGCCGCTGGCCACGGGCAACCACATCGGCGCCACGGTGGACTACATGCAGGGCCGCAACCGCTACATTGCTTCGCTCATCGCCAGCGTGAACTTTTCGCTGCAGGGCGTCAAGATCGGTATCGACTGCGCCAACGGCTCGGCTTCCTCGGTGGCCAAGCCGGTGTTCGACGCGCTGGGCGCTGACGTGCGCGTGATCAACGCCGCGCCCGATGGCTTTAACATCAACGTCGACTGCGGCTCCACGCATATGGAGCGTCTGCAGCGCCATGTGGTGGAGCAGGGCCTGGACGTGGGTTTTGCCTACGACGGCGATGCCGACCGCTGCCTGGCCGTGGATGAGC
>OIAN01000592.1_pt1 | contig 11127 bp, 8 predicted proteins | sample 1580761 | NCBI WGS metagenome assembly OIAN01 (sample SAMEA3882511, study PRJEB24775) | human gut metagenome | biome: human-associated habitat; feature: intestine environment; material: feces | place: Netherlands | collected 2009/2010 | reverse complement strand
TCCGTTTCCTGCCCCGTCAGGTCGATAACGAGGTTGTGCAGCCTAATCTCTTCCTGCGGTTGTTGCGTCGCTGGATCACTCGGCGCTTCCTCTGTCAGTACGAAATTCTCAGATTCCGCAGGCATTGCATCCGTCTGCTTGTAAAACAGTTCATCGTTTCGCGTATCTTCGGCAAGCATCTGCTCAAACGCATCCCGCCGCTCCACCCTTGAAATCGGATAAAGCATCGTCGGATCGCGCAAATTTACGTGCGTATCTGTAATTTCTTCGATGAGGAACGCCGTATTGCCCAGATAGACCGTATCGCCTACCTGATAGGACGGCTCATCCCGCCTGCCGTCCAGCTCCTTGACGACTTCATATCCGCCTTGTTCGGCAGGCTCGGCAAAATAGATGCCGTGTCCGTTTTCCGTCAACGCTTTTGCCGCAACGCTCCACCGTCCGAAGGGCATCCCCGTAACCGATATCGTCCCCATGCCGGGGATATCCCGCTCAAACAGCCTTGTGTCCATCAGCGGTGCGGCAGTTTGAGCATCTTCCCCATAAAAGAGAATGGTGTCATCCACTCTTACACCGACCAGCCGCCGGGGATGTTCATCCTTCAGCCTTTTATATGCTTTCACATCCGGCGTAAAGCTGATTTCCGGCTCTTTTCGGTCTGGCGCGTCGGATTTCAGATAATGCCCATCATGAATGAGCCTGTCAATCCGTTCGGCAACCTGATTCCATTTCAGCAGCACATCGGGACAGTTGCTTTTCCTGAGCTGTATCCCCTTTGCATCGTGGCTTTCCGAACTCCCATGTTCACCCGATACGCCGGGCATTTTTCCGCCTATCCCGTACTCGTTTTTCAGAAATTCCAGCTTTTCATTGGTGCTGTGGGGTGCTGAAAAGAACTGGTAAATTCGGCTGGCCGCGCCCGCAATCGGAGCGCTTTGGGTCAGCACCGCGTCGATTTCATCCTGCGTCATAAAGCCGCGAACATCAGGCAGCAGCATCTCGCCTTCGGGCAGCTCCTTCCGCGCCAATGCCAAATCCCTGAGACGGGGGAGAATGTCCTTCGGCAGAAGAAAACGAAAGCGCATCAGATCGGGCTGCATCGCGACCGCATCCGCAAAGACCTCCATCTGCCGGATCAACCCGTGCAGAAATTCGGGCTGCTCCATTTTCTCGGAAAGATGATTGACGCAATCCGGGAAAATCAGCGGCATATCTGTCATCAGGGAGAGATACCCGTTTTCTCTTGCGGCGCTGTCGCGGTACATATAGATCAGTCGCTCGGCGACCTTCCGTCGAATGGTTCCGGGGGCTTCCACGTTTTCGAGCTGTGTGCCGAATTGCCCGGCTTCAATCAGCGCACCGACGCGCTTTGCGGCATCCGTCCACGGTATGACCTGCGCATTGTTGGCATACCGCGCACGATCTCCGGCGGCCATTTGGATTCCGCTTGGGTCGAACCAGACCGAAAAGTGCCGCCCATCCAATTCAAAGCCGTTGCCGTCGTGGTAAAGGGTCTTCATTCGCAGCGCGGTTTCCTCGTTCGTTTTGCCGATCATCGCGTCAAACGCCAGCTCCATGCGGGTATCCTCGCCATTGCCGCCGAACCGCAGCGCCATATCAAGCATTTTGGATATGGAAGAAGGAGCGGAAACCGCTCGGTCATCCGCTCCTTCGCTGTGTTCGGTTGTCGGTATATCAAAAAGGCTTGTCTGTCCCGGATTTAAGCGTACACCAGCTCGCTCAGTACGATTTCCTCTGCCTGTGCTTTCAGGCTGTTCATCGCGCCGACCCACGCCATCGGGTTGCGCTCCTTCAACGCTTCGGTCACGCCCTGCGCCGCCGCCATCGCGCCGACCATGCGGTTCACTCTTTCGCTCGCCGTCTGGTCGATTTCCGTCAGATGCGCCGTCAACTCTCCCGTCAGGAGCAGGCTGTTGAACAGCATTTTCCTGTGTTCTTGCAGATATGCCTTGCGCATCCTGCCGTACTTGCCCAGCGTCACCTGCCCGTCCGGGATTTTCAGGTCGGGAATCTGATAACCGTTCACCGTTTTGTAATTCAGCATGTGGCCTGCTCCTTTCAACGCTCCGCGCTTCCCGCTCGATGCTTCTCAATACTTCCTCGGAGATTTCGCTGACCGCCGTGCCCAGCGCGCTGAGCGCTCTCGGCGTGTTCCATTCAAGGATGGTCGCGAAATCTTCCGGCTCGAACCGATGTTCTTCCGCCAGTCCGCAGCGGCTGAGGAGCATATACTGAACGCCCGTCGTCGCCGTATTCCGGAAAGCCAGTTCGAGGTTGAGTTCATCATACTCCATGAGGAGTGAACCGTCAACGATGTCGCGCAGCTCGTCCTGATGCTCCTGCCAGTAATCCATCGCTTTCTGCATGGCGATTTCTTCGAGCTGTCCCGCAAGCCCACGATTGGCAGAAACCTCATATTCTTTTTCCAGCATCGTACCGATAGCCGCGCTGTTTTCCTCATTTACCGCCCATACAAACGGAGAACGGGAATCTTTTCGCATCCCCGTATCGGCAGCATCAAAGACGTAATGATAACGAGGCACGTCGCCGGTCATATCCAGCAGCGCAATGCCTTTTGCACCGCGCCGGACATAGCGCCGCATGGTATTCGTCCACAGCTCAAACGACGCGCAGGCGGTCGCGTCCGGGCGCTGGGCGTAGATCATCATCTGGTCGTAAAAACCATATTTGTACAGGGTGGAAGCCGTTTGCAGAAACGAGCGCCACGTTTCCCCGTCGGCGGCGATCTCGCGCGCGGTCTGTGCGGCAAGCTGTACATAATCGTCAATTTTGGGCATTTCATCGCTCCTGTATGTCTTTCCGTTTCGTCGCCGTCATCATATCTCGTTCATGTTTGGCTTTGAGCCTGTCCGCAATCCGCAAACACTCTGAATGGAAATACGGATTTCTCCATAAGCGCAGCGGAATATCCGTCGGTTTCATCAGGTTTCCGTGATTCTGCGGAAAGATCCACACCGCGTCTACGCCGATTTCCTTCACGATCTTTTCGATCATCGCCAGCGCGACGCAGTTCGTATTCGCAAAGCTGCTTCGCGTGAAATCATCGCACAACACGTTTTTTCCGTGCCGCACATGCAGCACGTCCAGATCAAACCCGCCGACCCAGCCAACGCCCATCGTCAGATGCGGCTTATCGGTGATGTCGTCGTTTTCCTGCTGGTCTCGCAGTTCGCAAAAGCGCTGCTTCGCCTGATCGAACCGGTCAAAGCGTTCCAGCAGGCTGGGATTTTCCGAACCTCGAATCCACGAAGATAAATCCTCGATGACGTAATAATTCCATTTGCCCGGATCGCGGCGCTGCGTCACATAGTCCACGCACTCGCCGCGCCGAAAGCTCTCAAAAACCACCTGATCTGCGCCGAAACGTTCGCTGTCCGATACAACCGCAAACCCTCCGGAGCCCAATTCCCGGATTCGGAAGTTATACTCCCTATCCGGATTTCGTTCCGCCGTCCATTCCAAAGACATCCCTCCTTTTCTTTTTGGGAAAACCGTTTTTCGCCAGTTATCCCCAATCCGTCAACAGGTCTCGCCGAGTTTTCAACATGGATGTCCACAGCTTATCCACACGAATCCCGTTTGGACATAGAAGAAGGCGGACGCTCACGCATCCGCCCCTCGGCATATCTCCGTTTCTTCCTTTCCTTGTCCTCATATTCCCGCCATGCCGCATCCGCCGCCTTGCTCTGTCCGCACGGCTTTTCCATCATCAGCCGCTCGAACGGGCTGTTCGTGAAGTATCTCACTCTTCCTCGTTGTCCTCCCCGATTTCCTCCTCGTCGTCCTCATCGTCCAGTTCCGTATAGCGCGGCTGCGTATCCTTCTTTTTGCCTAGCATAATAAACGCCGCAGCGCCGCCCGCAATCAACATCACCAGCAGCACGAGCGCCATCATCGCCGTTGAATCGGTCGCTTTCTCCGTCTCCGGCTTGGGTTCGGCGGTCGGCTTCGGCGTAGGCGTTGCCGTGGGTTCGGGCGTGGGCTGTTCATCCTTGCTCACCACGCCGAAAAGGTCGCGGTCATCCACAAGGTTGAGGAAGTAGGTTTCGTACTGCTCGCCGTCCTTGTCCAGCGGCTTGTCGTAGTCGATCACGATGTAATACGTTTCTCCCTTGCGCGTCTGCACCGTGATGAACTGCTTGTTCGTCGCCTTGGAATACAGCAAATCTACCGTTTTCATGTTGCCGCCCATCGAAAATGGCTTTCCCTCGGTCGGCTCGCCCGTTTCCGCACCGCCCGCAAGCTGTGCCAGCAGCGCATAGAGCGCGTCGATATCCGGGGATGCTGTCGTCTGCGGCTGCATGGTCGCCTGCGGAACGTCCGTGGGCATCGGCGTTGCGGTCGGCTTCGGCGTGGTCTTTGCGCCGCCGGAGGACGGTTTCTTTGTCGCGGAGGGCTTGCTGTCATTGCCGCTCGAACCGCTGTCATCCCTGCCGTAGAAGGGATTCTTCACATATACCTTCTGCGACACGTTGCCCGCCAGATCGACGGCATAAATGGCAATCTGCTGTTTGCCGTCCGCATACTCCCGGATGTTCGCGTCCAGCGTCGTTCCGCTATATTTGAGCTTATGCCCGTTGACGTACACCGCCGCCACGCCGGAGATGGAATCGGTCGCTTCGATGCAGATCACCTCGCCGCTCACGCCCGCCTTGACGGTCGGTGGCGTGCTGTCAAAGCAGGAAATCGCTTCGCTTTTCGCCTGCACGTTGCCCGCATGGTCGGTAATGGACACATGGATCGTCGCGTTTTCCCGCAGCTCCACCGCATAGCCCGCGCTCTGATCGTCGCCGTCTACGACGGTCTGCCAGCCGTTTTCCGTCGCCACGACGATTCGGATGTTCGCCCAGCCCGTGCCGTTCACATCCACGATGTTGATTTTCGCCGTCGCCTTGTCCTTCTGCCACTTTGCCGGGGACACAACCGTGATTTTGTACGCGCCCTCCGGCATCGGCTCGGCGGTCGGTTCGGTCGTGGGCTGCTGCGTCGGCTCTGTCGTAGGCTCAGCCGAAGGTTCAGCCGTCGGTTCGTCCGTGGGCTCAGTCGTCGGCTGTTCCGTTGGTTCGGCAGTCGGTTCGTCTGTCGGCACTGCCGTGGGTTCTTCGCTCGGCTGTTCGGTCGGCTGCATAGCAGGTTCTTCCGTTGCTTCTTCCGTCGTTTTCTCCATTTCCGTCTGCCCATCGGGTTCTTCCGCTTCCTTCGCAGGATGAGCAATTTCCCTGCTTTCGCTCATGTTTTCGTCCTGCACAGCTTCCTGTACGACCGTTTCGCCCGCCACGCTTTCCGCCTTGACCGCCAGCACCGATCCGCCCAGCACTGCGCAGAGCGCCAGCGTCAAAACGCGCATCCCCATCTTATTCTTCAAAAGATTCATCGTCCCGCTGTTCCTCCTGTTCTTCATGTTCCTCTTTGTCCTGCGGCGGCTTGCCCGCCAGAAAATCTTCCAGTTCCTCCGGGGTCAGCCGCATACTGCGCACGACGTAGAGGATGCCCATGTTCTCCGCTTCCTCCTGCCGCTGTGCCATCTTCTTCGCCTTTTCTTCGGCGCGCTTGGCGGCGTTGTCCGCCTTTTCTCGGTTGTTGCGAATCTTCTGCAAATCCGCACGCCAGTTCATCTTCTTTGCCATGCTTTATTCGTACATCCTCCCGAATCCATAAAAATGCTCCTGCCAATAGGCGCGGCCCAAATCCGCATACGAAATCGGATTGCCGCAGTTCAAAATGTACCCGTCTCCCACATACAGCGCGACGTGCGTAATGCCGTCGTTGCCCGCCACGCCGTCGCCCAGCGTGCCCTGAAAGAAAATCAGATCGCCCGGACGCGCTTCTTCCGGCTCAATCGGCGTACACACGCCGTATAAGCTCGTCGCGCCCAGCCTGCCGACGTCCCGCACGCCCGACTCTTTGAATATCCACGAAATGAAGCCCGAACAGTCAAACGACGTTTCCGGGCTGTCGCCGCCCCAGACGTAGGGATAGCCGATATACCGCTCGCCCACCTCAACGAGCTTGGCAAACTTGGGGTCAGCCTGTTTGTATGCTTCCGGGACTTCGTATTCCATCGGCTCTTTGAGCTGCGATGCGTGCGGCTTGCCCGCGAACAAATCCGGATAATTGCCCAGCGTCGCCATATAAAGCGCGTACATGCCGACCTTTTCCCGGCTCAGCACCATGAACGGCAGATGAGAGAGCATGTTGTTGACCAGCTTCACCTTGCAGATCGTATAGGTGTATGCCACTTCGATTTGTACCCAGTTCTCCCGCCATTTCATCTCGCCCGTTTTGGGGTCTTCCACCTGCTTATATTCCTTCTTCCATTCCGTGCGGTATCGCGTTTCCTTTTCGACCGCGGTTGTCAGCTTATACTGCTGCTCAAACAGCAGCTCCAGCGTCGGCATCGCCGTGTCCACCGTCCACTCCCCGCCGATGCGCGCGCTGACCAGCGCCAGCAGAACATACGGGTCGTGCCAGATTTCCATCTGCTCCACCTGCACTTCATCGTAGCCGGGATGAATCTCTCCGTACCTGTCCAGCTCGTCTTGCAGCGCATCCTCCATCTCGCAATACGCCCGTTCGGCGGCAATCAGGTCATCTTCCTCAGCGGGATACGTGCCGATGACCAGCGATTCGAGCAGCGACTGCGCAATCGGCATACACCCGGACAGGCTGCTGAGCATATACGTCATCATCACCGCAAGGAGCAGGATAACCAGCTTTCCCCGATTTTTCCGGATGAACACCTCGATTTTCCGCTCCGTCCTTTGAACAGGCGTGAACACGGCTTCGCCCGCGCCCTGCACGACGATCCCTTCCGCCTGCCGCCCGGTCTGCGCCGCCGCGTACTGCCGCTGAATCTGCTTTTTCTGCCGCTGCTTGGACATCCGCCGCACGCTGGATTCCGCGCCCTGCCTGCCCGTCCGCACCGCCTGTACCCCGACGTTTTCTTCTTCTTCCGTTTCGTCCACAGGAAGCACCGCGTCGGCCAGCACGTCGGAAAGCGCGTCCGCCGCGCTTTCCGTGTGCCGCAGCTTAAAGAGCGGTTTGGGCTTTTCCGCCTCAAAGCGCAGGCGGTACGCCTTACTGCCCGCGAGCCTTTCGCGCTTTCTCATCGCAAAACACCCGCCAGTCATGCTGCGCCATCGCGTCCGCCCGCGCCGCCGCCCTGCACAGGGACAGCATCACCAGCGCCACAAAGCAAACGCCCAGCACCGTCGCCAGAATTTCCATCATCCGTTTTCCTCCTCCTGACCCGCCGTTTCATTCAGGCGGGTCGTCATCAGCCGATAAAGCTCCGTGTCCTGCGGAAAACGATCCACAAAAGGCAAAATCGTATCGCCGTAGAGCAGCAGTCCCTCGCCCGCGCCGGACTGCTTCACATAAGAAAGCTGACGCGCGGAAATGCCCAGCTTTTTCGCCAGAATCTCGCGGTCGCCCGGCGCCTGATTGAGCATCAGGATAAAGTCGCTGTTTTCAAAGATGTTTTCGATTTCCGCGCTCGCCAGCAGATCCTTCAGGTTCTGCGTAATCGCCGTCGGGATGCCGCCCCATTTTCGAAAACGCTTCCAAATCTCCACGGAGTACGCCGCCGTCTGCGGCTCTTTCAGCAGCAGGTGAAACTCATCCATGTAATACCGGGTCGATTTCTTCTGCGCACGGTTGATCGTCACCCTGTTCCAGACCTGATCCTGCACGATGAGCATCCCCAGCTTTTTAAGCTGCTTGCCCAGCCCCTTGATGTCGTAGCAGACCAGTCGGTTCTTCAGGTTCACGTTCGTGCGATGGTTGAACAGGTTCAGGCTGCCATGCACATAGATTTCAAGCGCTGTCGCAATCCTCTGGGCTTCGGGTTCGGGCTGAATCTTCAGCTCGACGTACAGATCCTCCAGAATCGGCATGGTTTCCGGCTTCGGGTCGGCGAAATACGCCTGATACACCGAACGGACGCACCGGTCGATGACCGTCTTTTCAATCGGCTGCAAGCCCTCCTTACCGCCGACGATCAGCTCGCACATCGACAGCACAAAGTCGGATTTCAGCGTCACGGGGTCTTCCTCATCCGCGTAATTCATGTTGATATCCAGCGGGTTGATGTAGTCGCTGCCGACGGGCGAAATGCGGATGATCTGCCCGTGCAGCCGCCTGACCAGCGGCGCATACTCCGCTTCCGGGTCGCAGATGATGATGTCGTCGTCCGTCACCAGAAACACGTTGACCATTTCCCGCTTCGCCGCAAACGACTTGCCGCTGCCCGGCGTACCCAGAATCAGCCCGTTCGGGTTGCTCAGCAGCTTGCGATCCACCAGAATCATGTTGTGGGACAGCGAATTCACGCCGTAATACAGCGCGCCTTCGCTTTTTTGGAACAGTTCCTGCGTCGTAAACGGAATGAAAATGCCCAGCGCACTGGTCGTCAGCCCGCGCTCGATGCGAATCGGGTTCACGCCCAGCGGCAGCGCCGCCTGCATCGCCCGCTCCTGCTGGAAATCCAGCGTCACCAGCGAACAGTTCATCGTCTGCGCGATGCTCCGGCACTGCTGCACATCCGCCTTGAGCTTGCGCTTCGTGTCCGCCGCGTTGACCAGAATAAACGTCAGCATCAGCATCCGCTCATTGTGGTTTTGCAGGCTTTTGAGCATGTCCTTTGCGCCCGCATCCAGCGTCGTCAGGTCGCTGGGCAGGATATCCATGTCGTAGCCGGAACGCACTGCGCGCTTCTGCTCCTCGATCTTCGTCCTGTCCAGCTCGGTGATCTTGTGCTTGACCATCTTCACGGCTTCCGTCTGGTCGATGGCACGAATGTGCATGGACACGATCAGGCTGCTGTCCACCGCCAGAAACGCTTCCAGCGCACGGTCGGACAGGTCGGCGGCGGTAATCTGCAAGAACGACGCGCTGCAAAATTTCTCCCCGATTCTGAACGTGCGCCCGTCCGGGAACTCGAACGATGCAGGCGCGATAAAGTCCCGCGTAGACAGTCCGGATGGCGCGAGCCAGTCCCAGTCAAACGCAAACGGCTCTTTCGTGTCCATATGGAAGATGCCGTGCAGCAGCGCCAGCCGCGCTTTGCCGTCCAGCGCCTGCGCGTGAACGCCCATCCGCTTGAAATTGCCCAGCAGCTCCGCCTCGATGCGTTCCAGCCGCGGCTTTGCGTTGCGCACGCTGTCCGCCTCGATGGTGAACGTCAGGTATTTCGTCTTGCGCAGGCCGTTGTTGCCCCGCGCGAGCTGGTTTTGGAGCATCTGCGCATATTCCTCGCGGATGCCGTCAAAATCGTCCTGCCGCGCGGTCATCTCAATGCGGTCGTCTCCTCCGCTCTGTCCGTTTTCCAGATTGAGAAACGAAAACTCGAAGGAAACCGAGCTGTCAAAGTAGTTGATGAACTCGCACCAGCTTCCAAAGATCGCGTCCTTGTCCTCGTTTTCGGAGAGCTGATAATTGATGTCCTGAAACTGGATCGTCTTGTTGTAGCGGTTCACGTCCACCCGGCAGACGCCGTCCGGGTACATCCGCTGATAGGGGATCGTCTGCTGCGCGCTGACGCGGTTTCCGTGCCCGCTCCGCGCGCGGCGGATGACCGCCTTAATCTGCCGTTTTTCGCTTCCTGTGAGCTTTCTGTTTTTTGCCTTGAGCAATGGCTTTCACCTCGTTTTCAAGCTGCGCCTGCTTTTCCAGCAGCGCATAGATGTTCTGGGTCTGATAGATTCTGCGTCTTGGGCGCAGATAGCGGCTCTCGATGATGTGCCGCAGCACGGCTTCCAGCGGTTCGCCGTTCTTTTCATACAGGCCAAGCGCGAAAAACGGCATCATGGCAAAGATCATAAGAAACGTCGCCATACTGCCGGGCAGCGCGTTTTTCGTCAAAAAGAAAAGCGGTACGCCGATGAGCGCCCCGCCGGAAAAACAGATAACCTGCCGCTTTGTCAGGTTCAGAATCAGCTTCTGCCTGACTTTCGTCAGGTCTTTCGGAATGGGAACGTATGCCACATTCATCCTCCTTTGTCTAAAATCAGTGAGCATGGAAAATGCTCCGCGCCAAGCTGCTTGTCTTAAACAGCGTAAAGCACAGCAGCACCGTGTACCCCATGCACGTCCAAATCGCCGTGGATACGTCGTTCTCCACCGCAATGCCGCGCACCAGTATGGCATAAATCGCCACGCAGATGATGATGAGAAACGCCTGAAAACCCAGAGCAAAAAGGCTTCGCAGATAGTTCTGCCCCATCTGTCCCCATTCGCGGTTCGCCATCGTCGCCATCGGGATGGGCGCAACCGAGGTTACAAGGTAAATCTCGATCATGCGTCCATAGGTGATGATGAAAATGCAGATTGCCAGCGCCCACATCGTAAAGCCGACAAACATGCTCTGCACCCATAATCCAAACAGCGCGCCCAGCTCCATCTCCGCCAGCTTCGCTTCAAGCCCGACGATGACGCTGTCGATGCGGATATCCGTATCGGCAATCACCAGCCCCGACGCACGGCTGACCACGCTCTGCGCCACGTCGAACACCGCCATCACGATGTTCCATGTGTTGGTCACAATGACCACCGCGCACGCCGTCTTGAACACCCATTTTGCCAGCATGAACGTGTCCATGTCGTGCATGTTGTTACGGTCAACGATCATCTGAATCAGCTCCAGCGTCGCCACCAGCGCGAGAATCACGCCCGCAATCGGGAGAATCACATTGTCGCTCAGATTTCGGATCATGCCGAATACGCCGCCGTTCCATGCCTGCGGCGTTGCGCCCACATTGTCCGCAATGCCCGCCACCTGTCGATTCACATTGTCAAACAGCCCAGTCAGATTGCTCATGATGCTGCCGATGAGCAGTTCCTTGAGCCACTCCGTAACCTTATCCCAAAGAAAATTCAAAATAACCACCTCCTCTCACGCCAAATTGCGTAGATGCCCGCCATCTGTCAGCCGCCGAAAAGCCCGGTCAGCAGCGGAATCAGCGTCGTGCCGATCAGGGCGACGCCCGCACCGGCAACGAATTGTTTTGCGCCCTGCGACTTTACTGATGTGCGATAAAGAAGTAATAGAAGTGTAAAAAATTTTGCCGTTCCTATCCGGCACTTGCG
>OIAN01000583.1_pt1 | contig 11244 bp, 8 predicted proteins | sample 1580761 | NCBI WGS metagenome assembly OIAN01 (sample SAMEA3882511, study PRJEB24775) | human gut metagenome | biome: human-associated habitat; feature: intestine environment; material: feces | place: Netherlands | collected 2009/2010 | reverse complement strand
GTCGTCAGCTCGTGTCGTGAGATGTTGGGTTAAGTCCCGCAACGAGCGCAACCCCCGCCGCGTGTTGCCATCGGGTGATGCCGGGAACCCACGCGGGACCGCCGCCGTCAAGGCGGAGGAGGGCGGGGACGACGTCAAGTCATCATGCCCCTTATGCCCTGGGCTGCACACGTGCTACAATGGCCGGTACAGAGGGATGCCACCCCGCGAGGGGGAGCGGATCCCGGAAAGCCGGCCCCAGTTCGGATTGGGGGCTGCAACCCGCCCCCATGAAGTCGGAGTTGCTAGTAATCGCGGATCAGCATGCCGCGGTGAATGCGTTCCCGGGCCTTGTACACACCGCCCGTCACACCACCCGAGTCGTCTGCACCCGAAGTCGCCGGCCCAACCGCAAGGGGGGAGGCGCCGAAGGTGTGGAGGGTGAGGGGGGTGAAGTCGTAACAAGGTAGCCGTACCGGAAGGTGCGGCTGGATCACCTCCTTTCTAGGGAGACACATTCTTAGAGAGACAAACTTTAACTCGAATAGAGGGCAGGAGCCCGTCCGGTGGATGTCGCCCGGGGGAAGTCCCCGCAGCACCCGGTCCCCGGGGTCGCACCCGCGTACCTTGAGAGCCGCATAGCGATAGGAGAGAGATGGAAGAGATTCTCTTCCAGACTCGATTCTTTTCTGCGATTTATCAGACAGAATGATAGCAATCATTCATCCGATCCAAACAAGAAGAATTCACTTATATATGAGTGAGGAGCATCTGATCGCGAGCACAGTCAACTACTGTGCCGCGGTATGAGATACCCGAATTGCGACATACGAGCGCTATTCATGATATCGATTAATTGACTTAATTAGCGACACGTGGATATCCCGCGGGCCCGATGCGGTCCCGCAAGATACCACGGGCGCACGGCGGATGCCTTGGCACAGGGAGCCGATGAAGGACGCGGCAAGCTGCGATAATCCCCGGCGAGGAGCACACATCCTTCGACCCGGGGGTCTCCGAATGGGCGAACCCATGCACAGCAGTGTGCATATCCCCGGCCCGAACACATAGGGCCGGGGAGGACAACCCGGGGAACTGAAACATCTAAGTACCCGGAGGAGAGGAAATCAATCTCGAGACTCCCCGAGTAGCGGCGAGCGAAAGGGGACCGATGGCCAAACCGTCGAGCGGGCATACCCGGCAGGGGTTCCGCCGACGGGGTTGCAGGGCCGCGCATCCGGGGGCTGCCGCCCCCGGGCGCAGGTCCGGCTGGGGAGCGGAACGGCATGGGAGGGCCGGCCGCAGCGGGTGACAGCCCCGTACGCGAACCCAGACCGGACGGCGCGACGCGGTCCCTGAGTAGGGCCGGGCACGTGAAACCCGGTCCGAACCTGGGTGGACCACCATCCAAGCCTGAGTACTACCCTGTGACCGATAGCGCACCAGTACCGTGAGGGAAAGGTGAAAAGCACCCCGGGAGGGGAGTGAAACAGTACCTGAAACCGTGCGCCCACGAGCAGTCGGAGCACCTTTATGGTGTGACGGCGTGCCTTTTGTAGAATGAGCCAGCGAGTCGCTGGCGCGGGGCGAGGTTAACCGAAAGGGAGCCGGAGCGAAAGCGAGCCTTAACAGGGCGACTTGAGTCCCGCGCCGCGGACGCGAAGCCGGGTGAGCTATCCGTGGGCAGGCTGAAGCGGGGGTAAGACCCCGTGGAGGGCCGAACGCACGTCGGTTGAAAACGGCGGCGATGACCTGCGGATAGGGGTGAAAGGCCAATCAAACCCGGAGATATCTCGTTCTCCCCGAAATAGCTTTAGGGCTAGCGTCGCGCGTTCACCGCCGGAGGTAGAGCACCGGATGGACGAGGGGGCTTCGCCGCCTACCGAATCCAACCGAACTCCGAATGCCGGCGGCCCAGAGCGCGGCAGTCAGAGCATGTGGGCTAAGCTGTGTGCTCGAGAGGGAAACAGCCCGGACCGCCCGCTAAGGTCCCCAAGTTCCAGCCGAGTGGCAAAGGATGTGCGTCCGCCCAGACAACCAGGATGTTGGCTTAGAAGCAGCCATACATTCAAAGAGTGCGTAACAGCTCACTGGTCGAGTGGACATGCGCCGACAATACACGGGGCTAAGCTGGACACCGAAGCGGCGGGATTTTAATTCATTAGAATCGGTAGGGGAGCTTCCCATGGGCGGAGAAGCCGGAGGGCGACCGACGGTGGAGCGCATGGGAGTGAGAATGCTGGCATGAGTAGCGAGAGACGAGAGAGTAACTCGTCCGCCGTGAACCCGAGGTTTCCTGGGCAAGGCTAATCCTCCCAGGGTCAGTCGGGGGCTAAGGCGAGGCCGGGAGGCGTAGCCGACGCGCAGCAGGCAGACATTCCTGCACCGCGCACGCGGCGCTACGACCGACGGGGCGACGGATGGGGGTGGCTCGGCGGGGTTCTGGACGTCCCCGTGATGGAGCGCGGCCCGCGGACCAGGGAAATCCGGTCCGCATTGAGGGCGAGGCTCCGGACGAAGCGACTGAGCGAAGCGAGTGAGCCCGAGGTCCCTAGAAAAACCCCTAGGCAGGCGCGTGCGCGCCCGTACCGCAAACCGACACAGGTGGGTGGGTAGAACATACCGAGGCGATCGGGTCAACCATGGTCAAGGAACTCGGCACAATGGCCCCGTAACTTCGGGAGAAGGGGTGCCCGCGCGTACGTGAACCGGCTTGCCCGGGGAGCGGAGGCGGGCCGCAGTGGAGAGGCCCAAGCGACTGTTTACCAAAAACACAGGACTCTGCAGAAGCCGCAAGGCGACGTATAGGGTCTGACGCCTGCCCGGTGCCGGAAGGTCACGCGGAGGAGTTAGCCGTTAAGGCGAAGCCCCGAAGCCAAGCCCCGGTAAACGGCGGCCGTAACTATAACGGTCCTAAGGTAGCGAAATTCCTTGTCGGGTAAGTTCCGACCTGCACGAAAGGCGCAACGACTTGGGCGCTGTCTCGACCATGGACCCGGTGAAATTGCACTGGTCGTGAAGATGCGACTTACCCGCGGAAGGACGGAAAGACCCCGTGAACCTTCACTGCAGCTTGGCATTGGCCGCTGGTCCCGCGTGTAGAGGATAGGCAGGAGGCACAGATCCGGAGGCGCCAGCCCCCGGGGAGCCGCCCTTGGAATACTGCCCTCGCGCGACCGGCGTCCTAACCCGAGGCCGTCAACCGGCTCGGGGACCGTGCCAGGCGGGCAGTTTGACTGGGGCGGTCGCCTCCTAAAGGGTAACGGAGGCGCGCGAAGGTCCGCTCGGGACGGTCGGCAACCGTCCTTTTGAATGCAAGAGTACAAGCGGGCTTGACTGCGAGGCCCACAAGCCGAGCAGGTGCGAAAGCAGGCTCTAGTGATCCGGCGGCCCCGAGTGGGTGGGCCGTCGCTCAACGGATAAAAGGTACTCCGGGGATAACAGGCTGATCTTGCCCAAGAGTCCACATCGACGGCAAGGTTTGGCACCTCGATGTCGGCTCATCGCATCCTGGGGCTGGAGCAGGTCCCAAGGGTACGGCTGTTCGCCGTTTAAAGCGGTACGCGAGCTGGGTTCAGAACGTCGTGAGACAGTTCGGTCCCTATCCTCCGTGGGCGCAGGAGAATCGATGGAGGCTGCCCCCAGTACGAGAGGACCGGGGTGGACGCACCTCCGGTGAACCGGTTGTCGACCAACGGCACGGCCGGGTAGCCGCGTGCGGCGCGGATAACCGCTGAAGGCATCTAAGCGGGAAGCCGTTCCAGGGATTAGTTCTCCTTCCGGTAAGGGCCCAGGTAGACTACCTGGTCGATAGACGGCAGGTGCAAGGACGGCGACGTCCTCAGCCGAGCCGCACTAATCGCCCGAGCTCTTCCGGAACCGCACCTCGCGGCCCGCGGGACTGAGCGCTCATGCGCGGTCCGGGCACGAGGATGCCCCCGAGTCACCTCCCCTATGCGCCATGCGGCCCCCAGGGCACGTGCAGAGTGAGACCCAGGACACCGTAACGGTGGGCGCCGCCCACCGGTCAGCGGCCAGAGCATGGGGGGCACGCCCGGTCCCGTTCCGAACCCGGAAGCTAAGCCCCATCGCGCCGAGAGTACTGCGGGGTCAGCCCGTGGGAGGCCAGGGCGCCGCTGACCGGTGGACGGCACCGAGCCGTACGCTTGAACTGAGAAGGGGGAGGCCTCGCGGCCTCCCCCTTTTTTGCGTTTACGGGCTTTTGTCTCACATAGTAGCTGTGTTTTATAACCCTCGTTTGTCGCATCTTCTGTGAACGGGCTACAATAACTTAGTCTGTGCGATATGGAGGTGAACATGGCTGAAGCTGGTATCGGCGTTGACATCGTCGAGATTTCCCGCATGAAATCAATTCTTGAAAAGACGCCGTCGTTTGCTCGGCGTGTGTTTACCGAAGAAGAGCGTGCGTATTGCGACGCCTCTTCTCGTCCTGCCGCTCACTATGCCAGCCGCTTTGCTTCGCGCGAGGCGGTGCTTAAAGCTCTCGGCACGGGTTTTAGTCAAGGCGTGGGTCGCAAGGATGTTTCGGTAACGCGTGATAAACTCGGCAAACCGAAGGCGCTGCTTTCGGGCCGTGCTCTCGAGATCGCTCAAGAACTGGGTGTTGTTGAGGTCGCTCTTTCCATTACGCTTACAGGAGACTTGGCCGTTGCGAATGCCATCGCGATTACCGAAGATGCTCGGCCTAAGCCAAAAGAGGAAAAGGTGAGCACCAAGAAACGCGTAGCGCAGACATTTAAAGAGGCTCGCTCTGTTTTAGATGAGCTTGAGCAGCTGCAGAATTCAGCATTGACGGAGCACCTGGGCGATGCTTCGCAAGATACGCTAGGAGCATAGATGAAACCGGTTTTGAGTACCGAAGAAGTCGTTCGTCTCGAGGATATCATCGAACGCGAAGGGACTTCGAAGGCCGAGCTTATGGAGCTAGCGGGTGAGTTTGCCGCCAACGAGGTCTTGAAGCTCAATCCCGATCGGGTTCTCGTTCTGGTCGGTTTTGGTAATAATGGCGGCGACGGTTGGGTTGCCGCCGATATCCTGAGCCATAAGGGTGTGGACGTGGATATCGTTTCTCCGGTTGAACCGGATGAGATTCCTGCTGCTCTGGCACGTCATGTTGCTCGTCGTACTGCCGGCCGCGATGTGCACGTTTGCGTCGGCCCTTCGCGTGACGAACTCGAGGTTTTGATCGATAAGGCCGATGTTGTTGTCGATGCCATTTTTGGTACCGGTTTTCACGGGAATCTGCGTGCGCCGTTCTCCATTTGGATCCCTACGGTCAACGAATGCGCCGATTGCGTTGTATCCATTGATGTCCCCTCGGGCCTGAATGCCGAGACGGGCGTTGTTGATGACGACTGCATTCGTGCCGAGCATACGGTGACGATGATTGCGCCCAAGATTGGTCTGTATAGCGCTGATGGTCCTGAGTATGCTGGCGATTTGATCTGCGGCAATCTTTACGACCGTCTTGACGAGGTCATCGATGATGTCGACCACGCCGCCGAGATTGTCGAGCCCGGTGACTTAGTTGATTACTTTGCTCCACTACCTACGAATATCGATAAGTATTCCCGTGGCTCTGTGCTTATTGTCGCCGGATCTGCACAATATCCTGGTGCTGCCATTATGGCGGCCAAGTCTGCAGCTCGCGCGGGTGCTGGTTACGTGGCAGTCGCGGCTCCTGACGCCTGCGCTAATCTTATTCGCATGGCACTTCCTTCGATTCCCGTCTTTGCTATTCCGTCTGATTCCCGCGGCTCCTTTGGCGCCGCTGCGCGCATGACGGTGTGCGAGATTGCAAAGAAGTACAGCTGCGTACTGTGCGGTCCCGGTATGACGACGTCTGCCGGCGCTATGCAGGTGGTTTCGGGCTTGCTCGAGCTTGATGTACCGCTTATTTTGGATGCTGATGCACTCAACTGCCTTGCTAAGATTGCCATTGACGGTATTGATAGTAACCCCGAGATGTATCGTCGCGAGCAGCCGTTGGTTATGACGCCGCACTATCGTGAGCTTTCGCGTCTGGTTGCCGGTGACGAGGTGAACGACCTTGGTACCGCGATTGCAGCCGCGCAGAAGGTTGTCTGGGCTGCAGGCTCCGACAATCTGGTGGTCATTGCCAAGGGGCCGACGACGGCTATCTGTGGCGTTGAGCGTGTGCTGCTGCCGCTCTCGGGTCCGGCTTCTCTGGCAACTGCCGGTTCGGGTGATGTTCTCGCGGGTATTTTGGCCGGCACGCTTGCCACCATGCGCGACGAGATGGATCGTTGGGAGTTGCTGTATTCGTACGCCGTCGCACTTCACAGCTACGCCGGTTTTGCCGCGGCGACGGAGTATGGTGAGAAGAGCGTTATCGCGACCGATCTTATCGACTTGATTGGTCCTGCCATGGAGCTGGCAGCAAAGGATGCGCTCGAAGATCTGGGAATCATGGACGAAGGGTCGGATGACTAATCATGAATAAAGCCGATTTGACGCGCTGGTCCTGGGTCGAGATCGACCGCGGGGCGCTCCGTCGCAACACGAGGGCCTATAAGAACTTGTTGAATCCACGTCAGCGCTTGTGTTGCGTGGTCAAGGCCGATGCTTATGGTCATGGAGCTGTTGAGTGCGCCAAGATCATGTATTCGGCTGGTGCCGACATGTTTGCCGTGGCGACGGTTAACGAGGGCGTTGAGCTCCGACAGGGCGGGATTACGAAGCCCATCCTCATCCTAAGCGAGCCGCCTATCGAGGCCATTCCGACGTTGCTCGAGTTTGATATCATGCCTTCGGTCTATACGTCTGACTTTGCTCTTGCGTATGGCGAATGCGCCGTCGCGGCGGGCAAAGTGGGCAAGTATCATCTCGCCATCGAGACGGGCATGAATCGTATCGGCGTTCACTACACGCAGGTGCTCGACTTTGTCCGCGGTATAAATTTCCATCGCGGTATTCAGTGCGACGGCGTATTTACGCACTTCGCCACGGCCGATGAACCTTCGGGCTGGGACTACAAGCTGCAGTGTCAGCGCTTTACCGAGGCCGTTCAGGCCATTAAGGATGCGGGTTTTGAGTGCGGTATCGTGCACTGCGCCAACACGCCGTCCTCGATGCTCGACCCCTCGATGCATTTTGATATGATCCGCGCCGGCGTTGGCTTGTATGGCATGCAGCCGTGCGAGCTGAGTGGCCGCGTGATGCAGCTTGATCCCGTTATGAGCGTCCATGCGCGTGTGACGCGCGTGGCACACCCTGCGATGGGTGAGGGCGTGGGCTACGGTTTTACCTACCGCGTACCGCGTACGCGCGTTCAGATCTGCACGCTGCCGATCGGTTATGCCGATGGCCTATCGCGTACGCTTTCCAATCATATGGATGTGCTGTATCGCGGCGAGCGCGTGCATCAGGTTGGCAATATCTGCATGGACCAGTTTATGGTCGCCATTCAGTCCAACCCGGCACACGAGATTCCCGAGGCCGAGTATGGTGACGAGATGATCATTGTCGGCCGCGATGGCGATGCCGAGATCACTATGGACGAGATGGCCCGACTGCGCGGAACGATTAACTACGAGGTCGCCTGCGGCTTTGGCATGCGTCTCGACAAGGTCTACGTGTAGGAGCCGCTATGGGCGTCATGCACATCCCGGGCCATACCCATCAGGCGCCGCGTGAGGTCGCACTCGAGGAGATCGAGGCCGTTCTGGGCGATTGTCACCTCTGCCAGCTCTACCAGTCGCGTCACAATATCGTGTTTGGCGTGGGAAATCCCCGCGCTCGCGTGATGTTTATTGGCGAGGCACCGGGCCGCAATGAGGATTTGCAGGGCGAACCCTTTGTGGGGGCGGCAGGCGAGGACCTCAACGGCATTTTGTCGCTGGCGGGGCTCAAGCGCGAAGACGTCTACATTGCCAACGTGCTTAAGTGCCGCCCGCCGGGAAACCGCAATCCGCGTCCCGAGGAAGTGCTGGCTTGCTCGCCGTTTTTGCGTGAGCAGATTCGAAGCATCTGGCCCGATATTATCGTGACGCTCGGCAACCCCGCGACGCACTTTGTGCTTAAGACCGAGATTGGCATTACTAAGCTGCGCGGCAGGTTCCACCAGATGGGGCATTTTGTAGTAATGCCCACGTTCCATCCGGCAGCAGCGCTACGCAATCCGGCGTGGCAGGAACTGCTGGAGGAAGACTTTAAGATGCTGGGCGACTATCTGGAGCGACATCCCGCACCAGAGGACGCCTCGGAATAATAAGGAGCATATATGTCCCTGGAGCGCCTGGGGGTAGGTACTTACAAAACGACTTGCGCTGCCGATACGGAGTACTTTGGCGAGCTAATTGCACCGTGCCTTGAGGACGGCGATGTGCTCATCCTGACCGGTGGCCTGGGGGTGGGCAAAACTCACTTTACCAAGGGCGTCTCGCGCGGGCTGGGCGATGGGCATATGGTTACGAGCCCTACGTTTGCGCTCATGGCCGTTCACGATCAAGGTCGTATTCCGCTGTTTCACTTTGATCTATACCGCCTGGAGCATGCCTACGAGCTCGAGGATACGGGCATTTTCGATGTGCTGGGCTATGAGGGTGCTTGCCTGCTGGAATGGGGCGAACAATTCCAAGACGAGCTGACGGATGAGTATCTTTCGGTGACGCTCAAGCGTGATGAGGGCGACAGCGATGTGCGAACGATAACGCTCGAGGCGCACGGTGACCGCGCAATGGAGCTTTCCCATTTGATTGATAAGGCTGTACAAGATGAGCTTGCATAACGACAACGCGCTGGTGGTGGCGCTCGATACCTCGACCGACATGCTTGCCTGCGCGGCAAGCTGGATTGATGGGCAAGACGAAGCTCGTGAGTGGCGACCACATGTGTCGCCGTCACGCCAACGTTGAGCTCGTGAATACCGTTGATGGCGTGCTGGCTCAAGCCGGTCTGGATCGCAGCGATGTTGGTTGCTACGTGGTCGGCCGCGGCCCGGGGTCGTTTACGGGTGTGCGCATCGGCATCTCCACTGCCAAGGGCCTCGCGCGCGGTGCCAATGTTCCGCTGCTGGGCGTGTCGACGCTCGACGCTTGCGCTTGGACGGCGTGGAAGGCTGGCGTGCGCGGCAAGCTTGGTATCTTGGCCGATGCTATGCGCGGTGAGGTATATCCGGCGCTGTATATGCTGGTCGATGAGGGTCCCGAGCGTCAATTTGAGCGCGAACACGTGGTCAAGGCCGCCGTGGCGCTCGATGAGTGGCGCCAAGCAGCGGACTGGGACCAGGTTCAGCTGACCGGTGACGGTCTCGTGCGCTATGGCAAGCTGCTGGGTGAGGACGAGACCGCCCGCTGCGTGGAGCGCGACCTGTGGTGGCCTTCGGGCGAGGGCTTGCTGCTCGCGCACGCTGCGGGTGACGGCGATCCGGCTCGCGTCCTGCCGATTTACACGCGCCTTTCGGATGCCGAGGAAAATGAGCGCAAGCGTCTTGGTCTTGCTGAGAGTGCACAGAGCGAAATTACGGGCGTTGCCGATGAGCTCGCCGGTCGTCATCTGCAGTTCCGTCCCATGGGCGCGGCGGATGCCGAGGGCGCGAGCGCGCTAGAGGCTGCCTGCTTTGAAGGTGCCGGACACAAGGCATGGACGCCGGGCATGTTCCTGTCCGAACTGGGCGAGGACGTCGCTGCGCCGCGTAGTTGGTGGGTGGCACACGACGACGGCAAGCTGCTGGGCCTTGCCGGCGGTATGGTAGTGGACGGTGATGTGCAGATTCTGGATGTCGCCGTCGACCCGGCACATCGCCGTGAGGGCATTGCCCGCAAGCTGCTGTCGCATGTGAGCTATGATGCCCAGATGCTCGGCTGCACCACGGCTTCGCTCGAGGTCGAGGACGGTAACGAGGGAGCGATCGCGCTTTATAACGCTCTGGGCTTTACCGAGGCTGGCCGTCGCCGCGGTTACTACGGTGTTGGCAAAGATGCCATCGTCATGACGGCGCCGCTGCCCTTGGTGCTCCCGGTCGACAACGCTTCGCCCGAGCCGACGGCGGCTGAGCAGCGTGTATGGCCGCTGCCTGCGCCCGAGCGAACCGTTGAGGAGCGCGCTGAAATTGAGCGCCGTCGCCTAGTGCTCGCTATCGAGAGTTCCTGCGACGAGACGGCCGTGGCGATTATCGATGCGGATGGCAATATGCTGGCCAACCAGGTGTCGACACAGATTGATTTTCACGCCCGCTTTGGCGGCGTGGTGCCCGAGATCGCCTCGCGCAAACACGTTGAGGTGATTGTGAGTGTCGTGGATGCGGCGCTCGAGGATGCCGCAGCATCGCTTGGTCTTGAGGGTGGAGCCATTGCCCCCAGCGAGCTTGCCGCCGTGGGCGTGACACAGGGTCCGGGCCTGGTGGGCGCCCTCGTGGTGGGCGTCGCCTTCGCCAAGGGCTTTGCCTACGCTGCTGGCAAGCCGCTCGTATGCGTCAACCATCTGGAGGGGCACCTGTTTGCCAACTTGCTGGCGCAGCCCGACCTCAAGCCGCCGTTCATCTTCACGCTTGTCTCGGGCGGGCACACCATGCTCGTGCACGTGAAGGCATGGGGCGACTACGAGGTACTTGGTGAGACGCTCGACGATGCTGTGGGCGAGGCCTTCGACAAGGTAGCCAAGGCGTTGGGTCTGGGCTATCCCGGTGGCCCCATCATCTCTAAGCTGGCCGAGACGGGCAACCCCAAGGCGATCGATTTCCCCCGTGCGCTTAACAGCAGGGGGGACTACCGCTTCTCGCTTTCGGGCCTCAAGACGGCGGTGACGCTCTACATCGAGCAAGAGACCAAGGCCGGGCGCACGATTCACCTTCCCGATCTGGCGGCTTCGTTTGAGGCAGCTGTCTTTGACGTGCAGTACAAGAAGGCCAAAAACGCACTGCACGCTACCGGATGCAAGGAATACTGCATCGGTGGCGGCGTCTCGGCCAACCCGCATCTGCGCGAGATGATGATCAAGAAGCTTGGGCGTCAGGGGATTCGCGTAACGGTGCCGCCCTTGTCTGCCTGTACCGATAACGCAGCCATGATCGCGGAGGTCGCTCGCCGTAAATTCGACCGAGGCGAAATCTCGCCGTTCGACGTCGACGCCGATCCAAACATGACGCTGTAGCTGGTACGGCGCGGTCCCCGGACGGAGGGGCCGGATATAAGGTTTCCTGCTCTACAGTCCTGCGCAAGACGAAGGCCACATTAAGTGGCCTTCTTTGCGTGCGGAACTCGCGATAAACCTTATATCCGGCCC
>OIAN01000569.1_pt1 | contig 11451 bp, 15 predicted proteins | sample 1580761 | NCBI WGS metagenome assembly OIAN01 (sample SAMEA3882511, study PRJEB24775) | human gut metagenome | biome: human-associated habitat; feature: intestine environment; material: feces | place: Netherlands | collected 2009/2010 | reverse complement strand
ACTTTCTCTTTAAGCCGCCGTAGGCGGCGCTCTTTGGCTCCCCTTTTCCCCCTTCCCGCCCGCAGGCGATTCCCCGCCGCAGCGGATTTTCTTTTTTGCTTCTTTTTTCTTTTCTGGATTGGAGGTATTTTTATGGCTATGGATCAGCAGACTGCTTTGGAGCGGCAGCAGGCACTTTATCGGGAGAAGAATGCCCACCTCCGGCAGTATCTGGAGCCGGTGGAGCCGTATGAGTTTTATCGAGAGATCTTCCCGGAAGGATCATTTGAGAGGAAAGGGCATTATGAAGATGCCAAGGGAAACGCTATTGCGCTGACTGTTCCAAAAAAGCAGGACAGCCGGGAAAATGGTGTAGCGTTGGAAATTGAGGGAGATGGGAAAGCTCGACGGCATTTGATTACGGACGAGCTGGAGGAACTGAGTGAGATCCAGGGCACAGATTTTACAATCATGTCCCCTATCTCATATTTTGGACGGCAGCGCCGTGGGCAGAATGCCAGGTATCTCTATGCGATGGTCTTTGACCTTGACGGTGTAGGGATGCCGCAGCTCCGGGATACGCTGCATCAGATGAACAAGGACATTATTCCCAGGGCTACCTTCGTGGTAAACAGCGGAACCGGCCTGCATCTGTATTATGTGCTGACGGAGCCGATTCCTATGTACCCGCAGAATCAGAAGATTTTGAAGGAACTGAAATACGCTCTTACCCGGCAGATCTGGAACAGGTTTACTTCGTCCATCAAGGAGCCGCAAATGCAGGGTATTTTACAGGGATTCCGTGTGGTTGGCACCAGCTCTAAGCTGGGGAAGGACTATCCTGTGGTGGCTTATCGTTATGGCGGTGCGGTGGCGCTGGAGAAGCTGCTGGACTATATCCCGGACAGCAATGGAGAGCAGCAGCGCATACAGGCACTCATGCGAAAGAGCCGCCTGTCTCTGGCCGAGGCAAAAGAGAAGTATCCGGACTGGTATGATCGCCGGGTGGTGAAGAAGGAGCGCCGGGGGCGCTGGACGGTGAAGCGGGATCTTTATGACTGGTGGCTGCACCGCATTGCAGATGAAATCAAGGTAGGACACCGTTTTTATGGCATTATGACCTTAGCCATCTATGCTAAGAAATGTAACATAGACGAAGCGGAGCTGCGCCGAGACGCTTTTGACCTGCTCAAGCCTTACGATGATATGAGTGAGGAGGACATCAACCGCTTCACAAAGGACGATATTGTGTGCGCTCTGGAGATGTTCAACGAGGACTATGTAACCTTTCCGAGAGACGACATTTCCAAGCTCTCTGGGATGACTATGCCGGTTAACAAGAGAAATTGGCGTAAACAGGCAGAGCATTTAGGTAGAGCGAGGGTTGTACAAGCGTTTGATGACCCGGATGGGAAATGGAGAAATAAGGACGGGCGACCAAAGGCTCAAAAGAAGGTCTATGAATGGCGGCAGCAGCATCCAGCCGGTCGCAAAGCGGACTGTCATCGAGATACTGGCCTTGATCCTAAGACGATCCGAAAATGGTGGGACAGCGAGCCGCCTGCGGTGAGGCAGGAGGACGGACACATGGTGGCACGGGTACGGCCGTCACAGGCGTTGAGTGATCTGCTGGTGGAGGCATTAGGCCAGGGTGAGGATTAGGGGTGGTTTCCGGCTCTGGAACGGCCCAGGAGGGCTTTTCCGGCGGTTTGAGGGTAAAACATACCACCCCCACTCTATTGCGCCCGGAAAGCCTTGTAAATCAAGGGTTTTACCACCTGTAAATGTCTACATATCGGTGTGACGCATTTGCAGAATGGCAAAGAAAAATACTTGTATTTTTCTTTGTTTTTGCATATAATATGAGTAGGAAAGGAGTGTTGGATATGGCACACACGGTCAATGTGAATTTTAAGTTGGATGAAGATGTGAAAAAAAGGATGGAACGAGCCTGTGCCGAGATGGGCCTTTCCATGAGCGCCGCGTTTACGATGTTTGCAAAAAAGGTCGGCAGGGAGTACCGTATTCCGTTTGAGATTTCGGCTGATCCGTTCTACTCGGAAAGGAACCTCCGCTACCTGGAAAGCGTTATGCAGGATGTGAAGGATGGTAAGGCTCACTTTGCCGAGCATGACCTGATTGAGGTGGACTGATGAAGCTGTTGTGGGAGGATCGGGCGTGGAGTGACTATTTGTATTGGCAGACACAGGATAAAAAGACGCTGAAACGGATCAACGCGCTGATAAAGGATATTCTGAGAAGCCCCTACCAGGGGATCGGCAAGCCGGAGCCGCTGCGGGAGAACCTGAGCGGCTGGTGGAGCCGCCGCATTGATGAAACCAATCGCATTGTTTACTATGAGCAAGGAGAGATTGTCTATATTATCTCCTGCTTGGGCCACTATGACGATTGAGAAAGGAAGGGCCGGTTATGAGCTGGGGTAAAGAGAGGATCGCACAGCTGCAGCTCCCCAATCCAGAAGACGATGATCCGCACCCCCGTCTGCTCTTAGAGGGGGAAGGCGTACACGCCGGGCAGGGGTTTACTGCCTTGTTCCCCGATGGGTGGCATGACATTACCCTGGAGGTGGCCTGGGAGCCGGAAGGCCCCGGCTGCTGGTACATATCCACGCCGGGATTTAAGGGTGTGTGTCCCATTGGCCTGTTTGTGAAGGTATGAAAACCATCCGGCAGATAGCCGACGAGATAGGCGTATCGAAGCAGGCGGTTTATAAGCGGTACAAAGGCAAGCTGTATACGGTTTGCGCTCCGTATGCGCATACGGAACAGGGGGTCTTGTATCTATCGGAGCAGGCTGAAACCCTGATAAAACAAGACTTTTTGCAAAATGACTGCTCCAATGGAGCGCATACGGAGCGCTCCATTGGAGCAGTACAGGAGCAGTCACAAGAAGCTGGCGTCGTGGCGGTCTTACAGGCCACCATTGACACGCTGCAGGGGCAGCTCTCCGTGAAGGATCAGCAGATCGAAGAACTGAACGCAAGGCTGGCGGAGGTCAGTTCGGCGTTGCTTGCCGCCCAGCAGACAGCGGTAGCGGCCCAGGCACTCCACGCGGGAACAATGAAGCAGCAGCTTCTTTCCGGGGAGAGCGGAGCGGATCAGCAGGGCCGGGAGCCGGAGCCGGGAGGAAAGCGGAGCTGGTTTAGAAAATTTTTTGAGAATAGATAAGGAACAAAGATATAGTTATTCCGTCAATATAAGCAAGAAAGGTGGTGCTACAATGAAAAAAATAGCTTTTGTTTTGGCATGTATATTAACGATTTCTATTTGCCTTGCTGGATGCCAAGAAACAGAGTTTGATACAGGAGAAGGTACGCCGGTTTTCTCTTTGGATGCAAATGAAATAAGCGCTGTTACATTTCAAAATGGAAATACCGGGGAAAAAACAATAGTTTCCAATCGGGATGAAATAACGGAAATTGCTGATTATTTGAATGCATTTAGATATACAGAAACGCAATCGGTAAGAGGCGGTGATGGATGGAGTTCAAGAATAATTATAGATTTCAATGAAGGGGAAAGTATCTCTTTTTACTCGTTAGAAGCGGGTAAGATAATCATGGATGATACTGAGTATATACTTACAAGTTCCGAGGAAGGGAAAGTTTTTGACTTGGAGTATAATGATGAAGAACCTAATACTGCTCCAACTGGTGAAACTGAGGATATTGAAGAAGACCCTTCTTTGGTAACGAATAATGAGGGACAACTCATATCTGAGTTTTTGGATTTAGACCATACCTATTCAGAAGATGATGTTCATATAAAATTTGGATTGCCGCAAAGAACACTTAGCGGCTTTTGGGGTGATGTGTTTGTCCTGGAAGATGGTACGGAGATCATTGTTTACTATGATAACGATGGGTTGGTAGATCAGGTTAAGGTCAATTTGTTCGATGATACGGCAAGCTCCCGCAGAGGTGGTTGGTCGTCTGTTGAGTTCACTCCCACTTCATCGAATGGGAACTATATCTGTTTCCAGCACAAAAATAAAACAGATCAGAATGTTAGGGTATATCTATATCGAACTGACGAGAGTAGCAGAAATTATGTGACGATGATGTGTGTAGATGCCAACGATGTGAATAGCGAAGTTTATTATAGTCCTACCGCTGGTTTTGGCACATATAAAGTTGTGATTGAAGCCTATGTTTCTGGAGGCGAAATCTCTGGCGATGTGGTGGTTAACCAATGTAAGAACGCTCCTGCTGATCCTTTGGAATGAGAGAACGACAAGCAAATCCGAAGACACCACACTTGCGAGGAAGCAACCACTGCCCCCTGGGGAGCCGGCCGGGAGCGGCGGGAAACCGCAGCGGCCGGCAGCTCCGGCGATCCCCCGCGGGAGCGCGCAAAAGCACTTTCATACTGCCAGCCCCGAAGGGGCGGCGGTGTGAAAGTGCTTTTGAGTTACTTTCTCACCGAGAAAGTAACAAAGAGGTCTTGCCCCCTTGCAGGGGCTATGGTAAGATGGGATTGGTAAGAGATTTAGACGATAGAAAGGGTGGGTGATTTTATCGGTACAACTATTTCCGGCATGACTGGCCGGGGCAGTATCCGGCATAACAACCGGAGATTTTCAGCGGCGAATGTAGACCGGAGCCGGACGGAGCAGAATGTGACTTTTTGCAACGATGATCTGAAACAGGTCTACCATGAGATCTTCGACGAGGCACTGGAGGCATACAACGCCGGGAAGAAAAAGACAAGGGATAAGATCCCAGACTACTACGAGCATATCCGGCAGAGCAAGCAGGAGAAGCTGTTCCATGAGGCCATCTTCCAGATCGGCAATCTGAATGACTGCGGCTGCGGTACGGAGGGCGGCCAGCGGGCAGCGGAGGCTCTGATTGAGTACGCAAAGAGCTTTCAGGAGCGGAATCCCCATCTCCATGTGTTCAACATGGTGCTGCACATGGACGAAGCCACGCCGCACCTTCATGTAGACTATATCCCGGTAGCAACGGAGCAGACGAGGGGACTGTCAACGAGAGTGTCTATGAAGCAGGCGCTCAAGCAGCAGGGCTTTACAGGTGTTGGTCGGAAACAGACCGAGTGGAAGGCTTGGATGGATCGGGAGAAGGAAGTGCTGACGGAGATCGCTCAGCAGCATGAATTTGAAATTATTTCTCTCGGCAGTAACCGGCGGCACATGGAGCTGCCGGAGTACCGGGCGGCGATCCAGGAGGCCGAGGCCGTGCAGGAGCAGACAGCGGCAGCCTTGCAGGAGCTGGCAGATATGCAGGAGAAGAAAACGGAGCTGAAGGGAGAGATTAAGTCGCTCTCCGGCACTGTGGCGGCGCTGAAGGCCGCAGAACGGGTGCGGGTGGACTTCGATACCATCCAGCCGGAAAAAACGCTCACAGGGGCTGTCAAGGGCGTTACTGTGGACCAGATCCGGCAGCTAAAGGATGTAGCTATGACTGGAGCTGCCGCAAAGCAGACGGTCGTAGATCTGAAGAAGAAAAACGCTGTGCTGGAAGAAGAAAAAGCAGAGCTGAAAAAGAAGATTCCTTCCGTCCATGAGAAGATGGAGGCGGCAGCGCAGCGTAGCCGTCTTGAAAGCCAAAATCGGCAGCTATGGAGTGAAAACGAGGAACTGAAGGAGGCGTTGGAGGAAGAACGCAGCTTTTCAGATCGGCTGCTGGAGGGCATTGATCGGGTACTGGATATGCTGGAGCGTCACCTGCCGAAGCAGCTTCTCCACCTCGTCGATAAGGCGAGAGATCTACTGCCGGAGCATCAGACTTACCGGCAGGAAAAACAGCACGAGAGAGGTCATTCTTGGGGCGATATGAGCCTGTGAAAATAGCCTGTCCGAAGGGGCTTGCAACCGGCTTTCGGACAGGCTATAATAACAGACGAAAATAGGGAATTACTGTATTGATAATATATGCCCCCCTAAGGGCCTTTGGCCCCAAAACAAAAAAGAGAAATTTTCTCTCAGAAAGGGAGAAAGTCGGAGGGGAAAAGAGGGTGTGCGGAGGGGTGTGGGAATGTGGTAAACCTGAAAGGTTTTCCATCATTTCCATGCCCCGGAGCGAGGGGGAAAAGGGGAGGTGACTTTCTCTTTAAGCCCCCGTAGGGGGCGCTCTTTGGCTCCCCTTTTCCCCCTTCCCGCCCGCAGGCGGTTTCCGCGTAGCGGACTTTTCTTTTTGCTTCTTTTTCTTTTCTGGACTGGAGGTTTTTTTGTGACGATAGATCAGCAGGCCGCTCTGGAGCGGCAGCGGGCGCTTTATAGGGAAAAGAACGACCATCTCCGGCAGTATTTGGAGCCGGTGGAGCCGTTTGAGTTTTATAGAGAGATATTTCCTGAAGGTTCGTTCGAGAGGAAGGGCCACTATGAAGATGCTAAAGGAAATGCTATTGCACTGACCGTCCCAAGAAAGCAAGATAGTCGTGAAAATGGGGTCGCGCTGGAGATCGAAGGTGACGGTAGGGCCAGAAGACATCTGATTACGGACGAGTTGGAAGAATTGGGAGATATCCAGGATACAGATTTTACAATCATGTCTCCTATCTCGTATTTTGGTAGGCAGCGTAGCGGGAGAAATGCCAGATATTTCTATGCCATCGTTTTCGATCTGGACGGTGTAGGTATGCCGCAGCTCCGGGATACACTGCATCAGATGGACAAGGATATCATTCCCAAAGCGACCTTCATTGTAAACAGCGGAACAGGACTCCATCTCTATTATGTGCTGACAGAGCCGGTTCCCATGTATCCGCAAAATCAGAAAATTTTGAAGGAACTGAAATATGCCCTCACCCGGCAGATCTGGAACAGGTTTACCTCGTCCATCCGTGAGCCGCAGATGCAGGGCATTTTACAGGGATTCCGTGTTGTTGGGTCTGGCTCAAAGCTGGGGCGAGATTATCCTGTGGTAGCGTATCGATTCGGGGATGCTGTAGATTTGGAGAAGCTGCTGGATTATATTCCTGACAGCAATGGAGAGCAGCAGCGAATACAGGCGCTTATAAAAAAGAGCCGGCTGTCATTGGCTGAGGCTAAGGAAAAGTATCCGGATTGGTATGAGCGTCGTATCGTGAAAAAAGAGCGCCGGGGGCGCTGGACGGTAAAGAGAGATCTTTATGATTGGTGGCTGCATCGTATAATAGATGAGATTAAAGTGGGACATCGTTTTTACGGGATTATGACGTTGGCCATATACGCAAAAAAGTGTGGCATAGATGAAGATGAGCTAAGAGAGGACGCATTTGGACTGCTCGAGCGATATGATGATATGAGTGTGGAGGATATCAACCGCTTTACGAAAGACGATATTGTGTGCGCTTTGGAGATGTTTAATGAGGACTATGTGACTTTTCCGCGAGATGATATAGCGAAGATCTCAGGGCTTTCGATGCCCGTTAATAAGAGAAATGGGAGGAAGCAAGGACAGCATATTGCAATTATGAGTGCAGTTCGGGATATTGTTCACCCAGATGGAGAGTGGCGGAATACAGATGGCCGGCCAACAGCAGAGAAAAAGGTCTATGAGTGGCGAGAGCAGCATCCAAACGGGCGCAAGGTTGACTGCCATAGAGATACTGGACTTGATCCCAAGACGATCCGCAAATGGTGGGATAGCAAAGCATTATGATGAAGTTCTGGGAGATGTTCAGCACCTGGAAAAATGATATAGGAAATGACATTGACAATAATTACAATATAAGTATAATATAATTATGGAGACAATAAAGTTTGAGTGGGATCCCAATAAAAACGAAATCAATAAAAAGAAGCATGGCTTATCTTTCGAGACAGCAAGGGAGGTCTTTTACGACGAGTTCGCTATTCTGTTTGATGATCCTGACCACTCTGATGAGGAGGATCGATTCCTCATTATTGGTGAGACTAAAACAGAACAAATTTGCATTGTGAGCCATTGCTATCGTGACAACGAGAACGTCGTTCGTATTATCTCGGCGAGAAGGGCGACCAGAGCCGAGCAGCGAACGTATCTTGACGGAATCTGAGGTGATTGTATGAGAGACGAGTATAATATTCGAGAGTTGAATCCAAGAAAAAATCCTTATGCAAGCGGCTTGAAAAAGCAAATTACGATTAACATTGATGGCAGTACAATAGATTACTTTAAATCGATGGCTGTAACGAAGGGAATTCCATATCAGACTTTGATCAACCTTTATTTGAGAGATTGCGCGGACAATCATCGGAAAATTCAAATGTCTTGGAACTAATCGATGAGAAATAAGGAGGCTATGAGCGTATGAAAAATGAAGCCATTGCTCAGTTGCAGCTCCCTGATCTGGCAGATACTGATGAGCACCCTCGACTGACACTCAATGGAGAAGGCATTCATGCTGGCGACAGTTTTACAGCACTATTTCCCGACGGTTGGCACGATGTTACGCTGGAGATTAGAGAAGATCAGAATGGACCCAGATGTTGGTATATTTCAACGCCAGGTTTTAGAGAAGTTTGCCCGATTGGATTGTTTGTAAAGATTTAAATAGAAATGGACGAAGCATTTTGCTTTCGTCCATTTCTATTTTGCTATTTATCTGCGAATGTAGTTATCTATAGCACGCTTTTTATATATTGGGTCAATGTAAACCATGCGGGATTTACATTGACCCAATTTTTGATTGCATTTTGAAGAAATGCAGATTTGATACGCAGTTTATTACAGTTGACCGATATGTACAAATGTAGTAAAATATAAATATATTTATCTACAAAACTACATATGGGAGGGCGAATAAATGATTATTGCAGTAGCAAATCAAAAGGGCGGCGTTGGCAAAACAACAACGTCCCAGGCGTTGGCTGCAGGCCTTGCAGCTAAGGGATACCGAGTCCTCGGTATTGATTTAGATCCACAAGGAAATTTCTCGACAGCCTGCGGAGCAGAAAACTACAATGTTCAGACGATTTACGAGGTCATGAAAAGAGCTGCCAGTATCCGGGAGGCAATTCAGCATACTAAAGGCGGATACGATGTCGTGCCGGCAAATATTATGTTGGCCGGAGCAGAGCAGGAGCTGTCGCAGACGGGAAAAGAACACCGGCTGAAGGAGGCCGTGGCGCCAATCGCAGCCGACTATGATTTTATAGTGATCGACACGCCGCCTTCCCTGGGCGTGCTGACGGTGAATGCCTTTACCTGTGCTACAGATATTTTGATTCCGACGACAGCGGGAATTTTTGCGACAGCAGGAATATCGCAACTCAATGAGACGGTTACAAGCGTTCAGAAGTATTGCAACCCGAACGTGAAAATTAGGGGTATCTTATTTACGAAATTTAATCCGCGGGCCAATATCAGCCGGCAGATGAAGGAACTCGCAGAGCAGCTTAGCGAGTATATTGCTGCACCGATTTACGAGACGTATATCAGATCTGCCGTAGTAGTAGAAGAAGCGCAAGCAAACCGGCAGGATATTTTTGACTACGCAAATAGGTCTACGGTGTCAGGGGACTATAAAGCATTTATTGAGGAGTTTTTGAAAGGGGTTAAGGAATAATGGCAGGAAAAGCAAAGTTTGATCAGGAGGCTGCATTCAAGTCCATCATTGGCGCAGATCGTCGACCGGCAGAGAAGCTGCAGGAGAAAATTGAAAAACCGAAGAAGAACAAGGATCGTGTGCAGCGAGCTTACTTTTTAGATCGGGACATTGATAAGGCATTGCGCAGAAAGGCGCTGGAAGAGGGAAAAAATTTGACTGAGTCGATCAACGACGTATTACGTGCAGGATTAACAAAATATCTGTAAAAAGAACGAGAAAATTGGAAAGGCAATCAGAGTTGGTCTTGCTGAGTATTTAAACCACGGAGGAATAGAAAGTGCTAATTTTCTTATCCATGCTGGAAACGGATGAAGAGCGTCAACTATTTATGGAACTGTATAGCCAATATGGAAATGCAATGCTACGGGTTGCCCAACGATATTTTATTGGGGATCCAACGATGGCAGAGGATGCCGTTCAAAATGCATGGTTAAGAGTTGTCGATAAATTCTTCAGATTACAGGATATTCCACGAAAGAAAAGAGGCGCCTATCTCGTTATAATAGCAAAGAATGAATCAATATCTCTTTTACGCAAACAGCATAAGGAGTTATCGTTTGATGAAACTGTTGTAGCAGACAGAGGTAATTTTGAAAGGGATAACGCCAAAGATATTACTGAAATCATACAAGAAATGCCGGAAATATATCGTGCAGTTATAGAAATGCGGTTTGTAGAAGAACTGAGTACAAAAGAAATCGCTGCTGCTTTGGGGCTGAAAGAAACTACAGTTAACGTAAGAATTCACCGAGGGAGAGCTTTATTGATGAAAAAGTTGAGAGAGGAGGGATATGTGAAGTGAATAGTGCGGCAGAGAATGTCGTTTTACAAAGTATTTTATTAGATGTTGCCTCTAAAGAGTTTGCAGAAGAACTTAATGACAAAGAAGAGGTAACTACATCCGCTTATTTTCAGAACCAGATGCAGAGGATGATAGAAAATCCCATGAGATGGGCAAAGCAACGGCGAAAACCAATTTGGAAGCAAGTCATGCAAACGGCAGCAGCAATTTTAATTGTATGTTCTTTGACGCTGGGATCTATTATGGTGGTGAGCCCGACTGCCCGTGCGGCCATTATTGAATGGGCCATTGAATGGTATGAAGGCAGTGCTATTTATCGCTTTTTTGGAAAACCATTTTTTGGTGATATGCCACGATATAAGATTGCAGAGTTACCAGTTGGTTATCATGATACGAAGATGCCGCAGGTGCTTCCTAATAATATTGAAATAAACTATGAGGATGAAAACGGAAATGCCATTCGTTTCGAATATATGCGGGTTGAAGAAGGCTCTGCCATAGTAATAGATACGGAAAATATGGAGGTATTAGAAATTGAAATAAACGGAAACTTGGGCCATTTATATATGTCGCAAGATAGGGAACAGAGTAGCTGTATAACGTGGTATGATGCTCAGAGTGGAATCCAGTTTATGATTGATGGAAGCTTTGAGCGGGATGACCTTGTGAATATGGCGAAAAGTGTTATGAGAGACGGATAAAATATTTTAAAATTATGTAAGAAATACACCTCCTTAATGCGTTAATAGGTATGAGTGCAGAAGTACCGAACTTTACGCAGAAAGGGGGTGTTTTTTATGAGGGTAAAAATTCTTCCATTAATAGTTACAATTATGCTTGCAATCTCAATGATGGCAACCAATGCATCGGCAGTAAGAATGAGGGCAATTTCAGGAAGACCAACGCTGAAAATTTCTGGTACAACGGCGTATTGTGTAGGGAAATATAGCAGCGGAAACAAAAATGATGAAATTAACATTACGCTCACACTGAAGCAAGGAACGAAGGAGCTTGATTCATGGAGTGCATCAGGGAAAGGATCTGTTGCTATTTCTAAGACCTATACCGTGACAGCGAAGGAAACGTATGCTTTGGTATTGACTGCTTCGATTAATG
>OIAN01000563.1_pt1 | contig 11482 bp, 2 predicted proteins | sample 1580761 | NCBI WGS metagenome assembly OIAN01 (sample SAMEA3882511, study PRJEB24775) | human gut metagenome | biome: human-associated habitat; feature: intestine environment; material: feces | place: Netherlands | collected 2009/2010 | reverse complement strand
CGGCAACCAGGGCATCACCGCCTCGGTGCCTGTGGCCATCTACGCCCGGGCATTTGGCATCGGGCGGGAGAGGCTGCTGCGGGCCGTAGCCCTGGCGGATCTGGTGACCATCCACCAGAAGGCCGGGATTGGCTGCCTGTCCGCCTTCTGCGGCGCAACCTGCGCCGGCTGCGGGGCGGGGGCAGGCATTGCCTACCTCCTGGGCGGAGACTATCAAGCCGTGGCCCACACCATCGTTAACGCCCTGGCCGTGGTCTCCGGCATGGTTTGCGACGGGGCCAAGCCCTCCTGCGCCGCCAAAATTGCCGCCGCCATTGACGCCGGCATTCTGGGCTACGAGCTTTACTGCCGGGGCCAGGAATTCCTGGACGGCGACGGCATCGTCCGCAAGGGCGTGGACAATACCATCGGCAACGTCGGCCGCATGGCCAGAAGCGGCATGCGGGAAACCGATCGGGTGATTCTGGACATCATGTGCGGCTGTTAAGCCGGCCGCTTCTCTCCCCCATCCCATCCGTCAAAAAAACTGCCCATTCGACCAAATGCAGCGTTCCCGTCTTCGGGCCTTCGACAAAATTCCCCTAAAAATGCAGCTTTCTCATGGGAAACCAAGTTTTTAGTCGAACCTTAGGGAACGATTGTTAGAAAAATGACCTTGCAAAACTTGCGGCTTTATGATAATTTAGAACCGTCGCAGCGACGGCCTTTGCGGATTGGCCAGAGCCGTGTCTAAACTGATTGGAGAATCGGATCAAGGTTTTGATCGCGGACGGAAGCGAGGCGTTCTGCGGTCACTTGAAAAACGAGCTGCAGCAGCTGGATGGCTACGACCTGGTGGGCACCGCCGCGGATGGAGAGGAAGCGGTGCGCCTGCTGGAGGCAACCAAGCCGGACATTCTGGTCCTGGATCTTATGCTGGCCAAGCGGGACGGCATCAGCGTCCTGCGCTACGCCAACGCCATGGACAAGCCGCCCGTAGGCCTGGTGACCTCCGGGTTTATTACAGATTACGTAGCCATGACCGTGTCCAACCTGGGTGTGCAATATTTGATGATGAAGCCCTGCGACATGGCGGCCCTGGTGGAGCGGTTGGAGGAGATCCGCGCCAGCCAGACTGCCAAGCGCCCCGCCCTGATGCGCCGTCCGGCCCAGCCGGAGCCCAACATCGAGTCTATGGTCACCGGCATCATTCATGAGATTGGCGTTCCGGCCCATATCAAGGGCTACCAGTATCTGCGGGAGGCCATTGTCATTGCCGTAAACGATATGGATGTGATCAACGCCATTACCAAGGTGCTCTATCCCCAGGTAGCCAAAACCTTCGGCACCACCCCCTCCCGGGTGGAGCGGGCCATCCGCCACGCCATCGAAGTGGCCTGGGACCGGGGCGATCTGGACACCCTGCAGCGTTTTTTCGGCTACACCGTCAGCAACACCAAGGGCAAGCCCACCAATTCCGAATTCATTGCCCTCATAGCCGACAAGCTCCAGCTGCAGCTCAAATCCATGGATGCCGCCCAATGAATCCCATCCAAATTGCCGCCCCGCCAGGAGCTGACGCTCCGGCGCGAGGCGGCAAATTTTTATGTACCGTGGTTCCTGTCTGCCCCACCAGGCCCAGGGGCTGCCGCCTGGACGCAACCGGGTCTGTTGCAAAATGTGTTTTTTTGCAACAGACTCCGTTCTAAAAGTGAAAGATAGCGGGAGAAAACACAGAAATTCGTGCCTTCTCCCGCTAAAATATTAGGGATCATTTTAGAACACGCTATTTCGCAACGCGCCCCTTATGGGTCAGTTTGCTATGGGGATCAGGCTTCCACGGGCGCCATTACATGCCTTGGCAATAGCGCAGGAAAACGGTGGCAACCTGAGCGCGGGTGGCGTTGCCCTTCGGGTTCAGCAGGCCGTCCATGCCGGTGATGAGGCCGGTTTTCACAGCCCAGGCCATGGGCGCTTTGGCAAAGTCGTTCACGGCCTGCGCATCGCCAAACTCCGTAAGATCATAGCTGCCGGTTACGTCCTTGCCGGAGAACTTGGCATACCGGTACAGGAAGGTCACCATCTGCTCCCGGGTCACCGGTGCATGGGGAGCAAATACCGTGGTGCTTACGCCTTTGGCGATGCCGTTTTTCGCCGCCCAAACCACTGCCTTGCCGTAGAACCGCTCCATATCCACATCTGTGAAGGGGCTATCGCCCTCTGTCTCCGGCTCCCCGGCCATCCGGTACAGGGTGGTCACCAACTGGCCCCGGGTCAAGGTCCCATTGGGCTGAAATAGACCGCCTCCCATTCCTTTCATGATGCCGTGTTTCAATACGAAGTCCACGCCCTCGTGATACCAGCGGCTGGCGTCCACATCCTGGAAATCTTTGGACGGACAATGAGCTCCATTGGCCTCCACAGTCTGACTCTCCTTGGCCTGGCAGTGGGCGCAGGTCCGGACTTCGACTCCGGGATGGAAGCAATCCTCCGCAATCTCCTTGGTCCATTCCCCCCAAGCATGACCCAAGGCTTCGACGTAGCCGTCCACGTAGTGATCTTCACAACGGCTGCAGGTGTGGGTGGTATAGCCCTGCTCCGTGCAGGTGGGTTCTGTTAGCACAGCCTCGTAATCATGGCCCAGGGGTGCCGTGAAATGATCGTGATACTCGTATCCACAGGCGAAGCAGAGGTACTGCTCATAGCCAGAGGAGGTGCAGGTGGGATCTACCACCGTCTTGGTGTACTGGTGGCCGGTGGCGGTGATGTTCTCCTCTCTGGTGGCATGGCAGCTCACACAAGTATAGCGCATGACGCCGTCTTCCGTGCATCCAGCCTCTTGCTTCACCACACCCTCGTCCCAGGTGTGACCCGTGGCGGGGATCGTCTCTGTCCGGGTCTCGCTACAGTGGTTGCAGGCAAAGGTTCGGACGCCGTCCTCCTCACAGGTAGCAGGGGTTGTGACGCTGCCCCCATCCCAGTCGTGGCCCAAGGCCTCGGTGTAACCGTCTACGTAGCTGTCGCCGCAGCGGCTGCAGGTGTGGGTGGTGTAACCTTGCTCGGTGCAGGTGGGCGCCGTTACCTCGGCCTCGTAATCATGCCCCAGAGCAGGAAGGAGTTCTCCCTGGCGGATCAGCAGACCGCAGTCCTTGCAATAGGTATCTCCGGTGTAGCCGGGCTCCGTGCAGGTGGCAACTTTTTCGTTGCGGAGCTCCGTATGGGTGTGGGTAAACTCCACGGGCAGTTGCTCCACATAGCCGGGCTTCTCCCCATTGGCCTCCTTGTGGGTCACCGTAATATACGTATTTTGGGTGTTTCCTTCCTTTACCGCGAAGGTCAGCGTAGCAACAGGCGCTCCGGCCTCCAGAGCTGCCGCGGCAATGTAACCGAAGGTCACCGCACCTGCAGCTGTTAACCGGGCGGTGTAATCACCGGAAATCCGGACGTCCTTCAGTTCCAAAGCTGAAGCGTCATAGGTCACCGTGGTCAGTCCGTTATTGGCTGCCAAGCTGCTGCCCTGTGCATCCTTCGCAGTCACTTCCACCGTGACCTCCCGCTCCTCTTCGCCAACTATAACGCCGGACATCGGCTCCTCCGCCCGGCCTGTGGTGGGGGCAACTCTCGTCATGGTAAACCGGGCGCTGGGCTTTGCAGCCGCCGGCTCTCCCATCTGGGCGTCTGCCGCCTCCACCGGCTCAGCATCCGTGAGGTCGCGGATTTGGTGGCTGGTTTCTGCCTTGGCGCCCCCTTCCGCTGCATAAAGGGCTGCAGGACCTGTGGAACTACCCACATTTCCAATGGGCGTCGCGTCATAACGGGGGATCTCCGCGTCAGTCACTTCAATCATCTGATAGAATGTGCTCGTCTCCCCATTGAAGGCAGACAGGTACAAATTTCCGTCCTCACCCGTAATGAGGGAGCAATACCGGTAACCCTCGTGGCTGTCAAAGCTCTCATACTGGGCAAGGTTGCTGGCATAGAGCCGCATGAAGTTTCTATAGCCTTCGCTATCCTCGTATACCCACCAGTTCCAAATATAGCCGCCGTTGTCCAAGAGCACAAAATGCTCTGCGTCATACTCCGCTCCATACCGCTCAATGCGCTCATAGCCCAAGCTGGTCACCGCCACCAAAGCGTTGGTGCTTGCAATGTCCAGGTAATCCCGGAGGTTGAAGGAAACTGTGTCCAAATTCATGGGGTCCTTGGGGGTGAGGAAGTAGCTGTTGTAAACGCCGGTAATTTTGGGTGCTTCTTCCGTGGAGAAATACTGGCTGTACGCCAGGTCCCAGAACGGAGCCCCGGCTGCGTTGGCAGCGCTGGCTTCTGATTTGCCTGTGGACGGGTCCACACGGTGCATATTCCATGCTTTCGACTCCCCGTCCATGATGTACAGCTTATCATTCTTCGTGTCCCGGGTCACGGAAATCAGGGAGGTATCCAAGGCCCTCTCCTTGGTCCAGGTGCTTTGAGCCATGTCCCAGCTGAAGAGCACGGAGTTGCCCTCCTGATCCCGGAGCGCACCCTTCAGGGTAATCTCCACAGACTCCACGGTCACGGTGCAGGACGCGGAGACGTTCGGGTTCCGTACAGAGGTGGCCGTAATGACCGCCGTTCCCGACGTCACACCGGTCACCACACCGTTTTCATCCACCGTGGCAACCTCCGGATTGGCAGAGCTCCAGGTGACGCTTCGGTCCGTTACCGTCCAGGGCAGTACCGCAGCGGACAGGGTTACGCTGCTGCCTCTGAGAAGGGTCACCGTCTCGGGGGAGATCTGAATGCCGCTGACCTCTTCCGTGGGGGTAGTCCAGTCGCTGCCAGCTGCTTGTTTCGGGATGATCAAACAGGACATCTCGTGATCCAGGTTGTTATATAAGGAGTAGGTCCCGGCTTCCGGGTCAATTTCAAAATAATACGCAAACCCATAGGTGTAGCCCTCATAGGTCATGGTGGCATAGCTGACCCAGCAAAGCAGGCCGTTGTTGGGATTGACTTCCATGGCCTGAAGGTACTGGGTGGTAGACAGGGAAGTTTCCACCGCCAGCTTCACCCCAGTCAGGTCTCCTGCATCCAGCCTGGTCTCAAACAGATAGGCGTCCCGGGTGGTAATTTCTCCGTTTCCGTCAAAATCAGCGTGCTCCCGGTGAGAAACGGTGGTGCGGACTCCGGTGGCGTAATCCAGGAGCGCTTGCACATCCCCCGTGCTCACCGTTCCATCGCCGTCAAAGTCGTATTTCACCGGTGGTTCAGTTTTCAGGCTGTCCAGAGTAAACTGCCAAATCTTGCCTGTGCCATATTCATTGCAGTAGAAGGTGCCATCCTCGCTGCAGGCCAGGGTATTGGTGGTGACAGGGATTTGCCCCACCGCCTGAACCTCAGCCGTGAATCTGTCTACAGTCACGAGGCTGCCGTCTGCCACGCCGTAGATCTTCCCATCTGCCGGATTATAGGCCATGTCGGACAGCACCGTGCCCAGATTGGCAACCCGCGTCAGATTGGTCAACTCGTCCTCGGGCATGACATACAGGTCGCCCTCATCTGTGGAGGCCAGTACATAATGGTCCACAATGGTAGCCGCATAGAACGTCAAGTCAGAGGGAGCATAGCTGGTGAGGTCGGAGCTGAATGAATCCCTGGTAAAGCTGGTCCAGCAGCCTTTGTCCAGGTCAAAGGCAATCATCTCAGGCAGCTCCTCCTGTTCACCTGTCTGCACCTCCACTTTGTAGGTGGCGGTGTTCATGGCATAGTCCGTAACCTGCACCAGGAACTTGCTTCCCTTCACGTCCGTCAGATCCAGGGCATATTGGGCCTCCTCACCGGCCTGAATTTCCTGCTTTGCACCTGCGCGCCCCAGCAGTTCCGTTCCAGCTGCGTTGTACAGGGCCACAGCCGCCACGTACTGATTATCCTGAGCCGTAATCAGCATCGTATGGTTGACCAGGCTCACCAGGATGTCCTCCACCTCCGGGGCAGTGTTATCCACCACAGCAGGGACCCGGAAGGAAGCGCCCTCGCCCAGAGATTCCCAGTCCACAATGGCGTCTCCATCCGAATCGTAGGAGACGTTGTATTCCGGCGCCAGAGTCAGGGCAATCTCCAATTGGTCCCCCTCACTGGCGCCTTGGGGGCGGAAACCGACTCTGAGGCCATAGCCTGTGTTCAACCACTGGCTGTAATTGCTGTAGTAATAGGCTCCGGAAACGCCGCCAGGGAAGGCCTCTGCCAGGACTTCTCCCCCTTTGCTCAGGTTCCTTACCTGGAGGCGGGATGCAGACGCATTCCGAATGGCCGCAAAGTTGACGTGGCTGATCTGGTCCCCATTTACACCGTTGATGGCGTTGCGCTCCGGCATATAATGCTCGTCCTGCACCACAGGGTTGCCGCCGAAGTAATAGCTGGAGCCCGGTGCCTGGACATAGGAAACCAGGAAGCTGTTGCCACTGATGCCATTGTTGTCATACAGGTAGGGATACCGTTCCTCATCGCCCATGACGTATTCGGCGCGGCTGCCTACGTCATACATAGAGGGGTCCGTCCAGTTGCCGTAGAAGCCCAGCACCGGGATGGAATGCTCCGTTCCCTGCATGCCCTCCTCCGTGACTTCGCCCTTGGCGTATACAAATCCTTCCACATATGCGCCCGCAGGATAGTCCGCCTGAAGCTTCGCCTTCTGCTCATCCGTCAGGACCACGGTGACCTGGATGTTTGTCTCGCCGCCAGCAGGAACCGTAACGGTCTTCCCGGTGCTGAATTCCACAGCAGCGTCCAGAGCAGCAGTCTGGGTGTCCAGATAGCCGGTTCCGTTTTCCGTAAACACAGCCTGGGTGAAAAAGTCGGCAGACAGCTCATAGGGGAGCGCCCGGTCCGTCAGGTTGTGGATGGAGAAGGAGAACTGGTAGGCGCCGGTTCTCTCGGGATCGTCTCCCAGCTCCACCTTCACCTTGCCGTCGGCATAGGACCGGGTAGCGTCCTCGCCCATGAGGAGATAGCTCTCTGCCAAGATAGCTGCACCCACATTGGCAAGGCCAGCGCCCTGCCGCAGGATGGGATAATAGGCTCCGCCGTTCTCCTCCTCCCGTTGAGGGACTGCTGTGGACATAAGCAGACTCTGGGCCAACTGTCGGGACGTCAGGCCGGTTTGTTCCGCCAGGCCCGTCTCCCCAATGTACTGGGCCAGCAGGGCCGCCATGCCGGCCACCTGGGGAGAGGCCATAGATGTGCCGGACATGCTCTCATACGCATCGGACCCTCCCAGCAGCGGGCCGCCTGTTTCGGCCTGGTGACTGCCGTTCAGGGAGTAGATGTTACCGCCGGGGGCGGTGATCTCCGGCTTCATCTCCAGAGAGCCAGGCACACCCCAAGAGGAGAAGTCGCTCATGGTGTTGTACGCCCCCGGCAGCACCTGGGAGCCAATGCCTTTTTCTACAGTCAGCTTGCCCTCATAGTACAGCACGTTGCCCTGGCTATCGGTGACAGGGGTGGCCTTTTCCTTTAGCATGGCGCCATCGGCCCGGGTCATGGAAACACAGGGGGCGGTGTAGCCATAACCAGTCAGGTCCATGTTGATGGAGCCCTTGTCGTTGTTGTAAACCACAGTGGCAATGGCGCCTGCCCCAATCGCCGCGTTGGCCTTCTGATAGAAGGAGATTCCGCCCCGGGAACACACTGCCACAGTCCCCTTCAGCGCCTCGCCCACAGCAGCCCAGTCCGCTTCTGTGCCGTAGCCGTCTATGTATACATAGCTCTGCTCACCGGCCAGGGTAGTCAGAGGCAGGTTCCCATAGGTTGTACTCTGGGTGTAGACGATGGTGGAGCCGCCTACTGTAACATACTCACCGGTGATGCCCCGGTTATCCACGGAGGCCACAGCCAGGGAGTTGGTATAGGTGCCCGGCGTGCCATTGGTCTGCATGCTCACGTCATCGTCATAGAGGTAGCCGCCGCTGCTGGCGTTCTCCATCCAGGCGCCGGAGTTGCCGGCGGACATGGCAGCCACAATGCCGGACTTCTCCAGGTTCTCCATGATCTTCTGATACTCCTGGCTGGCATGGCGGGAGGTGCCGGGGTTGCTCGCGCCCAGGGACAGGTTCACGGCATCACAGCCCAGAAGGACAGCGTCCTCAATGGCCACCATGTAGTCCGAGTCATACGCGCCGCCGTTTTGGCCAAAGACCTTCATGGTGATAATCTGGGCGTCCGGGGCCACGCCCTGCATCAAAACCTCGTCCAGAGCCTTGGCGTAGGTGCCATCTCCACGGGGGATATAGGCGTTGGCTGCGGCAATGCCTGCCACGTGGGAACCGTGCTCGGACTGGGTGTCATGGTCATGGGTAACCTCCAGGCTCCTGTCCACGTAATTAAAGGCAAAGGGCAGCTTGGCATTGCAGTACAAATCCTTTGCCGTGGCGTTCACATGAAGCTGACCCAGCACAGAGGCAATCTCCGCCTCATCCAAAAGGTCCAGCTTTTCCAGGTAGGCTTCCTCCGTCATACCGGCTGCCTCGGCCTGTTGAGACAGGGAGTACCGGAACGCGCCCTCGTCAAAAGACTGATGGTCCGTGTCGGTACCGGTGTCTATAATGGCAATCCGGCTGCCCGCGCCGGTATATCCAGCGGCCCAGGCTCCGTTGGAGCCAATCATGGAGGGAGAGGTACTCATATGCGGATCGGCAGGCAAATCGGTCTGCACCACATCGGGCTCATACTGGGTCTCCAGGAAGACTCGCTCCACCTCCGGGATTCTCTCAATGGCCTCAATCTGGCCATAGGCCACATTGGCAGAGATGAGGTTGGCCGCCACGGTCAAATTCCAAACCACGTCCAGCTTTTCGCCGGTGGCGCGCTCAATCTTCTCCTGCACCTGGGCTTGCTCCTTGACCAGCGCTCCACGGTAGGTCATGGCGGCAGGGTTGCTCCCCATGTGCTCTGCCTGGAAGCCCGCTTCCAGGGTGGACTTCTTTTTCAAAACAATGGAAACACGCACCAGGTCCGTACTGGCGTGGCCCAGTTCCTGCTTTTCTTCCGCCTCCTGCTCCAGCAGGGAAGCGGACACCGCGCTGTTGTCCACCTGCGTGAAGCTGACCCCATCTCTATGGGCGGCGCCGGCTGCACTTGCTGGGGCGGCGAAGCCCCACAGCAAAGCTAAAACCAGCAGCAGGGAAAGCAGGCGGGATTGCACATCCATCTTTTTCATACTCATTCTCCTTTTTCCAGATATCTTGCCGGAAAGTGGCCGGCGACTCCTCTTAAAATCGGCGTAGGCAACGCCAATTGAAGATTCCGGGACAGTTTCCCCGTAACTCCCATCCCCTTGGCTGAGGCTCCGATATGGTTCGTTCTGATATTACCACTTTGAATTTCCCCTGCAATTATTGTACAAATTTAGTATAGCACAGTTTTTACCTGGAAGAAAGGTAGCAGATTTGGGAAAAAACAACGGGATTCGTCCCTGGAGCGGCCCTATTTTTTACGGTTCATGAAATGTAAGGATCATTCGCCCATCCAGCGGAGCCATGACTGAGGAACGGCGAAATCTAGCCAGTTGATATGCAGTTTCGTAAAAAAGGAAACATGTTACGTCTTGATCGGTCTTGCCTACCGGTCTGTCAGATATCGCCGCTCCTCATCCGACCGCCTGGCGGCGGCCACCTTCTCCCCGGGGGCATACGCGTACAGTTAAGACGAGCACCGTTCGGTTTTCAAGGGACCAGTTGTGGGAGACGGCGTAGGGTGCGGCCTCCCGGACGCACCGGCAGGAGAGACTGGCCGGTCGCTGGGGACCCGGGCAAATTCGTAAGCTATACGCATATGCCCCGGGGAAAAGCAGGGCGCTGCCCCGGACGGCCTCTCTCCGTCAATTGACAGGGAATATCATCTCTGCTATAATAAAATCCATTCCACAGAAAAAATAAAATTTTCTGACAAACCGGAAGAGGAAGGGAGCATCAGGCGATGGTGCAGTGGCTGCATATCTCGGACCTGCATTTTCAGCCAAATACAGATCCGGATCAGGAGAGTCTCATCCGCGCCTTACTGGCAGATTGCAGAAGCCGGAAGATCCAGGCGGACTTCGTGGCGGCAACCGGGGATTTCCACAACTTTTGGGATACCGGCAATTACCTGGCCTCCTGGAGGTTCCTGCATACCCTGATGGAAGCCCTGGGGCTGGATATCACCCGGGATTTATTTCTCGTCCCCGGCAATCATGATGTGAATCCGGTGGAGGGGGCCGACCCGGTGCAAGCCTTCCTCACTCAAGCGCAGGCAGACTGCAGGGACCTCCATTACGCATGCACCCTGACGAAGCATGGGGACCTGCTAAATCCGCTGCTGGAGCGCTTCCGCAGCTACCGCGCCATGGCAGGCGCCCTGCTCCCAGTCTATGGAGCAGACGGCCTGGACCCGGCTGGCGTTCACGTGCGTCCATGGCGGGACCGGCTCAACATCCTGCACCTGAACACCGCCCTCCTGTCCAACGGGGAGCGGGACCACATGGACGCGGTGGACCTTGGCGCCGCCTGCAGCCCGGCCATTCAGGAGCAGCTGAAGGGCGGCCTGCCCACCCTGGTCCTGGGCCACCACAGCTTCCACGACCTGCACCCCACGGTGAAGGACCAGCTGGTGCAGCTGTTTAACCAGTCGAACGTGTGGGGCTACCTGGCCGGGGACAAGCACCGGACCAATTACCAGGGAGACACCTATTTAATCGACCGGAAAGCCGGCGTAGAGGCCTGGCCCAACCTGGTTGCCAGCAAGCTGGCTGCCGCCGCTGACGACTCATACTCGGAATTCGGCGTGGTGCACCACCGCTGGGACGAGCACAGCACCGTCCAGATCACCTACTGGAACTGGGAGCCCCAGAGCAGCGGCACCGGCCTGACGCCCCGGTCGGGACGCACCTACCCCATGTGCAGCGACCTGGACAGCGAGCTGTACTACGACCTGGCGGAGCGCCTGACCAAAACCCGCAGCCAGCACCCCAGCTTCCAACTGATGGAGGTGGACGAGAACCTGTTCCCCGAGGCCCGGATCCAGCTGGAGGAATGCCAGGCCCAGGGCAGCGCGGCGGAAGCGCCCCGGCCCCTGGCGGCGTTTTTCCAGGAGAGCTGGAGCAGTCCCACCCAAAACCACCTGATGCTGGAGGGGGAAGGGGGCATCGGAAAAACTGTGGCCCTCCTCTCCCTCACCACCCGGGAGCATTTCCTGCCCCGCCACGTCCCCGCCGTCTACATCCCCCTCCACGCCCTGCGGGGCGGCCCCGAGGACGACCTCATTGGCACATACATCCAGCGGGAGATTCTGGAAAAGGCAGCCCAATTCCAGGAGCTGGAGCAGCTGGCCCGGCGGCGCTGGGAATGGGGGCCCCGGCTGGTGCTCCTCCTGGACGGCTTCAATGAAATTCCCCCGGCCATGCGGTACGCCGTGTCCCGGAGCATGGAGGACTGGGCCCGGCGGCCGGGGGTTCAGGTGATCACCGCCTCCCGCTTCGACGTGCGGGGCTTCT
>OIAN01000544.1_pt1 | contig 11814 bp, 10 predicted proteins | sample 1580761 | NCBI WGS metagenome assembly OIAN01 (sample SAMEA3882511, study PRJEB24775) | human gut metagenome | biome: human-associated habitat; feature: intestine environment; material: feces | place: Netherlands | collected 2009/2010 | reverse complement strand
CATATCTTAAGGATATGAACAGTAAATATGTGTATCCGAATGTATTTATGAGTATTGATGATACCAATAAGGTATCTCAGTACGACACGGATATCAAGAAGTATGCGGAACAGAAAAAAGCAGACTGGATCCTGAATGGCGGCATCGATAAAGAATGGGATTCCTATCTGAAAAAGATGGAGCAGTATGGACTGTCTGATTATCTGGCAATCAAACAGAAATATTTTGACCAGTATCAGAAGTCTCTTAGTGAGACAGAGAAATAAAAACAGAAAAAGATACCGGTCAGAAACATAAAAAAGAAAGAGAGAGCAGAGTATGAGTGAAAAACTTGAAAAAGCACGTCTTTATGAAATAGAGGAAGCAAAAAATATCCCGCAGGAAGAGAAACCGGCCTTTCATGTATCTGCACCGGTTGGCTGGATCAATGATCCCAATGGATTTTCTGTTTTTAAAGGAAAGGTACATCTTTTTTACCAGTATCATCCTTACAGCCGTGACTGGGGCCCTATGCACTGGGGCCACAGTGTGACGGAGGATATGATCAGATGGGAGCAGCTTCCTGCAGCGCTTGCACCGGATCAGGAATATGATCGAGAGGGATGCTTTTCCGGAAGTGCTATTGAAGCGGATGGAAAACAGGCTTTGATCTACACAGGAGTTACAACAGAAAAGCTGCCTGATGGAAAAGAAGAAGTCCGGCAGAATCAGTGCCTTGCCTGGGGTGACGGAAAAGATTATGTAAAGGCAGAGAAAAATCCGGTAGTCACCGGGGATATGCTTCCGGAGAAATGCAGCAGAGTTGATTTCCGTGATCCGAAGGTATGGGAAGATAACGGAACATACCATATGCTCGTAGGATGCCGTAGCGAAGAAATTCCTGGACAGGTAGTTCTGTTTTCCAGTAAAGATTTGAAAGAATGGAAATTTGAAACAATTCTTGCGGAGAACTCCACAGGAGAAATCGGTGTTATGTGGGAATGCCCCGATTTCTTTCCGCTCGGGGATAAACATGTGCTGATCTGTTCTCCGCAGCATATGCGTGCAAAAGGGTATGAGTTTCATAATGGACATAATTCCCTGTATTTTACGGGAGATTATGACAGCGAAAAACATACATTTGAAAAAGACGCACCGGTAAGTCTGGACTACGGACTTGATTTTTATGCGCCGCAGACAACCCTTCTTCCAGATGGAAGAAGAGTGATGATCGCCTGGATGAAATCCTGGGATAGCTGTGTGATCAAGGAAAAGCAGAGATGGCAGGGAATGATGACTCTTCCGAGAGAGCTGGAATATCGTGACGGAAAGATCTGGCAGAAGCCGGTCCGAGAAATTGAGAATTATCGGAAAAACCGTTGCTGTTATGAGAATGTAAAAGTGGGTGAGAGCTTAAGCCTTGAAGGCGTCCGTGGCCGAATGATCGATCTGACTGTGGAACTGCAGAACGCAGATGGCATCATGGATGGAAGCAGGAACTCCGGAAATCCAAATCAGGAAGCATTGGATGTGTACAATGAGTTCCGGATCGAGCTTGCACGCAATGAAGAATATACAACGGTCTTTACCTATGATCGAAAAAGACAGATACTGGAAATCGACAGAACCTGGAGCGGGGTGCAGCGTGATGTTGTATGTACAAGAAAGCTCCAGATCACAGATGACAGACAAAATCTGAAGCTGCGTTTTATCCTGGATCGAAGCTCCATAGAGCTTTTTATCAATGATGGAAGCAAAACTGCGACTACCGTGATCCCAACACCAGTGGAAGCAGATGAGATCCTGTTTCACAGTGACGGAAATGCTGTGATCCAGGTTGAGAAATATGATATTGTGTTGTAGAAGCCTCTCAAATATTGACAATTTCTCTATTTTTGTATAACATAGGGGAAGTTGCTTACGCCGGATCAGGAGTTATTCGTATCTCCTGATCCGGCATATATTTACAGGAGAGGAACACAGGAATGTTTTATCAGTTAAAAATCACAAGAAAAGGAACGAAACCGCCGGTATGGAGACGCTGTACTGTTGCGGCTGACGTTACATTTGCAAATATGGCAGCCATGCTTGAAAAACTGGTTCAGTATCCGGCAGGCAGCCTATATGAGATTGAATTTTTTCAGAAAAAAGTACAGATCCGTGAGAACGGTGACGGAGAAGCGAAGAATAATTTCACATTATTAAATGCAGGCGAGACAGAGACTGTAGAGCTTATGGATTCCGAGAAATGGTTTACCTTCCGTCAGTATGGTGCGGATAAGGAAGCTCCGGAATACAGAGTTGATATTGAGAAGAAAGACGAGGGAACAGCAGAAGCTCCTTCTATTATAAAAGAAGTAAAGGGTGAGGATGATCCGTACTGGACAGAGGCACCGGAGCTGGGATGCACTGCAGCAGTTGAAACTGAGGCTGAAACAGCCAAAGCATCGGAAGACATTGCTGCAACAGTAGCGGCAGTAGAGGCAGCAGCCAGAGCTGCAAAAGCAGATGAGGCAGCCACAGGCAGCAGAAGAAATCCTACAGTAAAAGATTTCCTCATGTCCTATCGTAAAGAAGACCTTCTCAGCATTGCAGGTGAGCTTGGACTTCACTGCAAGGGAATGGATCAGGAAGAGATCGCCGCAAAGGTTGCCGCAGAGGTTCTTAAACCGGAGGTTATGAAAGCAAGCTTCCTCGTAGCAGACGATCAGGAGGTACTGGCTTTTGAGGCGGCTATTCAGAGAAAATGCTTCCATGTTACAGAGGATGAGTGGAATACATTAGAATGGCTGAACGATATGGGCTACCTTGTTTCCTACAGTGATGATTACGCAGAAGTTCCGGCAGAGGTTGTAGCTGTTTACGATCAGATCAATACACCGGAGTTCCAGACACTTCGCAGCCAGGTAAACTGGCTGAAGGATTGCCTTATTATGGTAAGCTATCTGTATGTATCTGCACCGGCAAAGACCGTATATGAGATGTTTAAGCAGAGAAAAGGTTTTGACATCGGATATGACAGCTTCATCGAGCTGTATCATACCATTCCGGAGAAGGCCTGTATCTGTGAGCTTGCGGAGGATCAGCTGATTCTGAAATCCGCACTGGTCAATAACATCTACAAGGATATCGAGAGACGTCAGGGTGGACGGAAATTCTATATTCCGTCTGTAGATGAGATCCTGGATTATTCCGAAAACGGGTATCCAACAAAATCTGCTTCTTACCAGAGACTGGGCAGATTCCTGCTGGATGAGATGAAGGTTTCCGATGCAGTGAAGGATCAGGTACTGTTCTTTATTTACAAAGAATGCTCCATGGATGGCAGAATGTCAGCAATCATGGAAAACCTGAACCAGAAGGGGATCCAGTTTAACGATGAGCAACTTGAGAAATTTACAAAGCTGATCATGGAGGCAAACAATAACACAAGAATGCTGGAATTCCGCGGTTACACACCGAATGAGATCTCAGGAGCAGTATGGCCGTTTGCCACAGGCAAGCCGCACACTGCAATGCCGAACAGCTTTGTGCCGACAGCAATGCCGATGCAGCCGGCATCTGCAAGAAAAATCTATCCCAACGATCCGTGTCCGTGCGGAAGCGGTAAGAAATATAAGAAGTGTTGCGGAAGAAGATAATTCTGCAGAAAATTTACCGTAATTCCGGAGCTGAAAGTTCCCATAGATCGTTGTGGAGCGACTGCGCTCATGAGTGAGCAGCGAACGCGGATGATCTGGTCCGAATTATCGTTTGATGCAGTATCTCCGGAAATACCATACAAATTAATATAAGACAGTTCGTTTGTACCATCCTGTCTATAAATAAAACCAGGGCTGAAGAAGATGTGAGAATCAGGGCAGACTCGTGGCGGGTCTGCCCTTTTTTTACTTTAACTGGATCAAGGCCGGGAATCCCGGCTTTTTTTATTTATGGAAATATCCGGGTGGTGTGACAGATCCAGAAGGAGGAAAAATTTATGTATCAGTTAAAAACAGAAGCAGATTTCGATTCGGCACACTTTCTGTCCGGTTACACCGGCAAATGTTCCAACATCCATGGCCATCGCTGGCATGTGGAGATTGAGATCGAAAGCCGGAAGCTGGAGAAAAACGGCCAGGAGCGAGGGATGCTGGTAGACTTCGGAGATCTGAAAAAGGATCTTCGGGAGCTGGCAGATTCCATGGATCACACGCTGATCTATGAAGAAAATACATTACGTCCGAAAACGCTGGAAGCACTGGATGAGGAAGGCTTTCATCTGGTGAAGGTTCCCTTTCGCCCTACAGCAGAGAATTTTTCAGAGTATTTTTTCAGAAAAATGGAAGAAAAGGGCTATCCTGTAAAAAGAGCTGTTGTTTACGAAACACCAAATAACTGTGCAGCTTACCGGAAAACGGAAGAAGAAACGGAGGCGGTATGGCTATGAGTACCTATCAGGTTGTAGAGAAATTTGTCAGCATCAACGGAGAGGGCAGACGGGCAGGAGAGCTTGCCGCTTTTATCCGGTTTAAGGGCTGCAATCTTCAGTGCAGCTATTGTGATACCAGCTGGGCAAATGAGCCGGGGTGTGAGAGTGAAAGGCTGACAAAAGAAGAGATTCTTTCCTGGATCCGCGAGGCAGGTGTAAAAAATGTGACACTTACAGGCGGGGAACCACTTTTACGGAAAGGCATGGAGGAGCTGATCGAGGCAATCCTGGAGGATCCATTCCGGCGGGTGGAGATTGAGACCAATGGAAGCGTAGATCTGAAGCCTTATCATATATTAAAAAAACGTCCGTCCTTTACCATGGATTATAAAGCACCGGACAGCGGCATGGAAAAAGAGATGCTCCTTTCCAATCTGGAGCTTCTGGGCAGTGAGGATACGCTGAAATTCGTGGTCAGCAGCCGCAGAGATATGGAAAAAGCTCTGGAAATCCTGGAAAAGTACAGGCTGGTCGGAAAAACGGCAGTTTATTTCAGCCCTGTATTTGGCAGGATCCAGCCGGTGGAGATCGTGGATTTCCTTATGGAAAAAAAGCTCAACGATGTAAAGCTTCAGATCCAGCTTCATAAGGTGATCTGGGACCCGCAGAAACGGGGAGTATGACAGGAAAACATATCACAATATAACAAGAAATACCGCAGAAAAGGAGAACGCTATGAAAGCACTTGTACTTGCAAGCGGCGGTGTGGATTCCACCACCTGCCTGGGGCTTGCCGTAAACAAATATGGAAAAGAGAATGTAATTGCATTAACAGTAGCTTATGGACAGAAGCACACAAAAGAAATCGAGGCTGCCAGAAAAACAGCAGAATATTACGGAGTGGAGCATCTTTATCTGGATCTGGAGCCGATCTTCCGGTACAGTGACTGTTCGCTTCTGAAGCATTCAGACAGAGAGATCCCGCACGAAAGCTATGCAGAGCAGCTGAAGGAAACCGATGGCTCACCGGTTTCAACCTATGTGCCGTTCCGGAACGGATTATTTCTTTCCTCGGCAGCAAGTATTGCGCTGTCAAAAAACTGCAGCGTGATCTATTACGGAGCACATGCGGATGATGCAGCCGGAAATGCATATCCGGACTGCAGCAGTGCGTTTCACAATGCGATCAACGAGGCGATCTATCAGGGAAGCGGCGGCCAGCTGAAGGTTGAGGCGCCTTTTGTCAGCTGCACAAAGGCAGAGGTCGTAAAAACCGGCCTGGAGCTGAATGTTCCTTATGAACTGACCTGGAGCTGTTACGAAGGCGGCGAAAAGCCCTGCGGTGTGTGTGGAACCTGTATTGACAGAGCAGAGGCATTCCGGCTCAATGGAGTGAAGGACCCGGCACTTGACAGATAGATTGGATCATAAATATCCGTTTGACCATAGAAAGGAAAAAATATGAGCAGAGAAAACCTGGAAAAAGAAGGGATCACCCTTCTCGGAAATCAGAAAGTAAAATATCCGGACAATTATGCTCCGGAGGTACTGGAAACATTTTTGAACAAGCACCCGGACAACGATTACTTTGTAAAATTTAACTGCCCGGAATTTACAAGCCTTTGTCCCATTACCGGACAGCCGGATTTCGCGACGATCACGATATCCTACGTACCCGGTGAAAAAATGGTGGAGAGCAAATCTCTGAAGCTGTATCTTTTCAGCTTCCGCAATCACGGAGATTTTCATGAGGATTGCGTGAACATCATTATGAAGGATCTGATCCGTCTCATGGATCCGAAATACATTGAGGTCTGGGGAAAATTTACGCCGAGAGGCGGCATTTCCATTGATCCATACTGCAATTACGGAAAAGCCGGAACCAGATGGGAGGAGATTGCCTGGAAACGCCTTGCAGAGCATGACATGTACCCGGAAAAGATCGATAACCGGTAGAAAAACTAAAAGTCCCTGTTTTCACTGCGAAAAGCAATGAAAGCAGGGGCTTTTTGTTTAGGTGCCTGACAGCGCAGGTTTATCTTTATGACAGCCGGATGCACTCCGATTCTGTGCCAAACAGATCAGCGATCACATCGTGCACGGTTTCGATCTTATCTGCCATATAGGCCTTTGCTCCGCAGAACAGCAGGCCGTTTTCCACGTCGCCCTTTACGGCGGCGATCAGCTTGTCTGTAATGCAGTAAGGGATCTCGCCGGGGGAACATTTGGCAAGGCAGCGGTGGCAGGGACTGTGCGGGATTTTTTCACCGGCCATGACGTGCTGCATGAAGGGATTCATAATGGCACGTCCCGGCATACCTACCGGACTTTTTACAATGGCAATGTCGTCCTTTGCGGCGTGGATCAGGGATTCTTTCAGCCGGATGTCTGCGTCACATTCTTCCGTTGGGATAAAACGGGTGGCAACCTGAACGCCGTCCACACCAAGATCAAGGACATGCTTTACATCCTCGTGCGTGGCGATGCCGCCGGCAGCTACTACAGGGATTTCCGTGCCGAATTTTGCGGCATAGCTTTTTACAGTCTGGACGATCTTTCGGATCTCATTGTCGTAGGCTTCCGGTGTATAGGAATCCAGCTCTTCCTTGTGGAAGCCCAGATGACCGCCTGCCTGGGGACCTTCGATCACCACAAGGTCTGCAGTGCGCTTGTACTTTCTTTCCCAGTATTTCAGGATAACCTTTGCAGATTTGTCCGTTGAGACGATGGGGGCGATCTTTGTTTTGCTTCCGCTGACAAGAGCAGGGAGCTCTGTAGGAAGTCCTGCACCGGAGATGATCAGGTCAGCGCCGGCATGGACAGCGGCTTTTACATGAGATGCGTACTCCTTCAGTGCAACCATGATGTTGTAGCCGATGATACCGTCAGGAGAAATCCTGCGTGCTTTTTTCATCTCGGACAGGATAGCCCGCTGGTTGGCTTCTTCGGTATTCCGGTCGAAATCCTTTTCCCGGTAGCCGATCTGAGCGGTGGAAATGATTCCAATCCCGCCTTCCTTTGCAACGGTGCCTGCCAGACGGCCAAGGCTGATGCCAACGCCCATTCCACCCTGGATCAGGGGAAATTTCGTAAGTTTATCACCGATTTTAAAATTCTTCATAATGATCAGATCCTCACATTCATTTGCTTTCGTTAAATAATTTTAGTATAAAATAGTTTTATTATCAAAGTATATCATAACAGGGGAATTTGTCAATGTAAATGTAGGTGAATCAGGGAAGTCCCCTGCTTCAATTGCGAACATCCGTCGGACCAGATTTTGTTAAAATCCACTTTGTTGACAGAACAGAAAATATCAGGCAAATTCACAGTGATATCAGCTTTACAGAAAACTGTAAAGTGAATTAGAGGAAAAGGGAGGAACAGGTATGCGAAAAAAGACGAGTACCATCATGGCCTGGCTGCTTGCGGCGTCTGTGACAGTCACATCTCTGTCAGCGGGAACAGTGACGGCCTATGCACAGGAGGAAATGCCGCTGGCGGAAGCCGGAACCGTGACAGAGAGTGCGGAAGAGTTTGGCGACAGCAGTGACAGCATTGCAAATATTGCGGAAGAGGGCAATATTGAAGCTAAAGAAAAGGGTGAGCTGACAGCATTATGCTGTGTAGTTTCACCCTTTTTATGTGTGATGAAATTTTTAAACTGTAAAGCAGTAGGCTGTGTCCGGAATCCCTCTGGCAAAATCAGAATTTAAACAGATTCAGACCGATCTCCTGACTGAACTCACGGCCGATCTCTCCGTCGATCACCTGGATCTGGATCTCGGCAGTAGCGCTGATGATGGCACGGTTCAGATGACCGCCGTGTACATGGCCTTCCTCGTCACCGGCTGCGATATGGAGATGAAGATAAACGTCACCGTCTTTGCGGGTAACGGTACCGGTAAGTGATACGATCTCAAACGCTCCCTGGAACTGAATAGAGTGGTATTCCTTTGTCACTGTGTTGTATACACCTGCAGTGAAATCATTGATGGCGCCAAGGCCTGTGACCTGTGCAAGGCGGATATTCTCTTTTTTTGCAACCTTGCCGATCTCCTCCAGGATCTCTTCCTTCGGATCAAGACGAAGATAGATCGTGTTTCCAAAACGTCTGTATTCCATGATAAAAACCTCCCTTTGTGTGATATTTGCCATAAACAGAGGCGGATGTTTTTATCCGCTTGTCAATAAGTATAATACATTTTATTTTTTTACGGAAGGCCAGGGAAAGAGAATGCCGGAGTCTCATGTCTGTGCGAGAGATTTTTTTGACGTCTGCTCTTAGCATTGGAGGCAGGCGGGGATACGTTTGAGGTTTCGTTAGGGGGGATGTGGTCGAGGGACGCCAGAGGAAGGTGGCATTGCTCCGGGAGTGGATGTAGTTGGGGGTGTTTTTGAGGTTTTGTTAGGTGGATGTGGTTGAGGGATGCCAGAGAAAGGTGGCATCGCTCCGGGAGTGGAGGCAGTCGTGGATGTTTTTGAGGTTTTGAGAGGTGGATGTGGTTGAGGGACGCCAGAGGAAGGTGGCATCGCTCCGGGCAGGGACTCCGTCGGGGGATACTACTAGGACTCCGTGAGACGGCTAAAAGCATTGCGGCAGGGCCAGAACTCGCCTTCGGCTCAGACAGCAGACCCTGCCGCAATAACGCCGTCTCCCGCAGCCCAAGTAGTAATCACCCCTCCTCCGCAGCAGCCCGGCCCGATGCCACCTTCCTCTGGCTGACGCTTCCAGCCGACAGGAAAAAACATGCGGGGGATGGAAGCGGACTGGGCGTCCTGTCCTGAAATGTCAGACTGGTACAGAATATTCCTATAAGTATCGAAGAATACAGAAACGGGATCGGCACAGCGTATCACCATAAATATCGAAGAATACAGGAACTAGATTGGTACAGCGTATCACCATAAATATCGAAGAATACAGGGACCAGATCGGCACAGCGTACCACCATAAGTACCGAAGAATCCCAGAACCAGATCGCAGATCGGCACAGCATACCACCATAAGTACCGAAGAATCCAGGAACCAGATCGGCACAACGTTCCACATCCAATACCGAAGCATACAGACAAAAGTTAACAACGTAGCACACACAACAACGCAGAACTCCTTCCGTGCCCAACGGGGTGGGAGCGCGAGGGAGGGCGTTCGGGCCAATGCCATTTAGTTAGAACATAGTATTCCAAAAGATTGCAATGTATGGTAAAAAAGAATTATACATTGCAATCTTTTTTTATACAAAAGGAGGCTCGCTTATGAACTCTACTTTTGCTTCCAGTTATGAATTGCTCCTGTCTGCTATTTCTGAATTAGAACTTCAGAAGGATTCTTTTGTCCTTCACCCTGGCGTTGATTTTTCGAGAAAACGTAAGATTTCCTTTCGGGATACGATCCTCTCTCTTTTAACCATGCAGGGTGGCTCTCTTTCTACTACATCCCATGACTTTTTCCAGCACAGGTTTCCTACTGATATCCCTTCTCTTTCCGCTATCCACCAGCAAAGGGCCAAGCTTCTTCCAGATGCCATGAGTTACCTGTTTTATCATTTTACACAGAAACTTCCGGCAGGACATACTTATGATGGATTTCAGCTCCTGGCTTGTGACGGATCTGATCTGAACATCTGTTATGACCCTGCGGACAAAGAAAGCTGTAAACCTTCCGGCAATGGAAAAAGAGGCTCCAACCAGCTCCATCTCCATGCGCTGTATGATCTTTGTAATAAAAGATACACAGATATACGGATCGAAAAGACAATGGTCAGCAATGAATCCCGTGCCCTGGTCCAGATGCTGGGAAATATCAGCACCCCTGCCAGAACGATCATACTGGCTGACCGGGGATATGAAACTTATCACGTTTTTGCCCATATCATGGCAAAAGGCCTGTCTTTTGTTATCCGTACAAAGGATATCTCCCGCAGGGGAGGGATCTCGTATGGTTTCCGGCTGCCTGACAGGGAACTGGACGAAGACCTGGATTTTTTTATCACACGGAGCACGGTACATTCAAAAAAAGATCCTGTCCACTATAAAAAACTTTCCCCAAGCTCCGTGTTTGATTTCCTAGATCTGGAAAAAGACGGAAAACAGGCAGTCTATCCTATGAGATTAAGAATGGTACGGTTTTTACTGGATACCGGTGGATACGAATGTATCGTTACGAATCTTGAAAGAGAAGCATTCCCTCCGTGGAGGATCAGGGAATTATACCATTTGAGATGGGGAATCGAAACATCATTCCGAAAATTAAAGTATAGCCTGGGGCTTTCCCAGCTTCATTCAAAAAAGGCGGGATACGTAGAACAGGAGATATACGCGCGCGTCATTCTGTATAATTTCTGTGAATCCGTTACCCCACATGTAAGTACTCATCAGAAAAAAACAAAATACGCTTACCAGGTGAACTTCACCATGGCTGTACATATCTGTAAAGCTTTCCTTCAAAAAAGCAGTCCTACGATCTCGCCTCATATCGAGACACTCCTGTTACGCTACCTGGTCCCGGTCAAGCCCGGCCGGAAATTTCCCCGTACCAAAAAGAGGAAAGGCTTTGTAAGCTTTGCATACCGAGTGTCCTAATATAAGAATACTATAACTTTTTTTGGATAAAAACACAAGTTATTTAAAGGATAAAAGTACGATTTCTACCCCAAAGGGGAAGTTTGCGTATTTTTTCCTCTCAAAGCACTCCAAATATCAAAACATTACAGAATGTAACATAAAGAATCATCTACAAAATGTTCTATCTAAATGGCATTGCGTTCGGGCTGCGGAACTCTGAGATCGCCTTCCCTCGCACTTACCGCATTGAAAATGCGACCGGCGTAGCGCCATCCAGCGAAGAGTCTTATTATAAAAAACAACACATATAAAATAATAAACAGGAAGATAATAGCATAATGGATGAATGATAGCAGAAAAGAAATTGTCCTATAAAAATAAACTTCCAGGAAAATCTAAAAAAATTGAAATTTATGGTTGACAAGCATAACTCCCAGTGGTATTATAACTGAGCTGTCGCAAATAATTGTTTTCAAAAAACAAACAATTAAAAAGAATTTCAGAAAAATGAAATTCACAGTTGACAAAAGACAGAAGATATGATAAAGTATCCAAGTCGTCAACGAAACGACAACAAGATCTTAACTCAAAAATGTTTGAAAAAAACTTAAAAAAGTGCTTGACAAACAAAAAGAGATGAGATAAAATAAACGAGCTGTCTGAGAGACAGACACAACAAACCTTGATAACTAAACAGTGAAACACATACGATTCTCGAAAATTTCTTTACATTTAAAGAACGGTTTAAACAAACCAAAAGCAGTAAAAACGAGAGATAGCCAAACGGTTGTCTTGAGTAAACGAATCAAACATTTTATCAGAGAGTTTGATCCTGGCTCAGGATGAACGCTGGCGGC
>OIAN01000535.1_pt1 | contig 11906 bp, 7 predicted proteins | sample 1580761 | NCBI WGS metagenome assembly OIAN01 (sample SAMEA3882511, study PRJEB24775) | human gut metagenome | biome: human-associated habitat; feature: intestine environment; material: feces | place: Netherlands | collected 2009/2010 | reverse complement strand
ACCGGGTGATGACCTCGCTCAGGGAGTCTCTGCGCCAGGGCAAGGGTACGATGGCCGTCTACGACTACGGTACCGAACAGCAGCGCTTCTACTCCCGCCACCTGATGTGCCCCTCGACGGGCATCGCGTTCGAAGACCCCGCGCCGCATACCTTCTCGTTCAACTCGCCCCAGGGCGCCTGCCCGCATTGCAACGGGCTGGGCGAGGAAGCCGTCTTCGACGTCGGGAAGATCATTCCCGACATGGGGCTTTCGCTGCGCGAGGGCGCCGTCGAACCGCTGGGCAAATATCGCAACAACATGCTTTTCGCCATTCTCGAAATGCTGGGGCGGCGTTACGATTTCACGCTCGACGACCCCGTCGGGTCACTGCCCGAGCCGGGGCTGAATGCGGTGTTGTACGGCGATTCCGAGCCGTTGACCATCAACCTTTCGGAGTTCAGTTCTTCGGGCGGCAACCACCTCGTCTCGTGGGAGGGCGTCGCCGAATATATAGGCCGTACCGAAGACGAGGACTCCAAACGCGGCCAGAAATGGCGCGAGCAGTTCCTCGTCTACCGCAAATGTTCGGTCTGCGGCGGTTCGCGCCTCAAGAAGGAGGCGCTCCAGTTCCGCATCGGCGGCAAGAGCATCGCCGACGTGTCGGCCATGTCGATCTCCGAATTTTCGGAATGGGTGGCGCACATCGAGGATTATATGGACGACAAGGAGTGGAAGATCGCACAGGAGGTCGTCAAGGAGATCCGCGAGCGCCTGCGCTTCCTGATGGACGTAGGGTTGGGCTACCTGTCGCTGTCGCGTTCGTCGCGTTCGCTCTCGGGCGGCGAGAGCCAGCGTATTCGCCTCGCCACGCAGATCGGCTCGAAGCTGGTCAACGTGCTTTATATCCTCGACGAGCCCTCGATCGGCCTGCACCAGCGCGACAACCGGCGCCTGATCCGCAGCCTGGAGGAGTTGCGCGATGCCGGCAACTCGGTGATCGTCGTCGAACACGACGAGGACATGATGCGTGCCGCCGACTTCATCGTCGACGTCGGCCCCCGTGCGGGGCGCAAGGGCGGGCATATCATGGCCGCGGGTACGATCGACGACATCCTGCGTTCCGATTCCATCACGGCCGACTACCTCACCGGACGCCGCCGTATCGGGATTCCCGAAACGCTCCGCAAAGGCACGGGGCAGTGCATCGTGATCCGCGGGGCGCGGGGCAACAACCTCAAGAACGTCACGGCCGAATTCCCGCTCGGCAAATTCATCTGCGTGACGGGCGTCAGCGGTTCCGGCAAGTCGACGCTCGTCAACGAGACGCTGCGCCCGATCCTTTCGAAGGAGCTCTACCGCTCCTTCGGGCAGCCGCTCGAATACGACAGCGTCGAAGGCATCGGACATATCGACAAACTGGTCGTCGTCGACCAGTCGCCCATCGGCCGTACGCCGCGCAGCAACCCGGCGACCTATTCGAACGTTTTTTCCGACATCCGCAAACTGTTCGAAATGACGCCCGATGCCCAGATCCGCGGCTTCAAGGCGGGGCGCTTCTCGTTCAACGTCAAGGGCGGCCGCTGCGAGGAGTGCCGCGGCGCGGGCGTCCAGACCATCGAGATGAATTTCCTGCCCGACGTCTACGTGCGTTGCAAGGCGTGCGGGGGACACCGTTACAACCGCGAGACGCTCGAAGTGAAATACAAAGGCAAGAATATCGACGACGTGCTGAACATGACGGTCAACATGGCCGTGGAGTTCTTCGAGAATATCCCTGCCATCCACCAGAAACTCCGTGCCATCCAGGAGGTCGGCCTCGGCTACCTCACGCTCGGACAGCCCTGCACCACGCTCTCGGGCGGCGAGAGCCAGCGTATCAAGCTCTCCTCCGAGCTGTCCAAGCGCGATACGGGGCGTACGCTCTACATCCTCGACGAACCTACGACGGGGCTTCATTTCGAGGACATCCGCCTGCTGCTCGATGTGCTCAACAAACTCGTCGACCGCGGCAATACGGTGATCGTCATCGAACACAACCTCGACGTGATCAAGGTCGCCGACCACATCATCGACATCGGCCCCGAAGGCGGGGCGGCCGGCGGCGAGATCGTCGCGGCGGGCACTCCGCACGAAATAGCCTGCGCCCCACGCAGCTATACGGGCGAATTTCTGAAAAAACTGGGTCTTTAGTCACGACTTTAGGCAGTTAGGCACCGTATTTGCATTTTTCATGGCCGTATAAACCTTTTATGTGCTATGAAAAAAACAGTCATTATCGTCGTGAGCGTGCTGCTGTGCGCAGTCTGCGCCACCGTGATCGGACAGAAAAAGATTCTGTCGCCCAAGGAAGAACGCCGCGAGGTGCGTGAAAAGAGACGTGCGGAACGTATCGCAGATTTTGAGAAAACGATGGATTCGGTCATCCTTTCGCGCAATTTCCAGTTCAACCCCCAGACCATGCAGCGGCAGCCGGCCGGCCCCATGCGCCAGATCATCAACCCGGCCTTCAACGTGGGTGTCTGGGACGGCACGGTAGACATCTGCCTGCCTTATGTCAAGGGCTATGTGCCGCCTTATTACACGACCATCATCAACTACACCGTGCCCAACGTGCAGGGCTATACCACCGAGCAGACCCACGAAGGCTGGATGGTAACCTTCTCCACCTCGCTTTTCTCGGCGTCGACCTATACCTTCACCTTCGAGATTTTTTCCCGTACGGGCGGTGCCAACCTGACCATCACCAACCCATGGTATAACCCCGTGGAGTATTCGGGCACCATTTCACAGCTCTATTGACCATGAGTTCCGGGATGTATCGCCGGACGGGATGCGGCGCCCCCTTCCCGTCCTTCCCGTCGCGGCGGGATGCCGCTGCAACGATAATCCTTCCCGGATTGCGAGCCCCCGCCCCGGCGGGGGCTTTTGCTCCTGCGCGGCGGGTGGTAGTCCGGATTTTGTGCCTTTGCGCCCTTGTTTTCGGGGTCTCGGGTGCTGTGGCGCAGTCCGCGCAGACCGTCCCGCAGTTCACGCTGGGCACTTCCGCCGTCGACAGCGTGCCCCAGACGACTGTGGTTCCTGTCCAGCAGCCCCCTGTGCAGGTCGTCGAGCATACGACCGTCTACGAGGAGTCCATGCGCAGCATGACACGGCCCGAACGCCGTGCTTACCGGGCGAAGCTCTATGCGCAGAAGATCGACTCGCTGGTACAGTCGCGCGACTACATGTTTTTCCCGAACAGTATGCAGGAGGTACCGGGCGGCATGATCCGTAGCATCTATACCGATTATTACTTTTTCGGCATGTTCATCGACCACGTCGGGGTGCACCTGCCGACCGAGCGCGGCATCACGCAGTATCTTTACGTGCTCAATTTCGACTCGCCGTCCCTGTCCGATTACCGGGCCGAGCGCTTGGCGTGGGGCTGGCGCATCTCCTTCGGTTTTGCCGACGGCGATACGCCCTATCATGCCGGCTTCGAGGTTTCGACCGCAACCGGCGAGACAGTGCTGACGCTGACGGCTCCCGACCTCGTCATGCGCTATGTCGGGTGGCTCTGGGACAAACGGATCGGTGATCCCAAGTTCCGGCGGCTGGACTGAGCGGCTGCTTTCACTGATGTCGGGCAGCCCGCGAACCTCTTATCCGACGGTTTCCTCGCCCGGTTTGGCCTGCATTTTGTATATCAGTGCCACGGCGGAGACGGAAACTCCCTCTTCGCGCCCCTCGAAACCGAGATGCTCTGTGGTCGTAGCTTTGACCGATACCCGGTCATCGCCTACGCCCATTGCACCGGCCATCGCGGTGCGCATGGCGTCGATATGCGGCCGCAATTTGGGCCGTTGCATCCGGATCGTACAATCGACATTCCCGATCTCATATCCTTTTTCGCGCAGCAGCGCCGCAACCCTTCGGAGCAGTATTTTCGAGTCGATGCCCTTGAAGTCGTCCGACGTGTCGGGGAAGTGCATCCCGATGTCGCCCAGCGCTGCGGCGCCCAGCAGTGCGTCGCATACGGCGTGTATCGCCACGTCGCCGTCCGAATGTGCCACGAATCCTTTCGTGTGCGGAATTTCGATCCCGCCCAGCACCAGGGGCAGCCCGTCGGCCAGCGCGTGTACGTCGTATCCGTGTCCTATCCTGAAATCCGTCATAGAGTTCCGTATTTTCCCGTAAAGATAGTGGAAGCGGAGTGCAAAAGCAAATTTCGGCCGTCGCAGCCAGCCGGAAATGCAAAAAACCAGACGCGGGATACCGTGAATTACGCTGTTTTTGTTATATTTGTATTTGAAAATCTTCGGCCGGAAGAATTCTTGCAGATGCCCCATCTTCGAAGCGTCTTTCTGCCGTTGTAAATATTGTCATGGAATGGGCGGAAATCGAGGGGCGTGCGCCCGGCGTTACAGCCGGCGGCAACCCGACGATGTGCCTGTAAATTATATTAGGAGATTATGTCTGAAATAGTAAACCTTGAACCCCGGATCGTGTGGGAGCAGTTCGATGCCATCACACAGGTTCCGCGCCCCTCGAAGAAGGAGGGCAAGATCATCGAATTCCTGGTCGATTTCGCCCGGAAGCACAACATCGAGTATAAGAAGGATGCCATCGGCAACGTGGTGATGCGCAAACCCGCCACGCCGGGCTTCGAGGATCGCCCGGCGGTTATCCTCCAGTCCCACATGGACATGGTCTGCGAGAAGAACTCCGACGTGGAGTTCGATTTCGACAACGACCCGATCCGCACGCACATCGACGGCGGGTGGGTCAGGGCCGAAGGTACGACGCTGGGTGCCGACTGCGGCATCGGCATGGCTGCCGCACTGGCCGTCATGATCGACCCCGCGGTGCAGCACGGGCCCGTCGAGGCGCTCTTTACGGTCGACGAGGAGACCGGCCTTACGGGGGCTTTCGAACTGGGCGAGGAGATGCTCACGGGTAAATACCTTATCAACCTCGACTCGGAGGACGAGGGCGAGATCTTCATCGGCTGTGCCGGCGGCATCGACACCATCGCCACGTTCCGGTATGCGATGGAGGAGGCGCCGAAGAACTACTCCTTCTTCCGCGTCGACGTCTCCGACCTGCAGGGCGGGCACTCGGGCGATGACATCGACAAGGGACGCGTCAATTCCAACAAGACCGTCGCACGCCTCTTGTGGGACGGCATGCAGTCGTTCGAACTGAAGCTGAGCTATTTCAACGGCGGCAACCTGCGCAATGCGATCCCGCGCGAGGCGTACGCCATCTTCGGCGTCCCGACACGGTTCAAGTCCGAGTTCGTCAAACGCTACGACCTCTTTGCCGCCGACCTGAAAGCCGAATTCCGTTTCCGCGAGCCCAATTTCAAGATTACGCTCAACGAGATGCCCGAGGTCGACCAGGTGCTCGATGCCCGGACGCAGTTCGGGCTGGTCTACTCGCTGGTGGGCGTTCCCAACGGCGTGATCGCCATGTCGTTCGCCATGCCGGGGCTGGTCGAGACTTCGACCAACCTCGCTTCGGTGAAATTCGAGGGCGACAACCGCATCGTCGTCACCTCGTCGCAGCGGTCGTCGGTCGAGAGCGCCAAGACCTATGTCATGCAGATGGTCGAGTCGGTATTCGCCCTGGCCGGTGCCGACGTCGCCCATTCCGACGGTTATCCGGGCTGGGCGCCCAACCCGCAGTCCGTACTGCTCGAAAAGACCGTCGGCGCCTACGAACGCCTGTTCGGTGCGGAGCCCAAGGTGCGTGCGATCCATGCCGGATTGGAATGCGGCCTGTTCCTCGAGAAATACCCCGAACTGGAGATGGTTTCCTTCGGCCCGACGTTGCGCGGCGTGCATTCGCCCGACGAGAGGCTCGAAATCGCCACGGTTCCCAAGTTCTGGGATTTGCTGCTCGAAGTGCTCAAGACCGTCTGACCCGCCTGCGAACGCGGCAAATCCCGCCACGGATGCACGGTTCCCGGATGCACGGTTCACGATAACGGCCCCGCAAAGACGGGGCCGTTGCCGTTGCGGGTGGTGACGCGGTTATTCTCCCGCTGGCCTTACCACTCCCGTGAACTTGACCACGGGATATGCCAGAAGTTCGTTCGAAACCTGTACATGGCATTTGTCCGTGTCCTTGTACAGCGTTATTATTACCTTCCTGTCCTGGGAATTCGCCGGCCCGGTCATTCTCATGCAGAACTGTATGTCTCCGTTCTTTTTCCGCTTTTCCAGCGTTATTTCCGCCGAGTCGTCCGTTATGGTCAGGTTGCCCAGCGGTGTTTTCGGGAAGAGGTCGGGGGTGAAACTGATAACGCCCCGTTTGCCTTCCATGGAAATGTAGTTGCCGGTGGATGACTTGACCGGGGATTTGTCCTCCGGGAGGTAAAATTCATTCGCCTCGATCACGAACCGCCCCTCTTCCAGTGCCTTCGACGCTTGTGCGTGGCGGATCTCCCCTCCGGCCGCTTCGCCTTGCCGTCCGGCTGCCGGTTTTTGCGCTGCACATCCTATTATAGAAAAGAGTCCGCAGGTCGCTGCCGCAAAAGCTATGAACAGGCTTTTCCGGAGTAAAAAAAGTTTTTTCATGGCGGTAAATTTAAAGGATTAATGAAAGGATTGTGAAGCGTGTGTTTTATATTGTTCACAATGTAATTAAAAAATATGAGTAAAACAATCATTTTATTCATATTTTTGCCGGGCTATGAAATCCGTGCGGTCTATGATCCGGGCCCCCGTCCGCATGGATCAGGCAACCGATGGACGCTCCGGGTGTTCCCGGCAGGGCGCTGCACGGCAGGCTGCAAATAACAGAGGGGCTGTCCGGCAAGTCCGATTTTACGATTTCACCCCCGCCGGAACAAACTCCGGCAGGTTTCCGGCTGCTTGTGCGGCAGTCCCTTTTCGTCGATATGGATGCCGCGCCCGGAAGCCGTATGCGTGTCGTCCCTTGCAGCAGGGGAAAGACGGCCGCGTAAATGCCGCGTAAATGCCGCGATGATTCCTGGAATGATTTCCGCGATGACTCCTGCGATGATGGCCCACGCGGTGATGCCGGCGCCCGGCGTATCGGCAGGATCGCCGGCGGGGGATTACATCCCTCCTCCGCCCTGTGCGCCGCCGGTGCTTCCGCCGCCACCGCCCTGTGCGCCGCTGCTCATGTCGTCGTTGCGGATCGACTTGGCAGTGCGTTTCACCCCGACGTTCTGTTTGCCGAAGCGGTAGCTGACGCGGAAATAGAGGCTGCGGCACGCATACCTGTATTCGCTCCAGCCGCCGAAGGTCGGCGTGTCCGAGGTGCTCCTGTTCCTGCGGTATTTCTCGAAGGGGTTGTTGCACATGATGCTCAGGTCGAGCTTCTTCTTGAGGAACTGCTGTTTAATGCCCATGTAATAGTAGTAGTAGCTTTCCGATTTGCCGCCGAGCCACGCATACCCCGTCGAATAGTTCTCGCCCAGCATAAGCCGCGCCTCCTTCCAGAGCGCGAAGTCGAGGTTGAGGTTCTGGCTGAACGTGAACTGGTCGGTGTGGATGTCCATGGCGTCGAAATCGTTCTGCGAATACCTGCCGTTGTAGCTCAGCGAGAGGTTGACCTTCTCCGACGGGCGGTACGAGAACGAACCGTTGAATCCGTAGCTGCGCGAACGGACGTCGTTGCTGTAGGTGGTGTTGGTGATGCCGTCCCCGTCCGAGAAGGAGTATGACGACATGTTGTTGTTCGACAGGAAGGTGTTGAGTGCGAAGGTCATGCTCCATTTTGCGGCATAGTGGCCGTACTGGAGGTTGATCGTGTGGTATACGGCCGCTTCCAGTCCCGGGTTGCCGTACGACAGCCGCGTGGGGTCGGTGTCGTCCTCGGCCGGCGAAAGCATGTAGATGCCCGGGCGCTGGAGCCGCTGCGTGTAGGAGAGCGAAATGTTGTGGCTCACCTTGGGGATGAATGTCAGGCTCAGGTAGGGCACCACGTTGAACTGGCGGTTCGAAAACGAGTAGGTGCCTTTGGCGGTCTCCTCCACCTGGGCGTCGTTCCATGTCCGTTCCATGCGCGCACCGAGGCGTCCCGACCATTTGGTGTAGGTGAATCCGTATCCGGCGTAGATACCCAGCACGTGCTGGCGGTAATCCATGCCCGTGAATTTTATTTTTTCAATCGGGAATGTGCCGTATTCGTCGCTCTGCTTGTTGTCGGTGTCGGAGGTGCTGTTGCGATAGATGTGTTTCAGCCCCGCCTCGATCTTGTGGTGCTCCGACAGCGGGTTGGCGTAGTCGACCTGCACGGTGTTGCCCGTCATGCGGTTGTCCGCATCCTGCAACGCCCTGTAATTGTATCCGTCGTTGTATATCCGGTCTGTATGGCCTTTGTCCGGGTCGATCTCGACTTCATCCGATATGGTCAGCGTATGCCCCTCCTTGCCGAAGGTGTGTTCGTAATTGAGCGAGACGCTGCCGCCCATGTAGTTCCATTTCTGGATGCTGCGGCTGCCGTATTCCAGCAGCGGGTTCATTTCGGGGTCGAGGATCGCGTTCGTACCTAGCGATTTGTAGCGGCTGCGGCCGAGCCACAGCCATCCGTTGAGCGTGATCAGGTTGAGCGTGTCGGGCTGGTAGCTCATGTCCAGTCCGACGTTGCCGTAACGCGAACTGCCCTTGTTTTCGGAGTAACTGCGGTTGTAGCGGTTCTCCGAGTCGTAATTTTCCTGCCACGACTCCGATTCCGAGGGGGTACGGCCCCCGTCGTAGTAGCCTGCATAGCCCATGATGCTCGCCGCGAACTTCCCGGCCTGGATCGAGAGGCTGGCGTTGCCGTTGTAGGCCGGGTTCTCCAACACCGTGACGCTCGCGCCGACGCTGCCGTTGTATCCGTGGAACTGCTTCTTGCGTTGGGTGATGAGGTTGATGATGCCGCCCACGCCTTCGGCTTCGTACTTGGTCGAGGGGTTGGTGATGACCTCTATGCGGCTGATCTGCGAGGCGGGCATGCTCTGGATCACATCCTTGAAATTGTTGCTCATCGTTGCCGAATTGCGCCCGTTGAGCAATATCTTGTAATTGCTCTGTCCGTTGAGCAGGACGTTGCCGTCGCCGTCGAGCGAGAGCTGCGGAACCTTGCGGATGATCTCGTCGAGCGTGCTCGTCGAAGCCTGCGGGTCGTCCTCGACCGAGTAGGTGGTCTTCTCGGCGTCGGCCATTACGAGCGGTTTCTGGACTTCGATAACCACGTCGCCGACCTCGACACCCTGCGTGATGGCGATCTTGCCGAGCGCCTTGCCCGATGCGGGCACTTCCACGGCCTGTTTGTAGGGCGTGTAGCCTACCATCGTGATGCAGAGCTGGTAGTCGCCCGTTTCGGGGGCTTTGAGCGAGAAGCGGCCGTCCGAATTGGCGGCTACGGCGTTCACGACCGTGACCGAGTCGCGCTGGAGCGAGACGGTGGCATAGCCGACGGCTTTGCCGGAAGCCGAATCGGTGACCGTCCCGGTCAGGGTGTTGGGTTGTTGCGCGGCAGCCGGATGCAGACACAGCAGCATGGCTGCCGACAGCAGGAGAGCGAGGGCTTTTTGCATGTCAGGACGCTTTGAGATTGTTGAGAGTTCACAAATATGAGGTTTGTTTTCCGATTTTCCAAATTTGCGGACGGTGTTAGCCCCCCCCCGTGCTTATGTGCGCGTAATAGTTTGTATATCATATTATTATTTGATTCTGAAAAATCAAAAAATATTTTCTGCCGGCACAACTGCCATAAAGGACGAAATTCAGCGGTTTTTATTGTTGCTATTTAAAACATGTTTAAAATAGTTATATTTGTATTCTGAAAAGTCCCTGTGCATGCTCCGCAAATACGCTCTTACCGTGGTTTTCCTGTTCGTCGTGTGCGGAGCTGCGGCCCAGCTCCCCGACGACGAATACTATCCCTATGGCACGGGTTATGAGCAGCGTACGCCCATCGTGCTTACCGACTCCTCGCTTTTCTACCGGGCAATCCAGACCATGCCCGACCTCTACGGCAGCATTTCGGCCTTCAATCTGCCCTACATCGCGCTCGGCCGCCGCGGGCAGCATTACTCCTCGGAGGCGGCCTCCTTTTCCGGGTTGGGGATTTCGTCCCGCTATTTCGGTTCGCTGCGGCTGCTCGGGGCTCGGGAAGAGCGCCGTGCCGGGATCGCGGCATTGCCCGAGGCCATCGGCGGTGCCGGCGGCGTGCGTACCTTCCGGTTCCCCGGGGCGCTGGCCGAACCCTCCTGCCATGCCTCCGTCAGTTTCACCGACCGCAACTACCTGGCCGGGGCGAAACTTGCCTTTGCGCGGCCTGCGGGCCACGGCTGGGATGTCGCTGCCGCCGTCGAGGCCCGCACGGGGCGCGACATGCACGTCGAAGGCGTCTTCACGAATGCCCTGACGGCGGGATTCCGTGCCGCCAGGCATTTCGGCGAGGGCCATACGCTGGCTTTCCTCCTTATCGTCCCACCGTCGGTACGGGGCACACGCCTCTCTTCGGTCGAAGAGGCTTTCCGCCTTACGGGCGACAACCTCTACAATCCGGCCTGGGGTTTCCAGGACGGCAAAGTCCGCAATTCGCGCGTGCGGCGCGAGCTCGTGCCGCTGGCCGCCGCTACGTACTGCGTGCGGCTGTCGCCCGCGACCTGGCTCGACATGGCTGCCGGGGCCGAATACGGGGTGCGGAAATACAGCGCCCTGGGGTGGTACGACGCCCGTACGCCCATGCCCGACAATTACCGTTACCTGCCCGGCTATACGGGCGACCGGGAAACCGAACTGGCATGGCGGTCGAACGACGCGCGCTATACGCAGGTTTGCTGTGACGAGTTGATCGCCCGCAACCGCATGGCGGGCGGACATGCCGTCTATACGCTCGAAGACCGTGCCGAACGTATCCGCAACCTCGGTTTCGACGCCCTATTTACGACCGCGCCGGACGAGCGGCTGACACTCCGCTACGGCTTTTCCTACCGCCATGCCCGCACGCGCAGCTACAAACAGATGCGCGACCTGCTGGGGGCGGATCATATCACCGACATCGACCAGTACCTCGTGGACGACGACACCTACGGCAACCTCCTGCAAAACGACCTGCGCCATCCCGGCCGCACCGTCCGCGAGGGACAAAGCGTGACTTTGACCGTTAGTCTTGGTACCCAGTATGTCACTGTGCCGGATCTGACCAACTATGTGCAGACCGATGCCGAACAGCAGCTCAAGGCACTGGGCGTTTCGGTGCTGGTCACGCAGGCCGTGGATACCACCGTGGCTTCCGGCGCAGTCATCCGCACCGACCCTGCCGCCGGTACGCAGGTAGCGGCAGGCTCTACGGTCATCCTTTATATCAGCCGTCCGCAGGTGTCCACCACCACCAAAGTGCCCTCCCTTACCGGCATGAACGTGAATGATGCCCGCACCCTGCTGGTGCAGAACCATCTGGGTCTTGGCAGCCAGAGCGAAGAATACAGCGACCAGCCCGAAGGTACAGTGCTCAGCCAGAACCCGGCGGCAGGTGCTACCGCAAAGCTGAACAGCCGCGTAAACGTTGTGGTCAGCGCGGGCGCTGCACCGGCGCAGGAGCCGGAGCAGCCTAGCGGTGACGGCACTTCCGGCACCACGGGCGAAGGCCCTACCGGCGGCGAGAGCACCGGCGGCAGCAGCGAGCCGAGCTCCAGCAGCAGCTCCACAGGCGGCGGTATTCTGGACTGGTGGTCCTCGCTGCTGGGCTGACGGAGGATGTGCATGAACGGTTATATCGTAAAAGGCATCGGCGGCTTTTACTATGTAAAAACGCCGGAGGGCATTGTGGAGTGCAAGCCCCGCGGCATTTTCCGCAAACAGAAGATCACGCCGGTGGCGGGCGATGAGGTGACGCTGGAGACCGAGAACGGTGCAGCCGTCATTGCCGAGATCGCACCGCGCAAAAATGTGTTCGTGCGGCCTCCGGTGGCAAATC
>OIAN01000519.1_pt1 | contig 12187 bp, 7 predicted proteins | sample 1580761 | NCBI WGS metagenome assembly OIAN01 (sample SAMEA3882511, study PRJEB24775) | human gut metagenome | biome: human-associated habitat; feature: intestine environment; material: feces | place: Netherlands | collected 2009/2010 | reverse complement strand
AGGGAATTCATCTTTACACTATGAACAATGTGAGAGTTGCAAAGCGTTTAACAGAGGGAATCAAGAACCTTATTTAGGACAATAGTACGGAACGTAGGCCCTAGGTACCACTGGCGCACACGTATTCCCGCCGTCGCTACGCTACCAAACTGCAAATTCGAATAAAAAATATCAACCGTTGCAAAAAGTACTCTAGATGATTATAATAGGTATATTAGATTTGTAAATGGAAACAATGTCCATATTAAATCGAAATTAAATTATATAATATATTAAGGAGACAATAGAAAATGAAAGAAAAATCAAGAAGCACTTTTTCCGGCAACATTGGGTTCGTTCTTGCGGCAGCCGGCAGTGCGGTAGGACTTGGAAATATATGGAGGTTTCCGTATCTGGCAGCAAAGGACGGAGGAGGACTTTTTCTGCTGGTGTATCTGATACTTGTTCTGACCTTTGGCTTTGCATTGCTTACCACTGAGATTGCAATAGGACGTAAGACCGGACAGGGACCGCTCACCGCGTATGGTCTTATCAATCCAAAGGGTAAGTTTATCGGTGTACTTGCGTGTATAGTACCGGCTATTATTCTGCCTTACTACTGTACTATAGGTGGATGGGTTTTAAAATACTTTACACTTTTCATTACAGGAAGCGGTAAAAATGCAGTTGCGGATGGATATTTCACAGGCTTTATTACAGGCCAGTGGGCACCAATCATATTTGGAGTGGTTTATCTGCTTATAACAGCAGCAGTTGTCATTGGCGGAGTCAATAAAGGTATCGAGCGCTTCAGCAAGGTGCTCATGCCTATCCTTGTTGTGCTTATTTTTGCAATCGGTATTTTCTCACTGACGCTCAATTATAAGGATGCATCAGGTGCAGCAAGAAGTGGTCTTGAGGGTCTTAAGATATATGTGGTTCCTGACTTCAAGGGGCTTACAATGCAAAAGCTTGTCACAGTATTTGTTGATGCGCTCGGTCAGCTGTTCTACTCAATCAGTGTGGCTATGGGAATCATGGTTGCATATGGTTCGTATGTCAAGAAGGAATCAAAGCTCATGGGCTCAATCAACCAGATCGAGATTTTTGATACACTTGTTGCATTCCTTGCAGGTCTTATGATTATTCCGGCAGTATATGTATTTATGGGCAGAGACGGCATGTCAGCAGGACCGGGGCTTATGTTTATATCACTGCCAAAGGTATTTAATGAAATGGGAATAGCAGGAGATATCGTTGGACTGATATTCTTCATGATAGTTGCATTCGCAGCAGTCACATCGTCTGTATCAATTATGGAGGCTATTGTATCGAGTCTTATAGACAGATTTCACTGGAGCCGCAGAAAAAGCGCAATTTTAGTCACGGTATACGGTCTGATTGCAGAGATAATAGTCTGCCTTGGCTACAATAAGCTCTATATGGAGGTTAAGCTTCCAAACGGCACAGTCGGACAGATACTTGATATCATGGATTATGTAAGCAACAATGTGCTTATGCCAATCGTGGCACTTGCCACATGTATCCTCGTTGGCTGGATAGTAAGTCCAAAGGTAATAATAGATGAGGTGACACGCGGAGGCAGCAAATTCACCAGAAAAGGGCTTTATATAATCATGGTTAAATTTATTGCACCGGCATTCCTGCTTATACTGTTGCTGCAGGCACTCGGAATCATTACTTTTTAGAATTGAATTAAATTTATTGTATATTTTATATAAATACTCCTGAAAATGCTGTAATTAAAGACCAAGTAAAATTATTTAACATCTCTCCAGATGCTGGTAATGTCAAACTTACAGCAACATTATATGATAAGGAAACTGGCGAACAAATCCTTGATGCCGATGATTGAAGCTCTTGGTATCAAAAGAAAAAATTTTGATGACAAAGCACTGCCTCTATGCTACAATCAACTCAAAGCATTATATTTCTGTAAGCGGCACCACATGACAGTTTTTTTACAGGTGCACACCACTTTGAAGAGGGCAGACCACTTCGCATTATTCTACAAAGGACATGGAAGTTTTCGATGCTTTAATTACCAATCAACAGCAGGAAAATTGAAATGCCATATGTAGACAGAATGCAGAAAATATAGTAAGAAATAGATAAATGCAGTCAAAAAAGGCAGATGAAATGTATACAGAGTGTAAACATAAAGAAGGACAGCACATGTATACTTCATAAATTGTACCATTGTACGCTCATTGGCATCAAATTTTCCTGCTCACACAAGAGAACAGGAGGAGAAGGATTGAGCGCAAAAGACTCAATGGCAAAGGAATACTTTGCTGACAATGCCAGGTTTGCTGACCTGTGCAACAATATACTGTATGGAGGAAGAGAGGTCATCCTGCCGGAAAACCTTAAGGAAAGGGACACCACGGAGGTACTGACCGCACTTGGACTTGACAAAAAGACCATAGCGATGCAGAAGCTGAGGGATATCTTCAAAAATGCCAGCATCAAATATACCGGCAAATCATATGTCGTACTGATAGGAGTAGAAAATCAGTCGGATATACACTATGCCATACCTGTAAAAAACATGTTTTATGATGTGATGGCATACGGCAATCAGGTAAAGGAAACAGCCAAAAAGCACCGCAGGGAAAAGGATACTACAACATCAGATGAATTTCTCTCGGGATTTACGAAAGAGGATAAGCTGATTCCTGTAATTACGATTACAGTATATCTCGGAACAAAGGAATGGGATGGTCCAAGGAAACTGTCAGATATGTTTGATGATGTGGATGAGGAGCTTTTGCCATTCATACCGGATTACAGGATTAATCTGCTGGCACCGAGGGAGATAACAGATTTTACAGGATTCAGGACATCCATCAGGCAGCTTTTCGAGGTACTGAAGAATGCGTATGATAAGGAAAAAATGCAGGAAGTGCTGCAGAATGACGAGAAGTTTAGCAGGGTGGACAGAGAGACAGTCGAGGCAATCAACCTGTTTGCAGGAACGGATATAGACATAGATGAGAAAGAAGAGGTGATTGATATGTGTAAGGCGTGGGAAGAACAGAAAAATGAAGGCAGAGAGTTAGGCAGAGAAGAAGGTCGAGAAGAAGGCAGAGAGTTAGGCAGAGAAGAAGGCAGAATTCGTCAGGCAAAAGTAACTGCTTTAAAACTTCAGAAAAAAGGTCACTCAATAGAAGATATAGCTGAATGTGTGGATTTTGATGAGGAAACTGTAAAAAAATGGCTTGTGAGCTAATATTGTAGTGAAATGTAAATTATAGGAAGCAATCTTTGGGCGAGAACTCGGAGGCTGCTTCCTCTTTTATTGAGATAATTGCAGGCATTGGCAGTAGGACGGGGCTTTAGCCCATGAGCTTGTATGGTCTCTGTTTTTTTACTGTTTCTTTATATTTTTTTTATTGAATTATCCGCACTTATTGATAAAATAGATAGTATGCGCACGATTGCGGATATTTTTGCATTCGTGCATGGGGATAAATTAACCGGAAAGAAAGGAAACGTTTATGAGTAAAATTTTCAAAAATCTGATTCCATACTGGCGATGGATCATATTAATATTTGTTTTTCTCATTGCTCAGGCATACTGTGACCTGGCTTTGCCTGCGTACACATCTGATATCATCGATGTGGGTATCCAGGATCATGGCATTGAGCATATCCTGCCAAAGGAGATTACCTCGGAGGATTATCAGATGGCACAGACATTTATGCTGTCCGATGAGAAAGAAAAGTTTACGGAATGCTACGATACAACAGATACCGAGAACACAAGTGACGGCGATAGTGTGACAAAATACAAGCTGACCGCTGATTCTGACACACTTGATGAGCTGGATGAGGAGCTTTTGGTTCCTCTTGTCATGGCATATCAGGCTTTTTTGTCGGGGGAGCAGATGGATGTGGATGCATCAGCTATCCCGCAGGGAGTAGCGCTCGATGATAACATGATAAAGCAGATAAGAAGCAAGGTGCAGGACAAAATCGATGCGGTGGGTTCATCTACTTTAAAGTCCATGGGTGTAACTTTTGCGACAAAGTGTGATGAGAATGCAGGAATCGACGTGGATGCCAATCAGGTTGCTTATCTGTGGAAGGCAGGCGCCAAGATGGCAGCCTTTGCAGCTATTATGCTTATAGCAGCATGTGTTGTAGGTTTTGCGGCTTCAAAGGTCGGTGCCGCTGTCGGCAGGGATTTGAGGGAGAAGACCTTTTCAAAGGTTGTAGGTTTTTCAAATGCCGAGATTAACAAATTCTCTACGGCATCACTTATTACGAGAAGCACGAACGATATACAGCAGATTCAGATGGTTACTACTATGATGCTTCGTATGGTGCTTTACGCGCCAATCGTTGGTATCGGTGGTATCATCAAGGTGGCACAGACCAAATCCGGCATGGAGTGGGTGATTGCCATTGCGGTTGCTGCCATCATGGTTTTTATTTTCACACTGGTTGGCATTGCGATGCCTAAGTTCAAGATTATGCAGAGTCTTGTAGACAAGGTAAACCTTGTTTCTCGTGAGATTCTTACAGGTCTTTCCGTTATCAGGGCTTTCGGCCGTGAGAAGGAGGAGGAAAAGCGATTTGATGAGGCTAACCGTGAGCTTACACGAACACAGCTGTTTACAAACCGTGTCATGACCTTTATGATGCCGGGTATGTCCATGATCATGTACTGCATCACACTTGGTATCGTGTGGGTTGCAGCAGGCAGAATAGACAAGGGTTCTATGCAGGTAGGTACCATGACTGCGTTTATTACATATGCCATGATGATTGTTATGTCATTCCTTATGCTCTCAGCCATGTCCATCATGCTTCCGAGAGCAGGTGTTGCGGCAGAGCGTATTGATGAGGTTATAAGGACAAACAGCACTGTAAATGATCCAAAAGAGCCTGTTACTGAGGCTGATCACAGGGGTGTTATCCGTTTCAACCATGTGGATTTCAGATATCCGGGAGCAAAGGAGGATGTGCTTTCAGACATTGATTTTGTGACGGAGCCGGGCAAAATCACAGCTATCATCGGAAGTACCGGCTGTGGAAAGTCTACACTTGTAAACCTGATTCCGCGTTTTTATGACGTGACGGGAGGCTCAATAGAGCTTGATGGACACGATATCAGAGACTACACACTAAGCGAGCTTCGCGAGTCAATAGGCTTTGTTCCGCAGAAGGGTATTCTTTTCTCGGGAACCATCGCCTCAAACTTGCGCTTTGGTAAAGCAGACGCGAGTGATGAGCAGATAAAAAAGGCTGCGGATATCGCACAGGCTTCTGAGTTTATCGAGACAAAGAATGACAGGTATGAAAGCTCAATCGCACAGGGCGGCTCAAACGTGTCAGGAGGTCAGAAGCAGAGGCTTGCCATAGCAAGAGCTATCGCAAAGGATACTCATATCTATGTGTTTGATGACAGCTTTTCAGCACTCGATATGAAGACTGACGCGCGTCTTCGTGCAGCCTTAGCTGAGGTTACAGAGAATGCTTCCGTCATTATCGTGGCACAGCGTATCAGCACTATTATCCATGCTGACCAGATTCTCGTGCTCGATGACGGTAAAATTGTAGGAAAGGGCACCCACGAGGAGCTTCTTGAAAATTGCGATGTGTATATGCAGATTGCACAGTCACAGCTTTCTGCCAAGGAGCTTGGACTTGAGAATAAAGAAACAGATATTGCAACAGACACTTCGGCTATTTCAGGCTTAGATAATGAAAAGGAGGGCATGTAAGATGAGTGAGAATAATAACGAACAGTTCAAGATGCCTCCTAAGAGGCCGAGAGGGCCAATGGGGCATGGCCCCGGAATGGTCACAGAAAAGGCCAAGGATTTCAAGGGCTCTACAAAGAAGCTCATAAAGTATCTCGGCAGATACTGGGCTGCCATCATTGCAGTTATGATATTTGCAGCAGTTTCGACTGTCTTCTCCGTTGCAGGACCGAAGATCATGGGTAAAGCCACCACTGCGCTTGCCGAGGGACTCATGAACAAGATTGCAGGAACAGGCGGCATAGATTTTGATTATATTGCAAAGGTTCTTTTGTTTACGCTGGCTTTATATGTGGTGAGTGCCATCTTTATGTTCGCCCAGGGACTTATCATGACAGGCATCACGCAGAAGACCTGCTACAGGATGCGTAAGGACATCACGAGCAAAATCAACCGTATGCCGATGAAGTATTTCGAGTCAAGGACATATGGTGAAGTACTTTCGCGTATCACAAACGATGTGGACACACTCGGACAGAGCTTGAACCAGAGTATCACACAGATTATTACATCTGTTGCCACTTTGGTCGGTACACTGGTCATGATGCTGTCTATTTCACCTCTCATGACGCTGATTTCACTCGTTATCCTGCCTGTTTCGATGATACTTATTTCGTTTGTCATAAAGCATTCGCAGAAATACTTCAGACAGCAGCAGGAGTATTTAGGACACATAAACGGACAGGTCGAGGAGGTGTACGGCGGTCACCTTGTCATAAAGGCATACAATAAAGAGGCTGAGACTGTAAAGACCTTCAAGGAGGCCAACAATGTGCTCTACAAATCCGCATGGAAATCACAGTTCCTCTCAGGACTTATGATGCCTATCATGCAGTTTGTAGGAAACTTAGGATACGCGGGAGTTGCCATCTCAGGCGGTATACTTGCCATAAAAAATGTCATCACAATCGGTGATATCCAGGCATTTATACAGTATGTGAAGAATTTCACACAGCCTATCCAGCAGATAGCACAGGTGGCAAACCAGCTTCAGTCGATGGCGGCTGCATCTGAGCGTGTATTTGAGTTCCTCGATGAGGAGGAAGAGGATATAACAGTGGAAAATCCTGTAAAGCCGGACCATATCGAGGGAAGTGTAGAGTTTTCGCATGTACACTTTGGTTATAATCCTGACCAGATCATCATCAATGATTTTTCTGCAAAGGTAAAGCCGGGACAGCAGGTTGCTATCGTTGGACCGACAGGAGCGGGAAAGACTACCATGGTCAAGCTTCTTATGAGATTTTATGATGTAAGCTCAGGCGCCATTCTTGTAGACGGACATGATATCAGGGATTACAACAGAGCCGATTTGCGAGATGCATTTGGCATGGTATTGCAGGACACATGGCTCTTTAAGGGCACCATTATGGAAAATATCCGCTACGGCCGTCTGGATGCCACAGATGAGGAGGTCATCGCGGCAGCAAAGGCAGCACATGCGCATCACTTTATCCAGACATTGCCGGGTGGCTACGATATGGAGCTCAATGAGGATGCATCCAATGTGTCACAGGGACAAAAGCAGCTTTTGACAATAGCAAGAGCCATTCTTGCAGACAATCCTATCCTGATCCTTGATGAGGCCACATCCTCTGTCGATACACGTACAGAAATCCGTATCCAGAAGGCACTCGACAATCTGATGAAGGGCAGAACAAGCTTTGTCATCGCCCACAGGCTGTCTACTATCAAGAATGCAGATATGATTCTTGTCATGAAGGACGGAGACATTATCGAGCAGGGTACACATGATGAGCTTCTTGCAAAGAACGGATTTTATGCAGAGCTGTATAACTCTCAGTTTGAAGAATAGAGAAAGCACGGGTATCGTGCAGTTTTGCGAATATGCGTGGGGCTGAATGGTTACATAAAATTTTAAAAAAAATACGCTCTCGACAAAATTCGACAAAATGTGTTATCATAAAAGCATAAAATTTGTTTTGACATGACAGTAATTGGCGGCATAGGAGAGTTTGATGAGCACTTTAAATGTCGCAGTAGCAGACGAAAAGAAAAATATGCAGAGTTTATTAAAGGGCATGGAGTTTTTAGGAACAGCAAGAAGTAGTGATGAAGCATACAGCATGATAAACGGTAATGCCGGTTCTGATGTGATACTTGTGTATGTAAAGAGAGCATCAGGTGACACTGAGCCACTTGATGATACATATATGGAGAAAAAATCCCTTGAGACACAGGTGACGGATATCATTCATGAGATAGGTGTTCCGGCTCATATAAAGGGATATCAGTATCTTAGGACTGCGATAGTGATGTGCGTTGAGGATATGGAAATGCTTAGCTCTATCACAAAGCTTTTGTATCCCACTATTGCAAAGAAGTACAAGACTACATCAAGCAGGGTGGAGAGAGCCATAAGGCATGCTATCGAGGTGGCATGGAGCAGAGGCAGGATGGATACGATAGACTCCATGTTTGGATACACTGTAAACTATGGTAAGGGCAAGCCTACCAATTCGGAGTTTATTGCCCTGATTACAGACAAAATACGTCTTGGGATGTAAAAATCGTCATTATAGACAAATAAAACCACATTTTGATAAATTTACTAGGCAAAATGTACTCCCGCGTGATATAATATAGTATACATTCTATTGGTTTCAGGATGTATACTATATTTTTTATCAGATTAATCGTTGTTTAAATAACTGTAATCTGGGGGAGGTTTCAGCATGGACAAAATGAAAATATTAATGGCCGCATCAGAGGCAATACCTTATATGAAGACAGGTGGACTTGCTGACGTAGTGGGATCTTTACCAAAATATTTTGACAAGGACAGATATGACGTGAGAGTTATACTTCCGAAGTACAAATGTATGGATGATAAATTACTGCCACAGCTTAAGTTCGTCTGTCATTTTTATGTCAATCTCAACTGGCGCAGGCAGTATGTGGGGATTTTTACATCGCAGTATGATGGTGTGACATATTATTTTGTGGACAATGAGTTTTACTTTGCAGGAGATAAGCCATACAACAATATATACGAGGATGTGGAGAAGTTTGCTTTCTTTTCAAAGGCGGTGCTTGAGGCTTTGCCGGTTATAGATTTTGCCCCGGATGTGATACATTGTAATGACTGGCAGACAGGACTCTTGCCGGTTTTCCTAAAGACAGTGTACGGCTCAGACAATTTCTATGCAGGTATCAAGACAGTCTTTACCATTCACAATATGAAGTTTCAAGGGCGTTGGAAGATTAAAGAGGTGGCTGATGTTACAGGACTTCCGGAGCATATTTTTAATTCAGGGGAGCTGGAGTTCTATGGTGAGGCTAATTATTTAAAGGGCGGCATAGTATATGCAGATGAGATTACGACTGTCAGTCCGACATATGCAGATGAAATCTGTACACCTGAGGGCGGAGAGGGCCTGGATGGCCTGATGCTTGAGCGGCGCAGGCATTTGAGAGGCATTGTAAACGGTATAGATTATGATGTCTTTAATCCTATGAAGGATACATATCTGGATAAGCATTTTTCTGTAAGGGAATTGAGTGGAAAGGTCGTTAATAAGCGTCAGCTGCAGGAGAAGTATGGTCTGGCTGTGGATAATGATGTCATGCTGATTGGAATAGTTTCGCGTCTGACAAATCAGAAGGGCTTTGATCTGGTGGCATATGTGATGGAGGAGATGCTTTCCACCATGAATGTACAGTTTATAGTGCAGGGTACAGGAGAGCAGCAGTACGAGGAGATGTTTAATTATTTCCATGGAAGGTATCCGCAGAATCTTGGAGTATATATCGGCTACTCGGAGGAAAATGCACATGAGATATATGCAGGCTGTGACGCATTTCTCATGCCGTCTCTTTTTGAGCCGTGCGGCTTGAGCCAGCTCATGTCTATGCGATATGGTACGCTGCCTATAGTCAGGGAGACCGGTGGTCTTAAGGACACTGTAGTGCCGTACAATGAGTACGAGAATACGGGCGATGGCTTTTCCTTTGCTAATTATAATGCGCATGATATGCTGCATGTTATCAAATATGCTCTTGATGTGTTTGAAAACCATAAGGACAGATGGCAGGAGATGATGCAGCGCGCCATGAGGCATGATTTCTCATGGAAGGCATCTGCGAAAGAGTATGAGAAGCTTTACGACATGCTGCTTGGCAACTAGTACATCATTCTGAAAATAACAGGCCAATAATTTTCATGAATTTCAAACTATGTTCTTAGAAAGTAAAATACCGGATACATATCTATGATATGATATCCGGTATTTTGTGTTATCGGGTTATATGATTATCAGTAGACAGTGTCTGTTTTACTATCGTATATGTAGTACCTCTCGCCGAGTACTTCCTCGTCGCGTACCTCTGTAGAGTTTACTTCACAGATGAATTCGCTTAGGTTGCAGACATCTATATCGCTATCCAGCGGCATTACCAGAAATTCATGGATACTGCTTGGTATGAGCAGCATATTGCCGCCGAGCTTTTTTGCCAGCGAGCTTAGCACACCCGGGTAGAGTATGGCGGATGCACCGTTTGTCTGCCTGCTGTTTGTAAGGATATACATAGGCAGGCTGTCAAAATCACAGACTGCGCGCATCTGATTGGCATAGCCCGGACATTTTTTGGCAAGAAACTCTGCCATGTTGATTATTGAGCATGGAAGTATCTTTGGGGTATTTTGCATTGAGGCGCGGATTAGTGTTTCTGTATCTATGCCCCAGCGTGACAGAAGGGCATCTGTGACTGTAATGGTGCCAAATTCAGGCAGCTGCGCTCCTACATATACTTCAAATATGATGGCAAAATCCAGATATTTGATATAGGGCACGTCCTTTAGCTGCTTTTGGTTTTTGTCGTAGCTTATGAGCTGGAAAATTATTTTCTCCTTTACCTTGGAAAAATCATCACAGAAGCTTATGTCAAAATCTTCAGTTGGCTTGAAATCATTGTAGGTGGATAAAATTGCATCGAGAATAGAATCAATGGATACACCATCAAGGTACCAATGGTAGTAAGGATTGAGATAAATAGTCGGTGCTATATTGAATTTGGGATTGATAATCACCAATCCGTCGTAGATCATCCCGTTGTTCTTTTTGACAGGATGGATGGTAAGCTTGAAATCATTGTCAAGTCTTGCGGTTATTTCTGTTTCTATAGTATGTAAAAACTCCGTGTATTTCATGAATCTCCTTGCGGAGCATAAAAATATCGGATCTCGTGGAAAAGTAAAACCCACGAAGCAGGGCGCTTCGTGGGTTTTACTCTATCATTGTTTGTTTAAGTTTGCAATATGTATTTTTGTACAATTTTTAGACTTCATTTTTGTGACATCATACAAAATATAGCTGCGTAATCTATTTTTAATCCGATTTGAGCCTCTGCCACAGTGTGTTGTACAAGGTGGCATCCTCGTCATTCAATGCTCTGTATACTTCACAGTTTTTGAGCATATCGGAAGGAGGATTAATCGCCTCATTTTCCTTCGTTTCTGCATCCTGGTTGTCGATGACAGACTGGATAGGTGATGCATAGTATACATATTCAAAGTTGAGCTGTGCCGGCTCATCACTGCAGATATAGTTCAAAAATTCCTGCGCACCCTCTTTATTCTTGCATGTCTTTGGAATGAACCATGAGTCAATCCAGAGGTTTGAGCCCTCCTTTGGCACGATATAGTCCAGGTTGTCATTTTCAGCCATGGCGGCAGCTGCTTCACCGGAGTAGCACACTGCGATTGCCGCATTTTCAGCAACCATCTCATCACAGGTTTCATCCACGTAGTAGGCGAGCACGTCACTGCTTTGTTTGTTCAGTATATCAAATGCTTCATCGAGCTTTGCTGTGTCTGTCTCGTTTATCGAGTATCCAAGTGTGCGAAGGGCGGGAGTAAAGGCATCACGGACAGAATTAATCATAATCATGTTGTCCTTGTATTTGCCGTTCCACAGGCAGTCCCAGGTATTTAGGTCTGATGCATCAGCCATCTTTTTATTGTATAGTATGCCGAGTGTGCCGTAGAAATAAGGCACAGTATACTCATGTGTCGGGTCAAAGGATGCGGACATGTCGATTATATCCTGATTTACATTTTGATAGTTTGGCATTGAGCTGTAGTCTATCTTGTTGACCTCACCCTCACTTATGAGCTTCTCGATGATGTAGTCAGAGGTGCAGATGACATCGTAATCGATGGCACCGGACTTGTACTTTGTGTACATTTCCTCAGGCTCCTCGTATTCCTCATATTTAATGGTGATTCCGGTTTCCTGCTCGAAGCTGTCGATTACTGATTCATCGATGTATTTACCGTAGTTTAGCACTGTTATGGCATTGTCATTGTTTGTGCTTCCGGCGCTTATCGTAAATACCGAAAAGCAGCCGATTACGAGTACTGCAACAATTGCGATGCTCACACTACGCTTTACGAT
>OIAN01000501.1_pt1 | contig 12365 bp, 13 predicted proteins | sample 1580761 | NCBI WGS metagenome assembly OIAN01 (sample SAMEA3882511, study PRJEB24775) | human gut metagenome | biome: human-associated habitat; feature: intestine environment; material: feces | place: Netherlands | collected 2009/2010 | reverse complement strand
GAAAAAAACAAGGATTCCATGAACGAACTTGAGGGGATCGGAAAAAATTTATAAAACCATAATTATTTTTTGAAAAGCGTTGCTAAAGATCTAACTAAAGAGATTGCAGAAAAGTCGATTTACGATTATCTGGAAAATACTCTTGGAGTTTCCATTGTCACAAGTAAACGTATCATGACCGTAGAAAAGATGACTGAAATTGATGAAAAATATTTGGATCTTGGAGACTATAACTGTATGGCTGTTGTCACATCTCATACTTACAATAGTGATGGTGTTATGTTTGAATATACCCAGTCACGCCATCGCCCTGATTACTTTAGCTTCCAGGATAATGCAACAAGACAATCAATTTAGCAAGGGAAAAAAATATGAAACAGAAAAATATTTTATTTACAGACATGGATGGAACAATATTGTTCTCTGATAATGGAAAAACATATTTTAAGGAATCTGATTTAGATGCAATAAAGGAATTCCAGCAAAGAGGAAATCTGATTGTAATTAACTCCGGCAGAGCATTGCCATGGATAGTTGCTCCGTTGGAAGGATATCTTTTGCCTGATTACATGATTGCCGGTACAGGGAGTATTATCGCGGATAGTCATCAACAAATACTGCATGAAGAACCTGTATCATTTACAGCAATCAAAAAAATAATAAACGAATATGCATCGGATATACCATTAACAGTTCATACGAAAGACAACGTATTTTCATGTAATCAAATAAAACAGTACAACCTGCCAACAACGCCTATTAGCAGTATTGATTTATTAAAAACAGAAAAACTTTATGGAATGTCATTCCATTTCAAAGACAATAAATCTGCAAAAGCTTTTGCAGACTGGCTGGAAAAGTCAGATCACCGGGAGGTGAGAGCTTTTGTAAATATCCAGGATGTTGACATGGCGTGTAGAGACTGTTCAAAAGGGAACGCCATGAACATCCTTTGTCAGAAACTTGGATTCATGCATGAACAAGTCTACGCCATTGGTGATGCTGAAAATGACATTGATATGTTAAGGGCAACAAAGCATGGTTATACATTCCATCATTCTCCAGCTACTGTAAAGCAATATGCAGAAGGCTGTGTCAAATCTGTGTCAGAGTTAATTGATAAAATATTGAGTGTGTGAAACTTTATTCTATTTGTAATCTTTGTTTTTGAGCAACGTACCTACAAACGGTATCGTAGCAAATTCCTGCGGGTTACTTCTGATAATGTAATCGATATAATTTCCCACAATCAACGCGTATGCATAGTAGCCCATCGGGTTCGGATGAAAGCCCAACCCGAACGATTTACGCATTTCTGCATCGTATACGGGCGCATGCGCAGTCATATCCAGCAAGTAAGTAAACTCAAACATATCGCACAATTTGGCGAGTTCGCTTGCGATATAACGAATATCGTTATCACACGCTTCACCGCGCAGTTGAGGAGTTACAACAAAAATACGCGCGTTAGGCTCTATTGTTTTAAGTTTGGAAACGATTTTGCCCATATTACCGAAAAACGTATCGCCATTATCCTGCGGACAATCGGCGTTGACGTCCTTGACACTTCCCAGAGGATGCCCGAACACAAACGAATCGTTGTTGCCTAACGCAATAATATACGCTTGATTCCATTGCCAAAATCCGTTTGTGTCCGCCCAACTTTGAACATACTCGCGCGCGGTCATTCCGCCGCGGGAATAATTGTTGTATTTTGTTCCAGTAATGCGCTCTAAAACGGCGGGCCACGAGTACTCGTACATATCGGTATAAACTATATTTCCGTTTTCATCGTGACTTTCAAACTCGCCCGATGCCAAAGAATCCCCTATAACACCTATTTGCTTAAAAATGCCCGCAAAACCGCACGTTTCCTTAATAATATCTAACGGCTGTTCGCTTACGCCGATTTCAAATTGTTTGTTATTCATTTTATTCACCATCCTGTTGTTCTTCTTTAACCTTTTTAGGCTTATCCCATTCCGTACCGGTTACAGTTTTAAGATCAAGTCCGCGAGTTTCGCCGACAAACAGCCACATTATTACAATTGCACCTACAAGCCCCGGAACCGTCAAGCCCAAATACATATAGCCGAACATGCGTTCAGGAATGATAGGCAGCAGTATCATAGTAATAACTGTTGCAAGTCCGCCCATAACTCCGTTAAGCAACGTATTGATTACCGTAACCGACGAACGCAGGTTTGTAGGAGTCGATTCGGAAAACATAATTCCGCCGATGGTATCGCCTGCGCCCCAGTAACTGCCCATAAATCCGCCGATAGCAAAACCCGTCAAATACGGAGTCCACTTGAACATACCGCTAAAGATAAACAGCAAATAACACGTCAACGCCGAACAAGACATTGCGACTATAGTTACTTTACGTCCGAATTTATCCGACACAAAACCGGAAATCAATGTAAACAGCGCGTTGCCGACGGGATACAGAAACAAAGCAAGAGTTATTTCTTCTTCCGTCATCAGCGCCGACTTTGCCATGACCGTACTGTACGTTGCCGTACCTAACGAAGCGAGATAAAAGCAGCAACAAGCAATAATCAAAAAGCGCAATTGTCTGTGTCTGAATGCGAATTTTACAGCGGTCAGAATTCCGCCTTGTGCGTTTTGTTCGCGTCCTTCCTTGCTGCGTTGTTCACGTTCTTCTATAGGCGTTTTTAAATACTCTATTCTTTTAGTCAAAAATGCGTTTGTTTCCCTAGCAAAAAGCAGCGCGAATAACGACATTACAAAACCGATAATTGCCGGCACCAAATATACTACGTGCCAACGCTCGCTTACGTTTTGCATGAGTGTAGCCCTAAGCAACGGAACAAGTAACGTGCCCAGTATCGCCACCGCTTTTACGATTGCGTAGTTACGGGCGCGAGACTTTTTGTCGGAGCATTCCAGTATGTACACGCATTGCATATCGTGCGAGACCATAAAACTCATCAACGTGCCGCCTATCATGTAAACGTAGATATCTTTGGATAAATACACAAGGAACAGCCCTAAGCCCATACATAACGTGTTAATAACCAAAAACGGCTTACGCCCGAATTTGTCCGCAAGGGGACGATAGAAAATAATAAGCAGTGTTACCGGATAGGAAATAAAACCTATGGCGGAAAAGAGCGATAATCCCGCGCCGTATTCCATACCCATATTTTTTACGAAGAATTCTGTAACTATATTCGCCTGAAACTGAATGGATATAGTAGACGCGATTTCGTCCGTTATGTAGATGAGTGACAAAATCATAAACAAGTAAATCAAATAAAACTTGTTGCTTCTCGCGCCCAACTGCTTTTCGCGGCGGATAAGTTCCTTGGCTTCGCGCGCCTGTAATCGTTCAACGTTTTTTGCCATTTTGAGTTTTCTCCTTTTGAAAATTGTAAACAAGGAAATTCTTGGTCATCTCGTCGGTAATGCCGTAGCGCTCCGCCAAATTGTGTATGCTACGTATAAGGTCTTGATACTCGATAGGCTTGTAAAAATTCATAATTGTTCATAGTAGTTATACACCATACCACTATTATGTTACAAATCTCTGCGTTGTCAATACAATTTCTGAAAAATATGGTATTAAATTTACTTTTTGCGTCAATACGGGCTGTGGTCAAAATACAGTTCGTCGTACAAATCATCGTCTTGCCTATCGAAACTTTCATAGTACTACGACGGAAGACGGGTATATATAAAACAAAAGCTGGAAGCTCCAATTTAGCGCTTCCAGCTCAATCATTATCATAGAAGATTATTATTTACAGACTTTTCTTCATAGTCTCAGCAAAGATGCTGCAATTTCACCCCTTTTTACAGACGCTTTCTTACCTTCATCACCGCACAATACATCAATCCGCCGATTATTCCACCGACTGTGTTGTAGAAGATGTCTGATAGCTGGAATGTTCCCAAGCGAAGCAATAATTGTAGCATCTCAATACTTACAGAAAAGATAAATGCTATCTTACCGCTTTGCCACAGTATCTTCTTCCAGCCGCTTCTAATCTTCTCTCCGAACGTCCACATCACTACTGTTGAAAACGGCACCATCATAATTACGTTCTCGATGCACTCGGTGGTCAGTTGCTGTTCACCATTCACAGTCTCCCAGATGTCCCAACCGCCCATAACATCAGACAAAGGATTCATCCACAGCTGACGGTTTAACAGGGTTCGGAACAGAATAAGTGAAGTCAAAAAGGCCAAGAAGAATAGTTTTCTGAAGAACACGCTCTCTTTAAACTTCTGATACCATGTCACTATGGCATTCTTCCATCCTTTGCCTGCATGTATTGGCTCATAAGCATATAGATAGAAGAACATGACCAAGAAGGAAAGCAGGAGCGAAAAACCAAACGGCTCATAGAGAGCAGTCAGTATATTTGTGAGGATCTTTCCGAGTAAATCAATCGTTTCTTTCATCATCATTTACAGATCACTGAACAAGTCAGCCTTGTCCCCCCGTTCTCCAGCATCTTCTTGAAGAGCAAATGGAGGCAATGCGATCGCCGATAACCTCTTTGAACTCCTTCTCAATATCCTTGCGGATGATAAACACCACATGATTGAAGCCAGCCTCTATTGCATCATGAATCGAGTAATCCATGATGATATGGTTAGAAGCGTCCACCGGCTCCAACTGCTTAATTCCTGTTCCGAAACGGCTACCGATACCGGCTGCCATAATAAGTAATGTTGTTTTCATACTTCTCCTCTCTGTACTCGCGGTTTAATTTACCAATAAATATTATTCTAGGCTTTTCTCAACACAAATACTTGTCTACAAATTCCAATACTGAAGCCAATGTGTCGGCCTGTCCAAAGTCTTTACTCTTAGCATCTGTTCCATCTCCATTAACCAGAACAGCTTTGCATCCAGCCGCCAATCCAGCTTTAACATCGTTCTCACCATCGCCAATCATATAGCTCTGGCTCAGATCGATATTATAATCACTAGCCGCATTCAGCAGCATTCCCGGCTTCGGTTTGCGACAATCACATTCAATCTTCAATTCTGGAACTTCACCTTCATATCCCTTATGCGGATGATGAGGGCAATAATAGATTGCATCAAGGTAGGCTCCCTGCAAGCCAAGTTCTGTCTCCATCTTGTTATGGATTTCTTTCAGTTCTTGGAACGTCACCTCTCCTCTCGCAATAACAGGCTGATTTGTGACTACAATTGCAAGATAACCAGATGCATTGATTTTCTTGATTGCCTCCGCCACACCCTCAACCAACTCAAAATCATTAATGTTTCTAAGGAATCCAACATATTTATTAATTGTACCATCCCGGTCGAGGAACACAGCTTTCTGCTTATTTGAAAGATTCTTAGCCGCTACTATTCCAGCTCTGAAGTCTTCTTCCACCTGATGAAAGCGATCTGGTGTTCCCATATCCTTTACATATTCTGGCGAGTCATAGCAAAACATCTTACCAGTTCCAGCCAAAGGTTTTAGAAGCTGACGATCCAAATCTACTTTTACAGTTTTTCCTGTCATCTTGTCCACAGTACCGATTTTTTCTGCATCAATCGACACCATATCAAGGACTTTAGGATCAATTACATGCAGGCCTGCATTGACTCTATTTTTATAATATGTCGGGCGAACATCCTCCTTCGCCAGCCAAGATTTAACTGACATATCTTTTTCCGCAATGATGAGCCCGCTATCATACGGATGGTTATTGGGATGGGTGAACAATGTCACCAATCCACCATGTTCCTGATGGAATCTAACCATCCGGTTGAAATCAACATCAAAAATGGCATCCGCATTCAAAAGTAGAAACGGTTTATCCCCTAATTGCTCTCGCAACTTAAAAAGTGCACCAGCATTTCCAAGCGGTGTGACTTCATTGTAGTACTGAATCGAAACCCCAAGTTTAGAGCCATCTTCAAAAAGGTTCATGATTTTGTCTCCCATATGGGAAACTGTCATAATGATATCTTTAAATCCCTGATTTCTTAACGAGATAATCTCTCGCTCAAGAACTGGAACACCTTCTATCGGAATCAAAGGCTTCGGAATATCAGGGAATAATTCAGATATTCGAGTTCCTCGCCCTCCGGCCATAATCACTGTTTTCATAATTTTTCAATCAACTTTCTTACTATCTTTTCTGCTTGCTACAATTTTAGCTGGAACCCCAGCCAAAGAAACTCCATTCTGCTCAAAGCTTTTAGTTACCACTGCCCCAGCTCCAATATAAACATTATTTCCTATTTTAACATTTCCAATGACAACTGAATTCATCCCTAATTCGCAATGATTTCCTATTGTGGGACCGTTTCCACCATCTTTACTGCCCAAACAAGTAGATCCAATTATATTACAATATTCTCCGACAGATGAAGTTTCATTGATGATAATGTTTCCTGTATGAAATATATGTAGTCCTTTTCCAAAAACATTTAACGGAATTTCAAACCCTAATCGCAAACCTAACCTATTTCTATAAAAGTTATGGAGTTTAAATAAGAGTCGTGTTGTGCCCCCCCCGAACAATTTTTATAGTATTCACAAATTCTTAATTCCCGTAAGTATCGACGTATTAAACTATTTCTGCCATATCCTTTTTCTTCAAGTTCTATTACATTTTTCAAATCTTCTTTTGTTGATATCATTCTACTATTTCTCCCTTATGTAAAATTGTTCTTATCTTTTACATTATTTTCCTTTACTCTTAATAATGCCTAAAATCCTCGATTTTTCATCACGTGAAAATACAAAAGCCAAATGTATTATACACCCCATAATGCCACACAAGATCGCGGTTAGAGCAAATGACATCCATGTGCTTGGATTCAACGCATTTGCAATTAAAGTAAAACTTATTGTCATGCAAGTGCAAGAAATTATCGTTCTTAAAAGCGTCGGATAAAAAGTAAACCATTCTATTTTTAAGCAATGTGTCATATAAAGCGGGTTCGTCACAAGATTGATAAATAGCATAATGACCGTTGTAGTTAATACATATTTTACTAGTATTGCCATTCCTGCTACATTAAGTATTCCACCTACAACTGTAACCAGACAAGGAATTTTATTTTTAACAGTCAATGTGTATATATAATATAGAGGATATACCGGTCCCTCGATAACGGAAGAAAGCATCGTGATAACTGTCAGCACATATATCAAATCAATATCCTGTCCTGGTATCCAAAGGGCATAAAAAACTTTTCCTAAAGAAAAAAAACCGGCGAAAACGATACTTGAAAACAGGCTCGTTAATTTCATTGAAAGCTTTAATTCCGAAACAAGTTTATTCTTATTTCTATCCGAATAACTCTTCAGAAGTAGCGGTTGAAAAGGTTGTGCTAACAACTGATTAAAACTCATAAAAATACTTGAAATTGTTTTTGTTATTGCAATTTGTCCCATTGCTAAATCAGACAACCACAGGTTTGTCACTATCAAATCCAACCCTGAATTCAGTGTGTTCCCAAGACTATTAATGGAATTCCAAATACCATTCACCACTAACTTTTTTATTGCCTTAAACGAAACGTTTTTCCGTTTTATCTTTAATTCCGGTGTATATTTTTTATAGATGTAGTAATCACCTCCGAATATCACCAACTGAGCTATGCAGATGACCACTCCCACTTGCCAAACTTTTGGGGTGAAAAAAGTAAATACAATAACGTAAAACAAGACCTCAAAAATATAAGAGAGGCTTCGAAAAATTCCTACAATATCTAATCTGTTTTTTATATAAGCCGCTGCCGTGTAAGATGTACCAACAGTTGTCAAAACGAAACCAAGAAAAACATAAAGAAAAAGCAATTTTACAGAAGTAACTAGTTCTAACGAGATGTTAAGTATTCTATCTAAAAATAAAATAAAGCCGCCGGCAACGATCATAATGACTGCTGAAATTGCCACGTTTCCATAATATACAGAAGAAATATATTCTTGAGCCTTTTTCATATCATTATTATGATATGAAACCGTAATATACCTAGCTGCATACGAGTTCAAAGCAATTGTAATAATAGTAGCATACTGAGTGAAGTTCTTTGCTAATGTAACAAATCCGTATGCCTCAACGCCAAGTTTATTTGTAATATACGGAGTTAAGATAAAGCTAATCAAAAAACTCAATATTGTTGCTATCCCTGATGTCAAAATTGTCATTAACAGTCTCTTTACTTTATTCATCTTATCTCCTTACACTCTATGAAACCTCTCGTTCATATACAAATTCATACAAATGATTAATTAACAACAACCAAATCCATGTTGCACCCGTACCAAGCAACACTTCAAAAATCATATCTATTAGCAATCCTATCCAAACAAATTGAATTCCTGTTCTTTTAGATCTATTCGGAATTTTAGTGATATTAAAAGCTATCGTAATCATTATTAAACTTAAAATAAATACAAGTATAATACCACCTTGCCAAAGACAATCCAGTAACTGATTATGCGGATTTACAAAAGCAATACTTTTCAAAAGTCCCGTTGCCGTTTCACCATCAACTACTCCCCAACCAAATACGGGTTTAATAGCAATTAACAACAATACTCTCTCCCAGGCTGTACTACGACCTGTAAATGTCATATCCTTATGTAATACGCCTTCAACAAATGGTTTCAGTAACGAAGTGGACCCCAATAAAATCAAAACCGTTATACATACATAAATCACTAGAATACCGTATGAATTCATATTTATATTTGTTTGCTTTTTATATGTTAAATAAAAAATCCCCACGCTAACAAGAATAGCAACAATTGTCGCAGTACTTGATTTGACCAACATCATAGCAACAATAGAAATTCCAGATGTTATCAAAACCATCACTTTACTTTTATTATTAAAGAAGTATCTTAGCCATGTGATTATAGATAATAACGCATACCAATAGACCCGATTATTTTTATTTCCGTATATCCATTGTGCTTCTTGTGAAGATGACCACTCATTCCAAATCTGTTCTGTTTGATATAACCCATTCGGAAATAAAACTATTGAAGCAAAGTCAATTATAACAAATGTTATCAATATAAAAAACATTATATTGATTGTGCTATGCGGTGTTCTTTTAAGTAAATACTCAATAGCACAAAGCATAAATACAATTTTTAAATTCGAAATAATTAAATGGATATCTGCTGCCTTATTATGATATATAAATGTTATTACGATTAAATATGCAAAATAGCATATTGTTAGTATCATAAAGCGCGACGGCTTGTATTTTACTGAAAAAAGATAAATTGCCACTCCAACCATCATTATATTTGATACAATTTGCATAACTTGGTTTGAAAAAAATCCAGGTAAAAACATTGAAAACAAGTACACAGCCAAGAGAATCGATGATTTTTTAACCTTTAAATCTAGCAACAATCTCACCTCGCATTTCCAAAATTTTAAATGTCAAAAAAATCTGTCCTCAAGCATCAGGCATAAGCAATGATATACTGGAAGGTGCAGTTCCTGAATCATATATGTTTCTGTTTGTGGCACTTTAATGCAAACATCGCTCATCTGTTCAAGCTTACTATTTTTTGCTCCTGTCAAACCAATTACCTTCATTCCTTTTGCATGTGCAGTAACAGCCGCATACAGAATATTCTTGCTGTTTCCGCTTGTGGATATGCCTAAAAACACATCCCCATCTACCCCATAGCCATTAACTTGTTGTGCAAAACAAAGTAACGGTTCGCAGTCATTCATGTATGCTGTTGATAGCGCCGGATGACCATCTAATGCAATTGTCGGCAATGCTCCTTGTAAATTTTCTACAAGAATCTTTCCAAGATCTTCACTCTCATCAATTAATTTTTGAGAAATTTCTGCATCCAATTTTCTTGGAAGTTTAAATCCCTTCATCAATTCTCCAACGATATGTTCAGAATCTGCTGCAGAACCGCCATTCCCCGCCACAAGGAGCTTATGTCCTGTAGCGTAGCTTTCCTCAAGCATAAAATATGCACGAATAATACTGTCTTCGCAGCACTCTAAAACAGGATATCTAGAAATTAACAGTTCCACATGCTTTTTCAATTTACCACTAAGTTCTCTCATCGTTATTACTCTCTTTCCGTCATGCATTCGGCTCATATGTTTCCGGCGTATAATGAATCACCCTTGTACCGCCATCTTCAAACTCAAATGGGATATGCATCAGATCACGCATCTCCCATCGAACTGCATCCTGTCGCTCAGGCTGAACATAAAATACAAGGAATCCACCGCCACCGGCACCCAGCAATTTCCCGCCCAATGCACCAGCCGACACGCCTTTTGCATAAAGTTCATCAATGCTATTTGTAGAAACAGCCGATCCAGTTTGGCGTTTAAGTTTCCAAGTGTGATCCAGCATTCTGCCAAAATCATCCAGATCTGCATTCTTATCTGTCAGAACACGTTCAGCATCATCAACTAAAGCAAGCATCTCATTCAACTGTGCAATCTTATCCTGTTTTCCTGCTGCATTCGCTTTTTGCACATCCGAAGAAAAGCGGGTAAATCCGGTAAAGAACATCATTAAATTTTGATTGAGTTGTTTCTTTCGCTCCGGAGAAATAATGACTGGCAAAACCTCATATCCATCCGCATTAAAGTTAATGCGGTTAAATCCACCAAAAGAAGCAGCAATTTGATCCTGCCAACCACCAGCTTCCTGACAAAGATTCCGTTCCAAATAAATTGCTTCATCTGCCAGTTTCTTCTTGTCTGCGTACTTGCCCTTCAAAGCATAAAAAGCATTTAACATTCCAACTGCAAAGGAACTTGATGTTCCTAAGCCAGAACGTGCCGGAAGGTCTGCTTCATATGTAAGACGAATCTCATGCATATCTAACATTTTCATTGCGTTGCGGATTGCAGGGTGCTGAATATCGTCAATGTTTGTCACGCGCTCCGTCTTTGAATAAGACAACTCCGTAGAATAGTCAAAGAACCTTGGTAAATGGCGTACATTTACATAACAATATTTGTCAAATGTGGTAGATAAAACAGCTCCACCGTTTTCTCTAAAAAAATTTTCCATATCTGTTCCGCCGCCAAAAAAAGACATACGGAATGGTGTTTTTGTGATAATCATAGTTTTACTCCTGTTGTTTTTTCGACAATTTCCCTCATGATATTATAAGCTGCATTTTCAGAATAAAGTTGATCATAAAGTGTGATCAGTTCCTCATTTTTCTTACAGGTTGGCTTCCCATCTATCTTGTTGAAAGCTTTCAGATATTCTTCCGCTGTATCACATTTAAACACAGTTTTATCCTTCATACTATCTGGAATCTCTTCCCAGTATCCATATAGACTTTCTGAAGACCCCAAAAATATCTTTCCATACGAGATTGCCTCTGCAGTTTTTATTTTCATACCTCCACCATCTGTTAAGGGTGCTATTACCATATCTGCGTAACTATAGTATTCTGATAAACTGTCAACAAACCCAATCACATGGATATCATCGTCATCAAACTCATCTCGTACTTTTTCTAATCCTTTTCCGATTACCCATATATCATAATTCTCTTTGACATTATCAAATACTGTATCACAAAACCAATGCAGGCCCTGAATGTTTGGCAAATAATATGTGCCAACAAATAGAATATGTTTTTTATTTCTACAATATGGATTCAAGCCCATTTGTTGCGTGTAATTTTTCGATACGCATACAGGAAAATAAAAGTCCGCATCCACATTATAATATCTTTTTAGTAACTTATTTTCATTTTTGTTTAAGACGATATTGGCGTCTGTATGCATCGTGCTGATCTTTTCCTGGGTCAATCCAATTCTGAAATCAATTTTGTCGTACCATGGTGCGTTTTTTATCCAAATTCTAAACAACTCCGCCTTGACGTCATGAAAAAAGGTGACAACTGCCACTGCATCGCATTTTTCTTTTATCGTTTTTACTAAATTTCCATAGTAAGAATCATCAACAAAAACAAAAGAAATACTCTCATTTTTTATCAATTGACATATATCACCTATAATCTTATTACTGAATAAATATGTGTTTCCCTCTAAACACCTATTCAGTCGATCTAAAATACCGTGATATTTTCCATATGCAATATATTTTTCTTCTCTGCAGGCAGTCTCAGATACCCCAACATCCACTACATATACATTTTCTTCTCCAACTAATTTTTTCAATACATTCAAATGCATTCTTGAGCCTACTCCTGCCCCTGATACATCATGAATGCTTTTTGATATAAACAAAACCCTCATACGATTGTTCCTCTCTTTTATATTTTCATATCCACACAAGTTACCTTGTTTTTCTAGCAATTCATAATATTGTAGAATCTCTTTTTCATTACCATACTCATGTTTATCCAAGTAACACTGAATGGAGTTATACA
>OIAN01000496.1_pt1 | contig 12546 bp, 7 predicted proteins | sample 1580761 | NCBI WGS metagenome assembly OIAN01 (sample SAMEA3882511, study PRJEB24775) | human gut metagenome | biome: human-associated habitat; feature: intestine environment; material: feces | place: Netherlands | collected 2009/2010 | reverse complement strand
GAATAAAGGTATAGCCCTTTTCTTCAGCAAGCTCCAGCGCATAAGCACAGGCCTCATCATAAACATCACCATGAAGAATAACCTCTGCGCCATACCCTTTTGTACGCTCTACTTTAATAAGCGGTGTAGTGGTCGGCATTACGATCACGGCCTTCACACCGTATTTGTGTGCTGCATATGCCACACCCTGTGCATGGTTTCCAGCGGAAGCTGTGATCAGGCCTTTGCCCCTCTCCTCGTCGGAAAGAGTACTGATCTTATAATAAGCTCCACGCACCTTATACGCACCTGTTCTCTGCATGTTCTCTGGTTTGAAGAAAACCTTGTTTCCAGTGAGTTCAGAGAAATAACTGCTCTTCACCAGCTTGGTCTCCTGGGTTACCTGCTTAACTATTTCTGCCGCTTCTTCAAAACTCTCTAATGTAAGCATTTTTATTTTTCCTCCTGTAGTTTGTGGGGTTAGTTTTCATCCGGACGAATATCAAACAACGCATCCACAAAAGAATTTGCATCGAATTTCTGTAAATCGTCAATGCTCTCACCAACGCCAATATATTTCACCGGAATATCAAGCTCAGACTGGATTGCCACCGCAATACCACCCTTGGCTGTACCATCAAGCTTGGTAAGAATGATACCGGTTACATTTGCCACCTCTGCAAACTGTCTTGCCTGCACAAGTGCGTTCTGTCCTGTCGTTCCATCCAGAACCACCAGAGTTTCCAGATACGCTTCCGGATATTCCTTCTCCAGAATGCGGTAAATCTTGCGAAGCTCTTCCATAAGATTCTTCTTATTATGAAGTCTTCCTGCGGTATCACAGATCAGAACGTCTGCATTGCGGGCCTTGGCTGCTGCCACTGCATCATAGACAACTGATGCCGGGTCTGCTCCATCCTGACCGCCAATGATCTCCACTCCTGCCCGGTTCGCCCACTGGGTCAGCTGTTCCCCTGCTGCTGCACGGAAAGTATCCGCAGCACCAAGAATAACCTTTTTGCCCTGGTCCTTCAGCTTGCCGGCAAGTTTTCCAACGGAAGTTGTTTTTCCAACACCATTGACACCGATCACAAGAATAACGGATTTGCGGTTTTCAAACTCGTACTCTGTGCTGTCTACCGTCATCTGCTCCTTGATGGTATCAATAAGAAGCTGCTTGCACTCCTTGGGATCCCTGATATTTCGGATTTCCACCTGGTCTTTTAATTTGTCCAGAATGGCTGTGGTGGCATTGATTCCAATGTCACCCATGATCAGGATTTCTTCCAGTTCCTCATAAAAATCATCATCTATTGTTGAATAGCCGGTGAAAAGAGAATCAAATCCTGCCACGATGTTGTCTCTTGTTTTTGTCAGGCCACTGACAAGTCTTTTAAAAAAGCCCTTCTTTTCCTCTGCCATTTCCTCTCCTCCTTTTACTGCGTAAGCTGGTTTTCCACAAGATCAACGGAAACCAGCGTGGAGACGCCTTTCTCCTGCATGGTAATACCATAAAGTCTGTCTGCGGCATTCATAGTACCACGCCTGTGTGTTATTATAATAAATTGCGTGTTCTTCGTCAACTTCTGAAGATAGCCTGCGAAACGGCCTACATTCGAATCGTCAAGTGCCGCCTCGATCTCATCAAGAAGACAGAATGGCGACGGCTTCAGATTCTGGATTGCAAACAAAAGTGCGATTGCAGTAAGTGCCTTCTCACCACCGGAAAGCTGCATCATATTCTGAAGCTTTTTGCCTGGCGGCTGGGAAATAATACGAATTCCTGCTTCCAGAATGTCCACGTCTTCCTCAAGCTCCAGAGTGCCCTTACCGCCTCCAAACAATTCCTTGAAAGCCTTGTCAAACTCTCTCTGGATATCCTGGAATTTCTCCGTAAACTGTTTACGCATTCCCTCATCCAGTTCCTGGATAATGTTCTCCAGCTGTGCCTCTGCGGTTTTCAGATCCTCATACTGTCCGGAAAGGAAAGCATGACGCTCTGAAATCTCCTTATATTCCTCAATTGCATTTACATTAACGTTACCAAGCTTACGGATTTCATCCTTCACCTGGGCAATTTCTTTCTTCATGGCTTTCAGATCGTTCAGCTCTTCTTTTTTGTACTGAAGGGCATTGTTCGGGGTGATCTCATACTCATTCCACATATAGGAAATCTGAGATTCCCTGTGCTCTTCCAGCTTCTCGATCTGACTTTTCAGACGGTAACACTCTTTGTCCAGAAGTGAAATCCTGCCGGACAGCTGATCCCGCTTCTCAAAAAATGCCTTATGGCTGGCATTTTTTTCATCCTTCACACTCTGCCAGCTCTCCATCTGAGCCTTCGCCTTGGTTTCATCCTCTTCCAAAGTCCGGATTACTGCCTCCAGGTTCTCTACAGACTGGCGCTTTCTCTCATTCTCTTCGCCGCCAAGCTCCAGCGTTTCATGAATATCTGCTTCCTCCTGGCGAAGAGCTTCCATCTCATGGGTCAGACGGCCCAGAGTCTCTGCTGCGAAGCTTTCTTTCTGCTGGGCTGTACTTGCTTCCAGACGAAGAGCCTCCAGTTTCCTGGAAACCTCCTGCTCCTCAGCCCTCCAGGTCTCTAATTCTTCCTGTTTATTCTGGATAAAAGTCTCCAGTTCTTTCTCATCCTGCTCAGAAGCCTTCAATTCTTCGGCAATCCTGCTGTGATCAGCCTCTGCCTCCTCGATCTGACGGCGGATTTCCATCTGCTCTCTCTGAATCTCTCCGTAGCCAGCCTGGATTTCCTTTGTTTTGGCTTCTACCTGGTTAATGTTCATCTTCGCCGTGTTCTGGGCAACATACTGCTGACGCAGTTTTTCCTGCAGATCTGCAATGGTGTCACGCATAACATTGCGCTTGCTTCGATTATCATTAATAGCCGTCTGCATGTCATCCATGTCTTTTCGAAGAGCCTTCACACTGGATTCCAGTTCTTCGATCTCACGGCGGCGGCCAAGAAGGTTGCTGTTATTCTTAAAAGAACCACCTGACATAGAACCGCCCGGACTGAAGGATTCACCCTCCACAGTTACCATGCGAAGACTGTGCCGGTACTTTCGCGCAATGGCAATGGCATTGTCAATGTGATCCACCACAAGCACACGACCCAGAAGATAAGTAGCAAGTCCGGCATACTCCGGACCTGTAGTTACCAGTTCACTGGCAAGCCCGATCACTCCCGGCTCCTGCAGCGCATCCCTCTGGGTAAAACCACTTCTAGTATTGATACTGTTAAGTGGAAGGAACGTAGCACGGCCGAAACGGTTTTTCTTCAGAAATTCGATCATATGCTTGGCAGTCTGTTCATTGTCTGTGACAATGTTCTGAATACTTCCGCCAAGAGCCGTCTCAATGGCGATCTCATACTCCTTATTTACCTGGATCAGATCTGCTACAACACCCTTAATTCCCGGTACCCGGTCCTTCTGTTCCATTACACGGCGGATACTGTTTCCGTATCCGTCATAGCGCTCTGTAATATTTTTCAAAGATTCCAGCCTGGAAGCCTCACGGTGATATGCACTCTGGCCGATTTCCATCTGGCCGTTCTGTTTCTTTAATTCATCTGTAATTTTATGTACTTCATTATCCAGGCGCTGACACTCTGCATTCATGTCCTGGATAAGTGTGGTAATTCCCTGAAACTTCTCCTTTGCCCTCTCCAGCTCACTCTGCTGCTGGGCTTCCTCTGTTTTCAAATGAAGCTGTCTCTGACTGATTCCCGCTTTACGGATATCGATCTGCTCCATCATGGTATCGAAACGCTGGGCTTTTCCCTTGGTAGTGGCACGGGTATTGAGAAGCTCGATAATCTCGTTCTTGCCATTCTCCACTGCCTGGGAGCACTCTTCGATCTGTGCCTGAATATTGGAAATCCGGTCCTCTTCTGCCTCCTGGCGCTTCCTTGCTTCCAGAAGAGCTGCATGGAGCTGGGATTTCTCCGCCTCCTGCCTCTCCAGAGACTCCTGGCGTTCCTTCAGGTCCGCCTCAATGGACTGCAGACGGCTCTTGTAATGCTCTTCACTCTGCACTCCGGACAAAATCTGTTCCCGAAGTACCTTGGTCTCGCCATCCAGCTGCTGCCTGCGGATTGCCTTATTCTGCGTCTCTTCACGCAGCTGATCCATCTGGGAATTCAACTGTTCCAGTTCCTCTTCCAGACGGTCATATTCCACTTTCGTCTGCTCGTAGGCCTTCTGATTCTCCTCCAGCTCCTCAGCAGCCCGGGTATTCTTGGTATCCAGCTCTTTTAATTCACGGCTGGTCTCCTCGTTTTCCAGAAGAAAACTGTTCACATCCAGTTCCCGCAAAGTGTCTCTTTTGGCAAGATAAATTCTGGCTGTCTCGGACTGGCGCTCCAAAGGGCCCAATTGTCTGGTAAGCTCACTTAAAATATCGGTAACACGCACCAGGTTCGCCTGCTCGTCCTGCAGCTTCTTAATGGTAGTTGCCTTTCTTCGCTTAAACTTTACGATTCCGGCAGCTTCGTCAAAAAGCTCACGGCGCTCTTCCGGCTTACCACTTAAGATCTTATCGATCTGTCCCTGCCCGATGATGGAATAGCCCTCTTTCCCAATACCGGTATCGTAAAACATCTCATTAATATCCTTCAGACGACAGGCACTTCCATTAATAAGATATTCACTTTCACCGGAGCGGTAAAGTCTTCGGGTAACCGTAACCTCATTAAAATCAACCGGAAGCTTGTGATCGCTGTTATCCAGAGTAATGGCAACAGAAGCAAAGCTAAGGGGCTTTCTGGTCTCCGTGCCGGAAAAAATAACGTCCTGCATGTTTCCGCCTCGAAGCTGCTTGGCACTCTGTTCTCCAAGAACCCAGCGGACCGCATCACCTACGTTGCTTTTCCCACTGCCGTTGGGGCCAACGATTCCCGTAATTCCATTATGAAATTCGAAATTGATTTTCTGTGCAAAGGACTTAAACCCGTGCACTTCAATATTTTTTAAATACATGTATTCGAATCCTTGTTATTATTTTCTCATCTTCCGGATAGCCTGGTAAGCAGCTTCCTGCTCGGCAGCTTTCTTGGTATGTCCTACTCCGGTACCCATCACATGACCGCTGACAAGCACATCCACGGTAAAGCTTTTATTGTGATCCGGGCCTTCTTCTTTTATCAGATGGTACTCCACAAGATGGGTTCCCTTCTCCTGTACGATTTCCTGCAGGATGGTCTTGCTATCATAAAAGAGCTGTTTATTCTCAAGATCGTTCAGAATGAATTTCAGAACAAACTCCTTTGCGCTAGCAAAACCACCGTCCAGATAGATAGCTCCAAGCAGAGCCTCTGTTGCATCGGAAACAATAGAGTCACGGTTTCTTCCACCGGTCATATCCTCACCTTTTCCAAGGAGCAGATACTGCGGCAGTCCGAAATCTCTTGCACAATAAGCAAGACTGGGTTCGCAAACCAGGCTGGCTCTCTTCTTGGTCAATTCGCCCTCTGGAATCTGGGTGAATTTCTTATAGAGAAAATCACTGCTGATCAGCTCCAGAACTGCATCTCCAAGAAACTCCAGACGCTCGTTGCAGCCTGCCTTACCAAGCTTCTTCTCGTTTGCATAGGAACTATGTGTCAGTGCAAGGATCAGAAGGTTTCTGTTCCTGAACTCATAACCGATCCGGTTCTCCAATGCTTTTAACTTTTTTTCCATGATAAACTTCCTTCCCTCTGACTAGCTGGCAGACCCCCGGCAGGTCTTTGCCGAAGAGTCTGCTGCAATGCATGGATGATCATGCTTTTTCTGGTGTCTCTTCCACCATATGGGCAGCGATTTTCTCATTGATCTTCTGCTGTCTGAACTGAACACACTGAAAAATAGCGTGGCGAATCTCAACTGCCCTGGCACTGCCGTGTGTCTTCACAACCAGTCCCTTAAGACCCAGAAGAGGAGCTCCGCCGTACTCACTTGCATCAAATGCCTTCATGGTTTCTTTGACGGCCGGTTTCACCAGAAGAGCTCCAACCTTGCTGCGGGTGTCTTTCATAAGGCCGGTTTTAAGCATCTTTATAAAGGTACTTCCAAGTCCTTCATAAAGCTTCAGGATCACGTTCCCGACAAAAGCCTCGCAGACAATCACATCTGCATAACCAGCCGGAATATCCCTTGCTTCAATACTTCCGATGAAATTGATCCCCTGGCATTCCTTCAAAAGAGGGAACGTCTCCTTCACAAGGGCATTTCCCTTCTCCTCCTCTGCACCAATGTTTACAATGGCAACACGAGGGTTCTTGATTCCAACCACGTCTTCCATATAGATGGAACCCATCTTCGCAAACTGTACCAGATGCTCTGGTCTGGCATCTACGTTCGCACCGCAGTCAATAAGAAGTGACACACCATTCTGGGTAGGAATCAAGGGTGCCAGCGGCGGACGCTGTACTCCTTTGCTTCTTCCTACGATCACCTGACCACCTACTAAAATAGCGCCTGAGCTTCCAGAGGAAACAAATGCTTCTGCTTCCTGCTTCTTCACAAGATTCAGTCCTACCACAATGGAAGAATCTTTCTTCTTACGGATTGCCAGAACCGGAGGCTCTGCTGTCTCGATCACCTCTGTGGTATTCACGATCTGGATTCTTTCCTTGGGGTAATTCTGAAATTTACTCAGCTCTTTCTCAATTACATCCTGCCTGCCGGTAAGGATCACATCAATGTCTTCCCTCTCGGCAACAGCCTCTACGGCTGCTTTCACTGGTTCTGCCGGAGCGTTGTCTCCGCCCATGGCATCTACTACAACTCTAACTGTCTCTGCCATATTTTTCTCCTCTTCGGATATTCTTCAATACTGTAATCTGGTAATGTGAAAACATCCATTATAATCGGGATATGCAAAACACAGCCCAATTCAACAGCTCCTCCATACCAGAGCATGTTTGAAAAAGGCTACAAGGTACACTATCCCGAATAATACTATTCTACTTTATCTGCCCCCTCTTAGTCAATAGGGAATCAAAGAAAGGTTTCGGACCCAAAGACTGTGGTTGACGAAGCTTCCAATCTCCGCTATACTCTCACTGGGAGCAGATAGGTGCCGGTGTGCCTCCTGGTCTTCAAAACCAGTGTGGGGCGCTAATCCCGTCCCGGATGGGTTCGATTCCCATATGTTCCCGCCAAAAACGTACCCAACTTTCCATTCTTACTCTTCTCATTGAGACCGGTCTGCCTGCTGCAAGTTTCGTTTTAACACTCTTCCTCCATTTTCCATAGCTGTAATCCGCTCTCTGTCAAACCCCTCCAGCAGTATGATCGCACATTTACGGGATATTCCCAGACGGTCACGAAATTCTCCAGTCTGGATCATACCCTTTTCTTCATATAACAGATACGCCATATCCAGAGCTTTCTGCCGCATTTCCCAGTGCATATAATGCTTCTCGTCAAACCGTACAAGAACACCGTCCCGCACCATGGCAAAGAACACTTCTGAAAAATCCCGCTCACCGGAAAATACTTTCTTCACTTCATCTGTCAGCGGAGGCATAAAGCCCGATTTCAGATATAATTCCTGCAGCTGCAAAAAGACAGAATTCCCACATATTTCTTCTGTTATTTTTCCTGAAGCATGTGCTTTTTTTCTTTCCTTTCCGGTACATGCGTAACGAACGGCAGCATCTGCATTCTGTCCTTTTTTCCTTTTTACCCCATTGGGATTCAGCACAACTCCACCGCCGATGGTTTCTACCGGCGAATAAAATCTTATAACAAAATGATCCCCTGCTTTCATTGCCGTCACCTGCTCCATCCGAAGCTGGACTATGGCCTCTTCACCAGGCTTCAGCACTACTCTGTCAAACAGAATTATTTTACACACCAGTTCTGCTGCCCCATGATAAAGATGAACACGGGTACCGCTTTTTAAAGAACGCTGTCCTGATTTCAACAGCTGCAGCCGTACATCTGCTATCATGGTACCTTCCATACTTCCTGCTGCTGCCAGAATTTCTCCCCGGGAGATCTGCTCTTTTCCAATCCCCGGAAGGTTCACTGCCACCCGCTGTCCCGGAACAGCTTCGGATACTTCCTGACCATGCACCTGAATCCCTCGAATTTTTACCCTTTCAGTTCTGGGATAAAGCATGGCGTCATAATTCAAGCCTAAACTGCCATCAAGCAGCGTCCCGGTCACTACAGTTCCAAAACCCTTTAGAGAAAACACACGATCTATGGGCAGGCGAAACGCAGATGCTTTTGTCCCCATTCTGCCTGTGCAGCTGTCACCTTCTTTTTGGGAAGGCTTCTGATTTCCCGTGTTTTTTCCGGCTGTGCACAGTTTCCACAACACCCTGCGCAGTTCCTCAATCCCACGCCCATCCACAGCACTGGTCACTACCACATCCGCATTTTCCAGAAACGTTCCCTCTGCAAATTCCCTGATTTCCTGGTCAAGTCCCTTTTTCCATTCCAGGTCACCTTTGGTGAGCACAAGCACACCCTTTCGAATACCAAGCAGGGAAAGTATTGCCAGATGTTCCCTGGTCTGAGGCATAACTCCCTCATCTACTGCGATCACTACCATGGCAATATCAATTCCGCCAGCTCCAGCCAGCATATTCTTTATAAACCTTTCATGGCCTGGCACGTCAATAATCCCAGCTTCCCTGCCATCCGGAAATTTTAGAAACGCAAAACCATTTTCAATTGTAATCCCCCGCCTTTTTTCCTCTGCCAGGCGATCCGTATCCGTGCCTGTCAGCGCCTTGACCAGCCAGGTCTTACCATGATCAATATGTCCGGCAGTACCTATGATCCTGTACCTTTTTTCTTCCATATCTTTTTCACGCCCCATTTTGTTCGAACAATCCCACTATTTCGTTTCCAAATAAACAGCGCGAAGAAGCCACTTCTCCGCGCCATGTTTACGTTTATAACAATATTGTCTTTTTTCTGTTGTTTGGAAATATAATTCAGTAATTTAATAACATTATTCTACAGTAACAGATTTCGCCAGGTTTCTCGGCTTGTCCACATCCAGGCCCTTCGCTACGCTGACATAATATCCCATCAACTGCAGCGGAACAATTGCAAGGCTGGTTGTGAAATACTTCTCCGTCTTGGGAACATATACGGAGAAATCAGCGGTATCCTCAATACTGTAATTGCCATAGCTGGTCAGTCCCATCAGATAAGCACCACGGCTCTTTACCTCAACCATATTGCTCAATGTCTTCTCAAAAAGATCCTTCTGGGTCATCACACCGATCACCAGAGTACCATCCTCTACAAGGCTGATCGTTCCGTGCTTCAGCTCCCCTGCTGCGTAAGCCTCAGAATGAATGTAACTGATTTCCTTCATCTTCAGGCTTCCTTCCATGCTGATGGCATAGTCAATTCCTCGTCCGATGAAGAAAATATCATGGGCATTTGCATACTTGCTTGCAAACCACTGGATACGCTCCTTATCATCCAGAACACGGCTGATCTTGTCCGGCAGGGTCTCCATCTCAGCAAGCAGACGGGTCACTTTTCCCTCCTCAAGCTTTCCCTGGACAAAAGCGCTCTGGATAGCCAGCAGATACATGGCGATCAGCTGGGTGCTGTAAGCCTTGGTGGTGGCAACAGAAATCTCAGGTCCCGCATAAGTATATAACGTATAATCGCTCTCTCTTGCAATGCTGGAGCCTACAACATTGACTACGCTAAGTACCGGAACATTTCTATCTCTGGCAAGACGAAGAGCAGCCAGACTGTCTGCGGTCTCTCCAGACTGGGAAATAATAACCACCATGGAATCCTCCACAAGGATCGGATCACGGTAACGGAACTCAGAAGCCACATCCACCTCAACCGGGATCTTCGCCATGGATTCGATCACATATTTGCCAACCATGCCAACATGGTAAGCAGAACCGCAGGCGATGATATAGATTCTCTTAAGAGAAGCCAGCTTCTCATCTGTAAGCCCTGTCTCAGAAAAATCAATGTGTCCCTCTTTTACATAAGCGCCAATGGTGTCCTGAACAGCCTTCGGCTGCTCATGGATCTCTTTCAGCATAAAATGCTCATAGCCGCCCTTCTCAGCAGCAGCTGCATCCCACTGGATCTCCACAACGTCTTTCTCAATATCTTCACGGTCGATATTGTAGAAATGGATCTCATCACGGGAAAGCTCCGCAATTTCAAGATTGCCGATATAATAAACTCTTCTGGTCTGATCCAGGATCGCAGGAACATCAGAAGCGATAAGGCTTCCGTTCTCGCTCTTTCCAATGATCAGCGGACTGTCCTTGCGGGCTGCAAACAGTTTGCCCGGATAGTCCTTGAAAATAACACCAAATGCATAAGAACCGCGGATACGGAGCATTGCTCTGGAGATTGCTTCCAACGGAGTTCCGGTTTTCTTATAGTAGTAATCTACCAGCTTCACAGCCACTTCTGTATCTGTCTGTGAATAGAACGTATAACCGGAACGAAGAAGCTTCGCCTTCAGCTCCTGATAATTCTCGATAATTCCATTATGAACAAGTACTACGGACTTATCATCTGTACAATGAGGATGGGCATTTGTCTCAGAAGGCTCTCCATGAGTCGCCCAGCGGGTATGACCGATACCGCAGGTACCCGGTACGGCTGAACCGCCGTCTGTCTTCTCGATCAAAGTTTTCAGACGCCCTTTCGCCTTTACGATTGCGATCTTATCAGCTGCCTCGTTTCGAACTGCGATACCTGCTGAATCATAGCCTCTGTATTCCAGCTTGGAAAGGCCTGTCAGCAAAATCGGTGCCGCCTGTTCATCTCCTACATAACCAACAATTCCACACATAAAATTTCCTCCTCAGTCTCAGTCTTAATCATTCTCCTCGTTTTTCTCCTGGCCAGCTGTCTTCTGCCATGCCTCAACCCCTTCTGTATTTTCCTTCTGGAAAAGGATTTTGAAGGTAAGCATCAGAAGCTTCAGATCCAGCTTCAGAGAATAGGTCTCAATATAGGTGAGATCCAGTTTCAGCTTATCATAAGGTGTCGTGTTGTATTTACCATAAACCTGGGCATAACCGGTAAGTCCGGCCTTCACCTTCAGGCGGTAATCAAATTCAGGGATCCTCTCGCTATACAGTGCAGCAATTTCCGGCCGCTCCGGTCTTGGGCCTACCAGAGACATATCACCTTTCAGGATATTAAAAATCTGTGGCAGCTCATCGAAATGGATCCGGCGGATAAGCTTCCCGACCGGTGTGATCCTGTCATCCTCTTTCTTCGCCAGCTGGGCACCCTTCACTTCAGAGTCCATTTTCATGCTTCTGAATTTCAGGATCATAAAGATCTGCTTATCCTTCGTAAGACGCGGCTGCTTATAAAAAACAGGACCGCCATCATAAAGCTTAATTGCAAGTGCGATCAGAATCATAAACGGAGATGCGATCACCAGCCCTGCCAGGGAAAATATAATATCCACAATTCTTTTGAAAAACAGCTGCTCTGCTGTCAGACGCAGGTTTCTGGAAAGAAGAAGCGTGGTATCAAATAAATGAATATCGTCTGCATTCCGGAGCATAATATCAGAAAGCTTCGGAATAGAATAACAGCGGATATCCTTCTCAAAGCAGTATTTCAGGAGAAGATTTCGTTCGTGGGACGGGATATCCCCGATCACAACTGCTTTATATCCGTTGATCTTCTCCTTGATCACGTCAAGGCCAAGGGAAAGGGATGCCATCTCTTTAATGGCATATTTATCCTCTCTGGTCTCAAACTTATTCCTTAAATCTCCCGGATTACGTCCGCCATAAATCATCAGCATCTGTCTGGGCGGATACAGTCTGGTGTACACATAACGCATACCAACCACCCATATGACAACGATCACCAGGTCAATCCCCGTCATAGCCAGCATAGGTGTCAGATGCTCTCCCAGACGCCAGCGGCCGATCAGGCACAACTGTAAATAGGTAATAAAATTCACGCAGCACACAGACAGGATCTGGGAATAGATTACTTCAAATACCCGCAGATAACCCACCTTAAAACCACCGTAAATTTTATAAAAGAAGTATATCATCAGCACATACAGGCCAATGACTACCTGATTGCCTCTGTCAAAGCGTCTGCCGATGACCTCCTTGTGGGCATAAAATTTATACCAGATATAGGCGAAAAGCAATGTTTCAATAGCTATGATCACCGCAGACGCCAAAAACATGATCAGTCTCTTATATCGTTCGCGATTTTCCATTTTTTCCTCCAGTAAATTTCCTCTGAAATCTATACGTTGTATAAGTATAGCACAAAAAATCCCAGAGGAAAACGATTTTTTTCGTCACCTTATTTTGCCCAAAAATGACAGAGCAGGTTGATATCCAGACCAAACCGTGATAAAATCAGTACATATTGTGGTAAAGCAATATAGTATTTATACAATATGATATTTTATAATGTGAAGTAAATAACAGATTCTGAGTTTTGTCAATATGTAATTTTCAGAGTGACGGTTTACAGGTACTGTTCCGTTACTGTTCACAGGGAATGTTCCGCGAGGTGTTTTTTGTGAGCAAGGCTCACAGAAAACCCGAGAATTGCGGCGCGA
>OIAN01000491.1_pt1 | contig 12674 bp, 11 predicted proteins | sample 1580761 | NCBI WGS metagenome assembly OIAN01 (sample SAMEA3882511, study PRJEB24775) | human gut metagenome | biome: human-associated habitat; feature: intestine environment; material: feces | place: Netherlands | collected 2009/2010 | reverse complement strand
ATACGGAAAAAAGCTGTATTTTTTCGCGTTTTTCCCTGTGTTTTCGGTTATTTTCGCCAGTAGAAGCAGAAAAAACTCAGCCTTCGCCATCGTAGCTGTCGTCATCATAGCTGTCATCGTCATACGATTCGTCGTACGAATCATCGTAGCTGCTGTCATCGTAGGATTCGTCATAGGACGAATCGTCCGAGTAATCCGAATCATCGGAATAATCCGAATTATCCGAACTGTCCGAGCTGTCGCTGCTCGAATCGGTCGAGTCATCGCCGTTCGTATTGTCGGTCGTACCGACTTCACCGTCCGGATTGGTGTACGCCGGCGAGGTCACCGGATTGTCACCTGCCTGATCGGTACCGGAGCGTGCTACATCCTCCGCCGTCTCCGGCACAAAGTGCAGACGGTTCTGTGCATCCCAGTACAGCCGCCCGATATCCGATGCCGAAAGGCGATCGCTGATAACGGTCTGTGCAAACCGAAGACGGTACGTCAGATCGTCCAGTGAGCCTGCGCGGATGTCGAACCGCTTGTCATAGCCGATGCGCACATCGGTCAGGTCGTTCAGATTGAGGAAGCTCATCTTTTCGAGCAGCCCGGCGGCATCCATGTTCTCCAGCACGTTCAGCATAGCGTCAACGTGTGCATCCGTGCCGGTAGCAAGGAAATCCCCAATCTGCGCATTCAGCGTAACGCCGAGCACGGTCGGCAGACCGCCGTCCGCGGCGTTGTTCTCGAGCACCTTGCCGCCCGCACTGATATAAGTGAACGTGTTATCCTCATTTCTCACGGCAGCCGCCGCTGTGCACTCGGTGACAGTCAGCACCAGTCCATCCGGCAGCTTGCGGCGCAGCTGTGCGCTTTCCAGATACGGGAAGCTGTGCATCAGATCGGACAATACGCGGTTTTTGTTCCACAGATAGAGATTATCGCCCTTTTGAACATCCATACCGGCGATCAGCTCCTCCGAGCCGTACTGCTCGGCACCTTCCACCGAAATGGTCTTAACCCTGAAGAACACAGTCATCGCCACCATGGCAGCCGCCAGCACAATGCCGGTCAGCAGCACGCGTCCCAGCACACGAAAGATTTTCCTGCCGCGGCGCTGCTGCTCCATCTGGTCGGGCGTGTGCTTTTTTCGCCTTCTGCGTCTCATCACAGCATCCCTTCTTTGTTACTTCTTGCCATGGTTTTCGATTGCCCAGAGGATCTCCTGATAGATCTTCTCGCTTGCATCGTGCGCCGCCAGCTTTGTCGCGTCATGCCCCATCCGGTGCAGACGGTCGCGGTCGCTCAACAGATCCTGAATCTCGTCGTACAGCACCTGCGGATTGGCGTCCTTCTCGAGCAGAACACGGCAGCCGCCCTCCTTTTCGAGGGCGCGCGCATTCTTCTCCTGGTGATTCTCCGCCACATACGGAGACGGCACCAGCAGTGCCGGACGGCCGAGCATGCACAGCTCACCGAGGGTAGCCGCACCTGCGCGGCACACGATCAGGTCAGCCGCCGCCATGCGGTCTGCCATGTCGTAGATGTACTCGGTCACTTCGATGTTCGGGTGCGCGTCAAAGTCGGCGCCCTGCTCCTTCGCCATCCTAGGCAGCCACTCACGGGCCGCCGCACCGGTTGCGTGAACATGATGATAGGACACGCCGTTTTTGCATTCGAGCGCCAGCTCACCGGCCATGTGCTCGTTCATGTACTTTGCACCCATTGAGCCCCAGAAGGATACGACCAGCTGGTCATCATCGGTCAGGCCGAACTTCTCGCGTGCCTTTACGCGGTCCGCCGCCAGAATCTCACCGCGCACCGGCGCACCGGTCAGAATGATCTTATCTCCGCCGCCGAGCAACTCCTTTGCCTGTTCAAAGCAAACGAGTACGCGGTCCGCGTCCTTTGCGAGCATCTGCGTTACCTTGCCGGGCAGCGCGTTGACCTCGAGCAGCACGGTCGGAATGCCGAGCTGCTGTGCCGCGCGTACCACCGCGAACGACGCATAGCCGCCGCAGCCGATCACGCAGTCCGGCTTGGCCTGCTTCAGCAGCTTTTTCGCCTTGCTGACCGCCGAGACAGCCAGCTTTGCCGCCTTCAGATTGTGCAGAATGCCCTTCGGGCTCATCGAGCGCGACATGCCGATGATCTCGATGGTGTCCAGCGGATATCCCTCGCGCGGGACCAGCTTATTTTCAATGCCGCGTGCCGAACCGGCAAAACGCACCGTCGTCTGCGGCTGCTTTTTTTCAAAATAGCGTGCAATGGCAAGGCCCGGTGTAACGTGACCGCCCGTGCCGCCTCCCGTAATGTACAGTTTCAAAACTGAGTTCCCCTCTCCTGTCTGTTACTTTTCAAATGCAAGGTAGGATCACATGGTCCGGCAAAGTCTGTTTACCGGATCATGTGGTACTGCCTGACAGTACCGTGAGCCGCAAACAAGGCTGTTTGGAATGCAAACAGCCTCGAATCGGCATAACTTAATCCTGATTTCTTCCGTCAATCCGCATATACCGCGATATATTGAGCAGGATGCCCATCTCGCCGAGCTGCAGCAGCAGCGCTGTGCCGCCATAGCTGAAAAACGGCAGAGCCGCACCGGTTACCGGCATAATGCCGGTGACAACGAACAGGTTCATCAGCGTCTGGATAGCCAGCTTGGCAGTGATGCCGGTCGCCAGAAGACTGCCGAATTTATCCGGTGCATAGCGCGCCACGCGGAACCCGCGGTAAATGAGGTACGCGAACAGCAGAATGACCAGCAGAGCGCCGATCAGACCCATCTCCTCGCACCAGGTGGCAAAGATGAAGTCGTTATGCGGCTCCGGCAGGTACAGCTGCTTCTGCAGGCCGTTGCCGAGTCCGCGGCCGAGCAGGCCACCGGAACCGATGGCGATCTGACTCATCGAGCCTTGCAGACCTTTGTCCGCCATATCCGAAAACGGATTGAGCCAGACTTCAAAACGTGTTCGTACATGCGGAAACGCAACGTAGAATACTGCAACCGCGCCTGCACCCAGTCCCAGAATCGGCGCAAAGTACCACAGGCGCATGCCGCCTGCCAGCAGGATGATAACGCCGATACCGCAGATGATTACCATCGCCGAGGTATGCGGCTCCAGGTACAGCAGACCGATGTACATCGCCAGCAGCAGACCGTACGGCTGCACCATGGTCTTGACGCTGCGCACGCTCTTCGGGTCACGCGCCACCCAGTAGGAAAAGCAGATGATAACCGTCAGCTTTGCGATCTCGGACGGCTGAAAGCCGAACAGCCAGCGGCGTGCATTATTGATCGATGTGCCGATGCCCGGTATCGCAACCAGAATCAGCAGCGCGACCGATATCCACATGATGATGTTGTGAATGCCCGCGTACATGCGGTACGGAAACTTGGAAAGTGCGATCATAGCCGCAAGACCGATCGCGGCGAAAATGCCCTGACGCATAATAAAGTATGTCGCACTGCCCTTGTAGAACATCGCGTTGGTATAGCTTGCCGAGAACAGCGCGATCAGACCGGTGATCAGCAGCAGCAGCACCGAGAAGAACACACCGGTATCCCAGATATGCGCCTTCATGCTGCGCATGCGTCTGCGCTTCGGCTTTGCGGTGCCGGTACGGTAACGCTCCTGCGGCACCGGCTCCCGCGAAGGACGCGCCGGTTTGCCGCTCGGCGCATTCCGCGGCATGGGACGGCGCGACGCCGGCCGGTACTGCGGATTCGTCTTTCCAGTTGTCGAAGCCATAGGGTTACCTCCGAATTACGAATTAAAACAGCGGTGCGAGTGCCACATGGTAGGCCAGCAGGCACAGCACAACCGTGATGCCGGTGAATACCAGCACGATTTTCTTCTCGCCCCAGCCGCACATTTCAAAGTGGTGGTGGATCGGCGCCATCTTGAACAGGCGCTTGCCGTGGGTCGCCTTGAAGTAGGTGACCTGCAGGATAACGGACAGCGTTTCGATGATGTAGATCAGGCCGACCAGCAGCAGGATGAGCGGCATTTCACACGAAAATGCCAGACCCGCAACCGCACCGCCGAGGAACAGCGAGCCGGTATCGCCCATGAACACCTTAGCCGGGTTGAAGTTATAGCGCAGGAAGCCCAGCAGCGCACCCGCGAGTGCCGCCGAAAAGATCACAACGCCCATGTCTCCGCGGCGGAAGCCGACGAACACGAAGAAGATGGCAACCGGCAGCGTAACGCTTGCCGCCAGACCGTCGATGCCGTCGGTCAGATTGACGGCGTTGTCCGCGCCGACGATAACGAACGCCGCGAACACGATATACAGCGGCCACGGCCAGCTGAACGAAATGCCTGTGAACGGAATCCACAGCTGCGGCAGACCGCTCGACCCCAGGAACAGTACGAGGATGAACACGCCGGCAACCAGAATCTGGAGCACCAGCTTCTGCTTCGGGGTCAGACCTGCGTTTTCCTTTTTCTTGATCTTGGCGTAGTCATCGACCAGACCGACCGCACCGTAGGCCACGGCAAGGCCGAGCACCGCAAGCGACGAGACCGAAATCTCACCCATCACGATATTGCCGATAATGACTGCCGCCGCGATACCGATAATGAACATAAATCCGCCCATTGTCGGGATATTCTGTTTGTTCATGTGCCATTTCGGTCCGATTTCGAGAATCTTCTGACCGAATTTCATTTTTCGCAGATAATTGATGACCGCCGGACCGATAGCCAGCGTAATCACCAGTGCGATCGCGAAAACAAGCACAGCCTGTTTCATGCTTCAACTTCCTCCCCTAAAAACATTGCAAGTGCGCGTTCCATGCGCATGCCGCGGCTGCCCTTGAACAGCAGCGCGTCTCCTTTTTTCGCGTCCTCGCGCAGTGCCGCGACAAGCGCGGTCTGGTCGTCGAACGCATACGCATGCTCCATGCCCTTCTCCCTGGCACCGGCTACCATGGCCGCTGCATCCGGACCGTAGGCGTACAGGGCGTCCGCGTACTGCGCCGCCGCACGACCGGCACGGCGATGACCTTCCTCGGCGTAATCGCCAAGCTCAAGCATCGAGCCGAGAACCGCAAACCGGCGGCCGTCCCCGGCCATGCCGCCGAGCACGGACAGAGTAGCTTCCATCGCATCCGGACTTGCGTTGTAGCAGTCCGCATAGATTTGGTAGCCATCCTGCTCATAGATGTTCTGGCGCATGCCGCTCGCCTGATAGCTGACAAGTCCCTGCGCGATCAGCTCGGGTGTTTCACCGAGCAGCAGACCGACGGCTGCCGCCGCCAGTGCATTGAGCACGTTATGCTTGCCCGGAATACTCAGCTTCGCGGTGAATTTCTCTCCGACCGGCAGGTGCGCCGCAGCAAGACCGTTATTTACTATATCAAATGTACCGTCGCTGTGCAAGTCCGCAGTAAGGTCGCAGGCGGAATTTTCGATTCCATAAGTTACCACCTTGCAGCCGAGGCTCTCGCGTTTGTCCCACAGAAGCGGCTCATCGCCGCAGAGAACAGCCGCGCCGCCCTCCTGCAGACCCTCGAGAATCTCCAGTTTGGCCTTGCAGATGCCCTCACGCGAGCCAAGAAACTCGATATGCGAGGTGCCGATGTTGGTGATAACCGCCAGATTCGGCTTGGCAGCCGCCGTCATGCGGGAAAGCTCACCGAAATGATTCATGCCCATCTCTGCTACCAGCACTTCGGTATCCCTGGTCATACGCATGAGCGTCAGCGGCAGACCGATCTCATTGTTCAGGTTGCCTTCTGTCTTCTGTGCACGGAAGCCCTGCGAGAGAACGGCATACAGCAGCTCCTTGGTGGTGGTCTTGCCGACCGAGCCAGTCACGCCGACAACCTTGCCGCCGCACATCGTGCGGTAGCCGCCCGCGAGGTCGAGCAGCGCCTGCGAGGTGTTCTCAACGTACAGCGCCGGCACCGGATATTCCTCGTTTTCTCGATGGCTCATCACGGCGGCCGCGCCGTTCTCGATCGCCTTGCCGATGAAATCGTGCGCGTCAAACCGCTCGCCCTTGATCGGCAGGAACAGCGCCTCCGGCGGAATCTGCCGCGAATCGGTCGTGACCGCCGTCAGAGCCGCCTCGCCTCTCGCTTCGCCCTTTGTCCATTCCGCCGCCTGCGCTAATGTAAATCGTTCCATGCCGTTTCCCCCAATAATTATCAAATCTCGCCGCTGCTTGCAGCGGCTTACATTAAGACAGGTTTTCCTTTCGGAAAACCGTGTCTTTGTTCCCGTCCGCAGACGACCATGTGCTTGCACATGGTATTCAATTAGAATTGCCTGCAATTTCATAAAAACCGGGAGCATGTATCGCGCAGCGCGGCAACAAAGCCGCGCAAGGATAACGCTCGGTTTTTATTTCCCGACCCAGCCGCCTTGGGGCGCAGCGCGGCAGCAAAGCCGCGCAAGGATAGCGCCGAGCGTCATTCGGGTTTCGGAGAACGGTTTCCTTAGGAACCGTTCTCCGTAGATAGGGGACTTTTGAAGTCCCCTATCACGCGAAATAATCCGCTACAATCTCGCGTTCATCCATGTGGTGCTTCACATGGTTCACTTCCTGATAGGTCTCATGTCCCTTGCCCATCAGCACGATGATATCATCCTTCTGTGCGTGTGCAAGTGCCCAGTGGATCGCCTCCGGACGATCGACAATGACCTGCATCGGCGTATCCGAATCCTTCATGCCCTCGAGAATATCATCGATGATGGCCTTCGGCTCCTCGGTGCGCGGATTATCGCTCGTTACAACGCAGAAGTCCGCGAGATCCGCCGCAATTTTACCCATCTTCGGGCGCTTGGTGCGGTCGCGGTCGCCGCCGCAGCCGAACAGAGCAACGACACGGCCCTTTGCAAAGCCGCGAACGGCCTTGAGCACGTTCTCCACGCCGTCCGGCGAGTGTGCGTAGTCGATGAGCACGGTGTAATCCGTATCGGTCGGCACGACCTCAACACGGCCCTTGACGCCGGTCGCAGTTGCCATGGACTTCGCCGCATCCGCAAGCGGCATGCCGAGCTGCAGCACGATGCCGAGCGCGGTCAGTGCATTCTCGACCGAGAAATGACCCGGAATCGGCAGCTTGACGTCTGCCTTTTCGCCCTGATACTGTGCGGTGAACTCCACGCCGTCCGCGTGCAGCTGCAGGTCGGTCGCTTCGAGATCGGCCTCCGGCTTGCCGCAGGAGAACGTCATGCACGGGCACTTTGCGTCCGCGAGCATCTTCTCCGCCGCAGCATCATCCAGATTGATAACGCCCTTCTTGCTGATGGAGAACAGCAGCGCCTTTGCCTTGCGGTACTCCTCCATGGTCTTGTGGAAATCGAGGTGATCCTGCGTCAGATTAGTGAACGCGCCTACCGCAAACGGAATGCCGTGTACGCGGTCAAGCACCAGGGAATGCGAGGAAACCTCCATGATCACATGCGTGCAGCCTGCGTCTCTCATGCGGGCAAACAGTGCGTGCAGCTCGTAGGATTCCGGCGTGGTGCGCTCGGTTTCGATCACTTCATCACCGATGAGGTTCTGGTTGGTGCCGATCAGACCCACCTTGTGGCCTGCGTCCTCAAGCATGTGCTTGACGAGGTAGGTCGTGGTGGTCTTGCCGTTGGTGCCGGTCACACCGAGCATGACCATGCTCTCTGCCGGATGACCGAAGCGGTTTGCCGCAATCTCAGCCAGCGCGATACGGGAATTCTCCACAACGACTGCGGGGACGCCCTCCGGCGCCTCCTCGCAGACAACGGCTGCCGCGCCCTGCTCCATCGCCTTGGCGATGTACTTGTGACCGTCGGTCGCGTAGCCGCGGATGGCTACAAACAGGTCGCCCGGCTGTACCGCGCGGGAGTCGTAACGCACTTCCTTGATCTCAATGTCCTGTGCGGCAGTGCTGTTTTTCACTGCTACATCCTTCAAAAGTTCCTGTAATTTCATAATTTCCTCCTATCGGTCGTTGACCGTCGTTGTATCGGAAAATTCTACCGTGACAACCGCACCGAGGCTTACCTTGGTACCGGCCTCCGGACTCTGCTTGGTCGCGGTAGTATCGCCTGTGATCTGCGCGGACGAAACACCCTTCTGCTTGAGGTACAGACCGTACTCCTCCAGCGTATCGCGGCACTCATCCGGCGACATGCCGGACAGATTGGGCACTTCAACGGCCTCAGTCGGCTTTTCCTCGCCCATGTAGACGATAACCTTGCCGCTGGCCGCAATGCGCATGCCTGCATTCGGCACCTGATCGGTGACGGTATCGCCGTCGCCCTTGATGATGCAGTCAAAGCCTGCGTCGGACAGCGTGGAAATCGCATCGTCGCGCGTCTTGCCGGATACACTCGGCACGGTCAGTTCACGGCGGTCGCTCTCGCTGTCGTCATAGACCGGCGTAATGCCGATATACGGCAGCACATCCTCCATGATGCGGCCGACAACCGGAGCGGCGATCGTACCGCCGGTATGCGTTGCGGATTCCGGCAGGTCGTTGATGGCGACCAGAACCGCGATCTGCGGGTCGTCCATCGGCGCTACGCCGATGAAAGAGGCCGTGTAGCGGTCCTCGGTATCAAGCACCTTGCCGTCACTATCGTATTCGGGCTGAATCTCGGAGGTCGCAGTCTTGCCGCCGACGCGGTAGCCGGGCACATACGCGTTCTTGCCGGTGCCGTTTGCGACAACCTGCTCCATCGCCTCGCGCATGTAAGCGGAGGTATCCTCGGAAATGACCTGACGGACCACCTCGGTCTCGTTCGTAGACTTGACCGAACCGTCTCCGCCCAGCACTTCCTTGACAACATACGGCTTTTTCAGCTTGCCGTCATCCACGATCGCGCAGACCATGTTCAGCATCTGAATCGGCGTTACCGTGAAGCGCTGACCGAACGATGCGGTCGCCAGTGCGACTTCGTTCCAGTCACTGGCAACATCCAGCTTGTGGAACTGGCCCTTGCCCTCACCCGGCAGGTCGATGCCGGTCGGCTCGGTCAGGCCGAACGCCTTGTAAAAGTTGTAAAACCGATCCATGCCGACGCTCTGGGCAATCTGCATCATCGCTACGTTGCAGGAATTCATCAGGGCTTCGGTCAGCGTCTGCATGCCGTGGCCGCTTGTGTTTGCACACTTGATCTCCCAGTTCTCCACCTGCAGGGAGCCGCCGCAGTAGTAGGTGTCCTCGGCATGGGTAGCACCCAGATCATACGCGGTGGAGACCGTCATCAGCTTGAAGGTGGAGCCCGGCTCGTAGTTATCCGCGATAACCGGATTGCGCCAGGTTTTCATCAGGATATTCACGCGGGCGCTGCCCAGCGCATCTACCAGATCGGAATTGTCATGAATCGCCTCCGGCAGATTGTCCAGACCGCCTTCCGTATACCATGCATCCGGAATTTCGACCTTGACGTTCTCTTCCTTGAGGATTTTCTCAACATTTTTCTTGAGTTCGTTGATATACTTTTCGCTCGTCAGCTTGTAGGCATCGTTCGGATCAAAGTCCGGCAGGTTGGCCATTGCCAGTACCTCACCGGTCTTGACGTTCATAACGATGCCGGAAACGCCGTCTCGCGCCTCCGGATTGTCGGCAAGTGCGGTCTCTAGGTGTTTTTCCAGATAGTTCTGGATATCGCTGTCGATGGTCAGCACAAGAGAATTGCCGTCCGTCGCCGGAATGTACTGCTGGGTTTCCGGCATAATGTCCTTATTCTGTGCATTCTGCACGCGGACCAGTCGTCCGGCGGTGCCGGCCAGTTCATCGTTGTACTCGGATTCCAGACCGTATGCGCCGTTGTTGTCGCTGCCGACATATCCCAGCACCGCAGACAGGAAGGCGCCATGCTGATAGTACCGCTTGGTATCCGGCTCGGAGTAGACGCCGGTGCAGTCTGCCGCTTCGAGCTTCTCATCCAGCTCCTTGGATACGTCCTTATCGACCTTCTGCGCGATAATTTCGTACTGCGAGTTCGTCTTCTGGATCTTTCGGACAGGATGGTCGCAAGCGTCTGCTGCTGACTTTCCGCCGTGATGCCCTTTTTGACCTTGTTCTCGTCCACAACGGCCTTCGGATCGACCGTAATGCGCTCTACGGCGGCGGATTCAGCCAGAACCTGCATGTTCGCGTCGTAGATCTTGCCGCGGTTGGGCGTGATGAACGTGTCGCGCGTCTGCAGCGCCGTCGCCTGCTGCACATAGAAATCGTGATTGAATACCTGCATATACAGCAGCCGCACGCCTACCAGCCCGAAACCGATCAGTGCAAACAGCACGGTCAGCCCGCGGATACGCGTGCGCATTTGATGGTTGGGTCCCTTAACTGCCATTTAGTCAGCCTCCATATTGTTCCTGAAAAAGCGTAAGGAGTCAGAAGTTATCCACCTCTCACTCCCCTGTACGCATTGTATTCAACTGCTTATCGGATATATTCCACAAGTGCGGAAAAGCGCGCTGCCAGTGCGCTCCACAGACCGCGCAGCGTCATGCTGTCGTCTGCAACGGTGACAAGATCCGGATTGGTCAGCTCCACATATTCGATCTGCGAATTGTCCAGCTTTATCATTCCAAGCGTGTCCGTGGCGTACTGCTCTACCTCATCCATGTTCATGCTGTTCATCTGCTTGGTCGTCAGAGAAACATTCTCCGACTGCAGCTCGCTGAGCAGGTCGCTCTGCTCACTCGCTTCTGCGGTAAGCTGGGTCAGCTGCATCTGGCAGAACAGGATAAACGCCGCCGTGATCGCCACCAGAAAAATGCACGGGTACACGCCCTGCATCACAGCAGGCTTGCGTCGGTGCTTCTTTTTCTTGACCGGTGCTGCCGCTACCTGCAAATGGCGTTTCGGCTGTACCTCACGCTGTGCAGGAACCTGATCTTCATATTTTCTTGCCGCGTTGTTCCTGCCAGAAGCCATCTTGCGCTTTCCTTTCTTTTGAATTTGCTTTTTCGGTTTAGATTTTTTCACAAACCCGGAGCTTCGCGCTTCGGGCGCGCGGATTCTCCTCAATTTCCCTTTCGTCCGGCAGAATCGGCTTGCGCGGCGTCAGCCGAACCTTCGGCTTTTTGCCGCAGATGCATACCGGAAAGTCCTTCGGACAGGTGCAGCCCTGTGCCGCCTGCTGAAAAGCCGCCTTGACGATGCGGTCCTCCAGGCTGTGGAAGGTGATGACCGCCAGTCTGCCGCCCGGATTGAGACAGTCGATGGCTTTTTCCATCGCTTCCCGCACGGCACCCAGCTCATCGTTTACCGCAATGCGGATCGCCTGAAAGCTGCGCTTCGCCGGATGCTGCTTTTCGCGCAGTGCTTTCGCGGGCATGGCGCCCTTGATCACACGGACAAGCTCCAGCGTGGTCTCAATCGGCTTGTCTGCGCGTTCGCGCTCGATCGCCGCTGCGATCAGCGGTGCGTAGCGCTCCTCGCCGTACTCAAACAGAATGCGGCGGATCTTCTCGCGGCTCCAGCCGTTTACCACATCATACGCGGTCAGCTTCTGCTGCCGGTCCATGCGCATATCGAGCGGCGCATCCTGCATATAGGAAAAACCGCGCTCGGCATGGTCCAGCTGCGGAGAGGAAACGCCGAGGTCGAACAGAATGCCGTCCGCACCTGCAAGTCCCTGCCCTTCGAGCACCTTGTCGATATCGCGGAAGTCGCTCTTGACTGGTGTGACACGCTGCCATACATCCTTGAGGCGGTCCTTCGCGTTTTCGAGTGCTTCGTCATCTCTGTCAATACAGATCAAACGGCCGGTATCATGCAAACGCTCCGCAATGCGGAGCGAGTGACCGGCGCCGCCGGTCGTGGCGTCCACATAAACGCCGTCCGGCTTGATCTGCAGAGCCTCAAGGCAAGGCTCAAGCAAAATGGATACATGATGAAATTCCATAGTTCCCTGCCCTTTTGTTAAAAATCAATATCTTCTACGTCCGCGGCAACAACTTCCGCGTCGATCCCGTCATTGTAAGCGCGCCACTTGTCGCTGTTCCAGATTTCCGCGTGGTCGAGCTGACCGATCACGGTAACATCCTTCTGCAGCTCCGCAAAGGTACGCAGGTTTGCGGGAATGAGGATGCGGCCCTGTGCGTCGAGCTGTGCATCGAACGCATTGGCGAAGTAGTAGCGCTTGACGCGTCTTGCCTTTTCGCCGTTGCCGAGCGTGCGGATCTTGTCCTCCAGACGCTTCCATTCCGCTTCCGGATAGACGGACAGACAGCCATCGAGGCCCTTGGTGACCGTGAAGTGCTCGCCGAGCTCCTCGCGCAGCTTGGCCGGCATTGCCAGACGACCCTTAGCGTCTATGGAATGCTTGTATTCGCCCTTCACTCATTCACACCTGCCCTTCCGCTTTGGTGGAATTTGTGACACTTTACCCCACATCTCTCCACCTTGATTTTATTATAGCGGTACGGAGAATAGATTGCAAGATATTTTTTGCATTATTGCACGAAAAATTCGGGCGTTTTTCTTGCAAATTTTATAGTTTTCGCAATTTTTGCGAACAGTTGTTCGATTGTATTCGTGCGCGGTGTTTTCCTGCATTTTACTGTGAAGTGGAGAGTTATCCCAAAGTTTATCCACAGAGTGTGTATTTTTGTGCAATTTCAGCCGGACATTTTTCAGCCCAGTGGCGCAAAGTGGGTGTGAGGTTCTCTTTTCCGGCGTTGGTGGTGAGGAGTGGGTGCGGGGGTGGTGCAGACAAGGTGACGGCTGTTATCAA
>OIAN01000489.1_pt1 | contig 12686 bp, 6 predicted proteins | sample 1580761 | NCBI WGS metagenome assembly OIAN01 (sample SAMEA3882511, study PRJEB24775) | human gut metagenome | biome: human-associated habitat; feature: intestine environment; material: feces | place: Netherlands | collected 2009/2010 | reverse complement strand
ACCGGTTGTCCCGTGCCTCCACGGTCAGCTGGCCGTCTGAATAGGCCGCCTGGAGGATCTCCGGGTCAGTATTGTCAATGGTGACCTGGGTGGTGAAGTAAGCTCCGTCCTCCAGAGCTTCCCAGTCAGTAGCGCCGTCTACCCCTACGTAGTACTCCGGCGCCAGGACCAGGGATACGTTGACGGTGGTCCCCTCCGGGAGCTTGGTATGGTTCTTTCCTGTTCCTGCCCAGTCCAGGTTGAGGCGATTGCCGGTGTTCTGCCAGGCGCCGGCGTTGGTGTGGTAATAGGCGCCGTATATCTCACCCAGGTCCTGGGCTTCATAAACCTCTCCCGTGGCAGCGTCCGCCACAACCACCCTGGCATCGGCGGCATTCCGAATGGCCGTGAAGCAAATCCTACTCAGCCGGTCGCCGCTCTGGTTATTCAGCGCATTGCGCTGGGGCAAATAGCTTGCATCCGTGAGCACCGGGTTTCCGCCGAAGGGATGGGTTTCAGTGTCCCCTGCATATCGGACGGTGATCATATTCCCCTCGGTGCCGTTGAGACTCCCCAGGTAGGGATTCCGGCTCTCCAGGCCGAAGCGGAAATCCTGGTAGGTGCCCACATCGTACATGGAAGGCTCGGTCCAGCTGCCGTAGTAGCCCAGAATGGGAATCGAATGGGTGACGCCCTGAGCGCCCTCTTCTGTGGTCACGGCTTTGGCAAAGGCATAGCCCTGGATGTAAGCGCCTGCCGGATAGTTCCGGTCCAGATAAATCTTCTGTTCCGGCTCCAAAGAGAGCTTGACATGAATCTGGCTGGAGGCGCCAGGCTGGAGCGTAACGGTGTTGCTCTGCTCCTCCGTCTCCGCAGACTGGGGCGCAATTTCACCGCTGTCAAGCCCCTTCAAGAACAGGTAAACATCATATGTCGTCACCAGGCCGTCGCCGTTCCGGTCTGCCTGACCCTCGTTAAAAATGGTTCCTCTGGCCCCGGTGACATAGTCCAGCAGGGCCTGGCCGTCTGACCTGTCCACCAGGCCGTTTCCGTCGAAGTCCGGTTGCCCCTGGCCAGGATGGAGCGGCTTGCCGTCTACCGTCCACAGGGCACTGGTCAGAAGTGGAGTCGTAATCGTATCCATATAAGACGCCTGGTCCTCATGGTATACATCCTGGGTAAACAGATCCACAGACAGGTCATAGGTCTGCTCCTCTTCCGTCAAATTGTACAGGGTGAAGGAGAAATCATAGGTTCCGGTCCGCTCCGGATCGTCGCCCAGCTCCGCCTTGATTTTTCCGTCGGCATAGGAGCGGTTGGCGTCCGGGCCCATCAGGATGTAGGACCCTGCGGAAATTGCAGCCCCCACGTTAGCCAGACCTGCGCCCTGCCGGAGCACCGGATAATAGCCGGTCCCCGCGCCCCCGGTGTTGGTCCTGCCCTGGAAGTCCTCCACAATGGGCACAGCCGTTGACATCAGGAGGCTCTGGCTCAGGCTTCGGATGCTGAGGCCGGTCTTCTCCGCCAGCCCCTGGTCTTGGATGTACTGGGACACCAGCGCCGCCATGCCGCTGACCTGGGGGGCAGCCATAGAGGTGCCGGACATCACTTCATATTGGTCCTCACCGCCCACGAACCCTGCGCCGCCTCTGGTTTTGCCATAGACGCAGTAGATGCTGCCGCCGGGGGCGGTGATCTCCGGCTTTAGCTCCAGAGAACCGGGAACCCCCCAGGAGGAGAAGCTGCTCATGGTATCATAAGCCTGGCCGTACTGGGCAGAGCCAATGTCCTCGTTGACGGTCACGGAGCCTGCATAGTACAGCACCTGGCCCGCATCATCCTGGACCTGGGTAGATTGAGCCCGAATGGCCTGGGCATCTGCCTGGGTGATGGACACGGCGGGGGCGTTGTACCGGTATCCCGTCAGGTCCATGTTGATGATACCGGTGGTATTATTGTAAATGATGGTGGCAATGGCGCCTGCCTCTACGGCAGCATTGGCCTTCTCGGCAAAGGCGATGCTGCCCCGGGAGCAAATGGCGATTTTTCCCTGCAAGGCATCCCCCAGGGCAGCAAAGTCTTTTGCTGTGCCGTAGCCATCCAAAAAGACATAGGGGAACTCGCCGCTGATAGAGGTCATGGGCTCGTTGGCGTAGCTTTGGGAGGCCGTATCCGAATAAGACACCGCCCGGTCCCCGAAGGTCAGGTAGTGGCCGGTGAAGCCGGAGTTATCCACAGAAGCCACCGTCAAGGCGTTGGTATAGGTGCCGGGAGAGCCGCCGGTGGCGAAGCTGATATCATCGTTGTACAGATAACCGCCGGTGGCGGATTTCACCGCCCAGTGGTTGGAGTTACCGGCAGAGACAGCCACAACTGTGTCGGTTGTGGAAAGGTAGTCTAGAAGTTCGGCGTACACACTCGTGTTGTTGTAAACCTCTCCCGGCATGTTGGAGCCCAGAGACAGGTTCACCGCATCGCAGTCTAGAAGGATAGCGTCCTCAATGGCAGCCATGTAGTCGGATTCTGCGATGCCGCCGCCCACACCGGCTACCTTCAGGGTGATGATCTGGGCGTCGGGGGCCGCGCCGCTTACGAAAACCGTATCGGCAGCGCGGAGATAGCCGTCCGCTTCGGGAATGTAGCGGTTGGCCGCGGAGATACCGGCCACATGAGAGCCATGGCCGCCGAAGTTGTCATAGTCGTGGGTGATGCGCAGATTTGTATCCACATAGTTGTAGCCGAAGGGCAGCTTTTCATTGAGGTACAGATCCTCTGCCGTCAGTTGGGGGGAACGCTCATGAACATTCAGCTGGGGAAGCACCGCCGCCAGTTCCTCCACATCCAGGAGATTCAGCGATGCCAGATACGCCTCTTGGGACAAGCCGGCTTCCTCTGCATTCTCCTTCAGGGCGTACAGGAATGCACCGTTGTCAAAGGACTGGTGGTCCGTGTCCGTACCGGTGTCAATGATGGCAACCCGGCTGCCCGCGCCGGTGTAGCCCTGCTCCCAGGCCAGGCCTGCCCCAGTCATACCGGAGGAGATGTAGGTTTGGGGTGACACAACGTCCGCTTCTTCCGTGGTCTGAGGTGCGTACCATTGCTCCACGAAGGCGTCCTCCACGCCGGGCAGCTGCCGAATTTCTTCCAGCTTTCCATAGGGTACGTTGGCGGAGATGATGTTTCCTACCAGGGTCAAGTTCCACACCACGTCCAATGCTCTGCCTCCCAGCACCTGGGCGGAGATGGTCTGCGCCATCGTCTCCTGTGCTGTCCGCAAGCTGTCCTGGTAGGCCATGGCCTCCTGGTTTCGGGCAATGCCCATGGTGGCATAGCCCGCCTGGACGGTGGATTTTTCCGCCAGAACAATAGAGACGCGGACAATGTCAGTTGCCTGATAGCCTGTTTCGGAGGGGATCTCCTCTACCTGACGGTCTGTCAGGTCGGGAGCAGGGGCGTTGATGTCCACCTCTTGCCAGTGTACACCAGCTGCCCGGACAGGTACCGCATAGCTCGCCAGAAGACAGACCGCTAAGAAAAAGGCGGCAAGCCGGGAAAGGATGGGGTTTTTCATGAATGCTTCTCCTTACATTGTATATTTGCCATTTGGGTGGCAGACCCTATATGCTCCGGCGCAGGATGCCGGGGATATACAAAAGTCACGGGCCGTCAGGTCAGAACCGTGTGATCGATTTGCGCAATGAGCCAGCGGAGGAACTCCGTGTTGGTTCGGTAGTACACATAGATGCCCCGACGCTCGGACGTCACCAGCCCTGCCATCATCAGCTTGGTCATATGGTGGGACAGCGTGGTAAAAGACAGGCCCATTTTCTCCGTCAACTCCTGGACATAGACCTCCTCGTTCTTCAGGAGCGCCAGGATTTGCATCCGCACCGGGTCGCCGATGACCTTCGTATAGGAAGCCAACTCTTTCAGAGGCATGTCCCGTTTGCGATACTGCCGGGCCGCGTCCCAGAGAACGCCTATTTCCACATGGTTTCGTTTCGGCGCGTCATTCTCAATTTGATAGAACATGGTAAAACGCTCGTTGATGGAAAAGAGACTGGGGTACAGATCGATCACTTCCGCCGCGTGTTCAAAAAGGCGGGCATCTTGCTTTAACAGGGCCTCAGCGTCTATCGCGCCGTATGTCTGTCCGAACCGGTTCAGCAGAGGCTCATAAAGGGAGGCATTTTCCTGAATGCAGGCCACTATGGGCCGCAGCAGCTCCGTCAGCTCGTCTACATAGCTGGGAAAGTTGCGGACAGCTCCCAGAATCTGATACCGCTCTTCGTCCGTGGCGGGGAAATGGGCGATGTAATCGTAGAAGGTGGAGAAGTCGCTGCATTCTCGGATGTGCCAGCCCTCGTTGGGAATGGCGAAAGTCACTCGAGCCTGAAAGATGACTTCCGCTTCCGAGTAATGTTTCAGTTCTTCCCGGTAGCTATCCAGGTCATGAAAATGGGGGTAGGCAATAACGCTGGGCATGAAAACGGTGGAGGCAATGTTGGGGCAGTGGGAGCGGTTCTGCTCGGTGTGGTCTCCCAGCATACAAAAAAAGAAACGTAGCCGGGAGGCGTCCAAATGACTGCTGGCCGTGTCCAGCCTGCGTTCCAGCTCCTCCAGAGGCCCGAACAGAGCGTTGATATTCTCCCGTCGCTCTGGATACTGCTCCCGCATCTCCTGAATGGAGGCGGAGAGTGGCCGCCCATTGACCAGCCGGGCGCAGTAGGACAAGGCGTCCACCACCGGATGGATGGTTTTATGTACCGCAAGCTCCCGCTTCCGTGGGGCCAATTGGTTCATTGCATCTGTACCTCCCCATATACCATGGCAGGCAGACCGCCTGCCAGAGGCAATATCACGGTTTTTAGTATACAGGCCTGTCCTACCTTTGTCAAGATGAATTTAGGTATTGACTGCAGGTACGCCTTTATGTATAATTAGAGCGTAGTGATGCTTGCTAGTACGTCACTATAAAATTTGAAATACGGAGGACCACAAAATGAGAAAACACAGAATCCTAGCGGGCATTCTGGCCGTGGCACTGGTTCTGTCCCTTGGCGGCGTAAATATTTCCGCCGCAACGGGCAGTCCCATGACAGATGCGGCGGAAGTGCCGGTTCCCGAAGGCTACTGCGAACTGGACTACCTGAAGCTGTACGCCTTTCTGGAAATGGCCGATGCCGATGGCGTCAAAAATGGCACGAAGCTCAACGAGAACTACGACCCCACGGATCCCACCACCTGGGGTACCACCAACGAGGAAGGCGAAAGCACCATCACCTGGCTGGAGGTGACAACCGGCGAGGGAGAGGATGAAGTCACATTGCAGTATCTGTTGACCTTCAATGCGCCGGCTTCCGATCTGTGTGGCCAGCTGGATCTGTCTGGCTGTAAATTTCTGCGGGAGGTGTATGTGCAGAATAACACCCTGACCCAGGTGGATGTTTCCGAATCTGCAATTCAGCAGCTGGATTGCAGCGGCAACCGGCTGACAGAGCTGAACGCATCTGGCTGCGGTTTTCTCATGAACCTGGTGTGTGGCAACAACCAGCTCACTGCCCTGGAGCTTGCGAACTGCCGCCGGCTGGCCACTGTAGATTGCAGTGGAAATCAGTTGACTGCTCTGAACCTCTCCGCCACCAATGCGCTACTTACCCTCAATTGCAAGAACAACCGGCTGTCCACCCTGACCTTCAACAGTATGAGCTATCCGATCCACGTGGACTGCTCCGGCAACCAGCTGACGGAACTGAACACTGACACGATGCAATTTACCCGGTATCTGGACTGCTCCGACAACCAACTCACCAGTCTGAATGTGAGAAACTGCAGCATGCTGGAAACCTTCTCCTGCCAGGGCAACAAATTGAAGGAGCTGAATTTCAGCTCCAGTGGCAAATACCGCGCCCTGAGCCTCACCGCCATTGGAGGAGGCTATGTCAGCTATGCCATGGAGCGGAAAGAGGACGGCGCCACCACGTACACCGTAGTGGCCACTCCTGTGGAGGGCAGCGTGTTCCAGGGCTGGTATACAAACAGAAATTGCACCACCCTGGTCACAACAAATTCCACCATTGACGTTACCGAGATTGCCCCCGCCGATGCTAAGGACTATTACGCCAAATTCGATGAAGGCGGCGGAGCGGTAGAGGTACCCAAGGGCTACAACGTCAACGATTACCTGAAGCTCCGGACATTCCTGGAGCAGACCGATGAGGAGGGCGTGAAGAACGGTTTCAAGCTCAACGAGAATTACACGCCTGACGATGTGACCACCTGGGGCGTCTACGACGAGGAAGTGCCCTATTGGAACAGCATTACATGGCAGGATGTCAACGGAGAGCTGCGCCTCGCCATAATCAATTTCTATGATTCTGACTTGAGCGGCGAACTGGACTTGTCCGATTGTACCGCCCTTGAGCGGCTGGATTGTGGCCTCAACAATCTCATAAAGCTGAATGTTGCCAACGCAACCAGCCTGGTTACTCTGGATTGTAATACAAACCAGTTGGTCTCGCTGAACGTTTCCGGTTGCGTCAGGCTTGGGGGGCTGTTCTCCAAAGACAATCAGCTGACCTCGCTGGACGTATCCGTCTGCACCGAGCTTGGGCAGCTGGATTGCGGCAACAATCAATTGGCCTCTCTGGATCTCTCCAACAACAGCAGTATCACATGGCTGTTTGTGGAGTTGAATCAGCTGACTGCCCTGGACGTGAGCAATCTGACGCAACTGACGCTGCTAAACTGCACGGATAACCAGCTGAATAGTCTGGATGTAAGCAAGTGTACCAATCTAAGTATGCTGTACTGCTCCCGCAATCCCCTGGGAAAGCTGGATGTCACGAAAAACACCGCGCTATCCACTCTCTGGTGCCTGGACAACGAACTGACCCAGCTGGATGTCAGAAGCTGCACCGGGCTGATGAACTTCATCTGTGACGGCAATCGGCTTACGGAGCTGGATGTCACCAGAAACACCATGCTATCCACCCTGGGTTGCTCCGGCAATCCGCTGGGCAAAATCGATGTGACGCCCCTGGAGTCTCTGCAAAACTTCTACTGCAACGATGCCGGCCTCACGGAGCTGGACCTCAGCAAGAACAGCTACTTGAAGTACTTGCAATGCAAGGACAATCAGCTCACCAGCCTGGACCTCAGCGGCAACACAATTCTGTCATCCCTGGATTGCAGCAATAACCAGTTGACCGCTCTGGATCTCAGCAACAATACAGGACTGCTTAAACTGCTCTGTAACGGGAATCCCCTGAGCGAGATTGATGTGACACACAACGTGGGACTCTGGGAGCTGGATGTGCGTGACACCCAGATCACCAGTCTGGATCTCAGCCAGAATATCGCCCTTTATGGCGTCAGCACCGACACCGTGCTGAAAGAACTGGACGTGACCGCTACGGAATATATACCTGTCAACCGTCTGGCCGCCGTTGGCAACGGATTTGTGGGCATCACCGCCAGTACGAGCAAACTCGGCTGGACTTACGTCCTGACGGCCGCAGCCGAGGAGGGGGCGAAGTTTACCGGCTGGTACAGCGACAAGGAATGTACGAAGTTGATCACCGCGGATGAGACTGTTACAATTACAGTATTCGACGGATATGAGGAGCTGGAGGCTCAGGACTACTACGCCAAATTCGAAGGCGAGTCCGTCCACGAACATACCCCCGGTGCACCTGTCCGTGAGAAGGAGGTTCCCGCCACCTGTACAGAAGATGGCTCCTATGACGAGGTTGTGTACTGCACCGTTTGCAAGGAGGAAATCAGCCGCGTCAGCAAGACCATCCCCGCACTGGGTCATGACTTCTCCGTGAAGGGCGAGACGGTGGCTCCCACTGAGACCGAGGAGGGCTACACCATCTATCACTGCAGCCGCTGTGACGCCACCGAGCATCGGGACATTGTACCTGCCACTGGCCACAAGTGCCCCTCCCAAGCTTTTGCTGACCTGGATACCACACAGTGGTATCATGAGTACACAGACTATGTGATTGGCAACAATCTGATGAATGGCATGGGGAATCACCGGTTTGCCCCTAATGGCACCACCACCCGGGCTATGCTGGTGACGACCCTGTACCGCTTGGCCGATTCCCCCGAAGTCGGCGAAGGTGCTACCTTCACCGATGTTGCGGAAGGCGCATGGTATGCCGACGCCATAGCCTGGGCCCAGGATGTGGGGATTGCCAAAGGCATAACCGAAACCCGCTTTGCCCCCAATTCCAACGTGACCCGGGAGCAGGCTGCCACCTTCCTGTACCGGTTTGTCACCGAATACCTGAAGATAGAGTCTGCAGAAAGCACCGATTTGTCTATGTACAAAGACGCAGACAAGATCTCCAGCTATGCCAAGACGGCCGTTGCCTGGGCTACCGCTAAAAATCTCTTTGAGGGTTTCCCCAACGGCACGCTGCAGCCCAAGGATACCTTAACCCGCGCTCAGCTGGCCAAGCTGCTGACGATTCTGGATCAAAATTTCTGATCCTTCTCCTTTTACCTCTTTTTTTGGGCACACCCCTACAGCCTCCAGGCTGTGGGCGGTGTGCCCTATTTTTACCCAAAATTGTCCGTGTTTTGGTCGAATCTTGGTAAGCGTAAATCCTGCCATCGTGCAAAAACTCCGGCTCCGAGATGGAACTCAGAGCCGGAGCTGTCATGTTCACTTGGTCTGCATTCTGCCGGTACGTCCCAGGGAAGCAGCTTTTCCACTGCCGCTGGGTCCGTCAGTTCGGCTGTGTTTGCTTCCTCCAGCAGCCATATCACGTACCGGTAGGGCTCCAAATGGTATCCAGGGCATATTCATGCTTCCTGTGCCGTTTGTGAGCTGCACAATGGTAACGGACTCTTCCGGTTCCTTTTCTGCAGCAGAGAATACTTCGGCTGCATGAAACAGGAAGCTCAGCTGTTCCACAAAAGACTCGTCGCTCTTCTCGGAAGATGCGCCAAATTGCTTGTGTCTGGCAAGGCGCAGTGCCTCCGTAAGCACCAATACCTGGTTTCCCAGACGAGAAATACGTTCGTCCTGAGATGCCAGTCGAGCGTTCTTGTCCTCATATTCCGCACGGGAAATGGTGACTGTTTCCCTGGTACTTGTTTGGAAATTATCTTCCTTTTTCATGTGTTTATTGTACTATATACCAGAAAGTGCAAGAAAACACATAATTTCTCAGATTACTTCCAAGCCAGATACCGGCTTGTGCGCCTTTGGCTGATCCACACTCAGCCCCTCCATGAGCCGGCGGTACGGCTGGGCTGTCAGGGATCTGACTTCACTTTCCTTTGCCAGGGTTATTCAGCATCTATTTTACATTGATGGACTGTAGCAATACTCAGCGTCCCCAGTAGGATGCTCAAACCCAAAACCATACCTATCCCATAAGCATAGGACGGCATATTTTGATTTGTATGTCCCATAAGGCTGTAGTCCATCCAGGAAACAGGGGAGAACCATGTCCATACATGGTAGTACCGGAAATAGCTGAACATACGAATCACGCTGTGCACAATGACAAGCCCCACAGCAATTGCGGTTCCCAAACCCTTTTGGCACCATAAGTTGCACAATAGTACCACTTCTCCCAAGAGGAAACAGACCCCTATCATCATACATCCCGTCCACACCGTCACCACGGCAGGAGTCGTCCCCTTAATCATTTGAGGGCTCAGGATCACATTCGCGTAGTCCCCATGCGCACCGGTGCGAGCGGCTGTTTGAAGGACCTTCCCCCAATCTCCCGCCCACTCCAAATTGGGCCACAGGAAAACCCAGGACAGCACCCACAAGAAAACCGTAAACAGTACGCTGAGAAAGAGAAGATAGAGCAGCTGCGCTGCGATCCACCGTTGCTTTCCCACACGCAGCAAAACAAACTGCTGCTGCCCATTCCGAAATGGCGCATCACAAATCATCAAAACAAACAACAGCAACATGACGGTAAAATTCCAGTTTGTATCTGGTAAAAAGGGAAAAATCCAAGGGTGTATCCGATAGCCCAGCGCAGTAGCGTAATCATTCAGACCATGAAGCAGATTCCACATATGTAGTGTCAGGAACACAACGCACAAAAAATACTTTGGCTGTATGCGCCACTGCAGAACGTTCAACTTACAACAGCGAAGCAGCTTCATGACACCTGCTCCTTTCTCATTCTCCTGCAAAAGGCCCACCCACACAGAATGGTGGCCACGGTCAGATATCCCACCGCCCAGTAAAAGCTTTCCATCTCATTGTCATATGTCTGTCCAAATATCACTCTAACCAGATACCATCTTATCTCCATATGAATCAGCTTCCCCAAAATCTCTTGCAGATAATACAAGAGGATTGGCGACAGAATAGCCACATAGGCGTTGGGGAAAAAGGCAGTCACCATCAGCCCAAATTCTGCGGCAAAGCTACACGCCAGACCAATGATCACAATCCGGACAGTAAAGTACAACATAGGCTTTCCCCGTGCCACCAGGTCCAGATAGGCAATCCCATCCCGCAAATCATGCAAATCAGGCTCCGGCAAACGCAGCGCTGCCAAAAGCAATAAAAACGCCGCCAAGGCTGCCACTGCCGCCAAAAAAGCGGAAACCGCTACGGCAATCGCCCGGGCCGCGCCATAGGCTGGCAGCCCCACCCGCTCCACGGCCTGCAAGAAAAAGCCGCTGGACCGGTCATGGCAGTAGCTCCACGCATACGCAACGGCGGCAATTGCCAACACCAGCTCCACCAAAGAGAGCGTTCCCGTCAAAGTATAATTCAGCATCTCTGCCGCGCTGAGAACGCGGCGGGATGTCTGACTCGTCAAATGTCGTCCGCAGTTGGCAACCAACCAAGTAAACAGCAGAGCCACCGTGACAAAAAATGGGCGCGAACACACACTGCGGTGCAAATCCACCCGCAGCGCACGACCCAGCGCCCTCATCCCAACCACCTGCTTTTTGGCACATCCCCTTGTCGTTTCATTTCAGTTCCCTCTCTTTCTACGTTCCAGAGTTGACACAGGGGCCCCGGCTACGTGGCGCCGGAGCCCGAGAGCTATCAAATCAAAGCTTAGGGATACCACGTACCGCCCATGCCGCCGCCACCTACATTGGGGGTCGTGGCGTGGAGATACAGTGTCCCATTGGTCACTGCAGTCGTGTAGTTAAGTTCATACAGGCCAGTGGAATCAACGTATTTCGTTGACGTGTACCCCTTGTTGCTGGCACTGGAGTAAGTACCAACCCACAGATACGCATAACGGATCCCCATGATTCCAGTCACGCGAACACTGGCATGGTTGCCAGAAGTCGTACCGGCATCCGATTTCGTGCCTTCCTGCGGCGGACGGGCCTCACCGCCGGAAGCGCCAAAGGAGAAGTTAAACGTGGCTCCCGCCGAACCCGCTAACGCTACCGTCGTCAGCAGCATCACGGAACGCATTCGTTTTCTGCTTTTGTTCACGGAAAATCTCCTGCTTTTTATTTTGCGGCCACATATTCCTTCCTCCGTGCCACGTCATTGAGTCCGGATTGCAGCGTTCGCACAACAAATGTCACTATTTCTCTTTACCGGTCAAAGCATCTACCACAACGTACACGTATTCATCCCGCACTTCTCCGCTGTAGAGAACCACGTCTTTTTGACGTATCGCCACCTCCCAGCAGGGCTTTAACAACAGACGGTCCCGGTCTTGCTCCACATAATACCGGAGCGATACGCGGTCAATAACTCTTTCATAAGAGCTGACTACGTTTTGTGTCACCTCCTTGGCCACAGCTAGCGCTTCCGCCGCAGAAGTGATGGAAGCCGGTTCCTCCGCTACTTGGTCAAAATTCAAAGGCCCCTGCACCACCAGATAGGTGATCCCCACCCGATTGTACCGGACTGTGATGTTCACAGGCGCATAGCCTTCCGTTTGACTGCTCCAGGTAGTTGTTAACATAGGAATACCATCATACGCGCAATTAAAGTCAAACATGTATGCGTCATCGGCCTCAGTCCAGCTCTCTTTGGAAGGAATCTCATCGCCTTTTTCTGCATTTTTTCCTTTGATCAATTCCGAACGCTCCGCAGTCGCCAGGGCCTCATGGTCCAAATATAGCGTTCTTTTCAGTTCCAAATTCCCCACATCCAAGAGCTGCAGCATCTCCCGAACAGCCGTCTCCGCTTCTTGCTCTGTTGCAAAAGAAAAATTCTTAGGCTCTGTAAACAAATATGTATTATTGGAAGTGCCGCTTACATCAATATAATCTCCTGTATCAAGAGACAGCACCGCCCCATACCACCGATCCGCTTCCAAATTATTATATGACATGCTAAAATTTCTGGAATTCTGTTCTAACTCCTGCAATATAATAGCATGGCCACCGTTTGCACATACCCCATCAAAATTATACAGCTGGTCCTCAGTGCGGTCCACCTTTACCTCCACTACCGGATCTCCCACTTGAGATAAGAATGCCTGCAATCTCTCCTGGTTGAAGGCGGGCTTCCTGCCCACGTAGACCTTAGGTGTCACATTGCCTTCCGGGTGTTCCACAACCGCATCGATCAACAGCCCTTCTTCTACTTCTTCATAGAAATGGTCTGGGTCCGTCTGAAGCGCCTGCTCCGTCTGTTGCCCCGTCTGTCCCTCCGTTGCTCCCGGTCTCTGGCAGGCAACCAAAGAGGCAGCCAGGCTCAGGCACAGAAGCAGGGCCGCCGCTTGCTTTCGTAC
>OIAN01000478.1_pt1 | contig 12871 bp, 13 predicted proteins | sample 1580761 | NCBI WGS metagenome assembly OIAN01 (sample SAMEA3882511, study PRJEB24775) | human gut metagenome | biome: human-associated habitat; feature: intestine environment; material: feces | place: Netherlands | collected 2009/2010 | reverse complement strand
GTCGTCGGAGGAGATGCCCACCTCGTTGGTCTCCCGCGCGGCAAAGATCTGCGCCAGGAAGGTCACATCCGGCTTTTTCAGCACCTCGGCAAACTCATCGAAGAGCGCCTTGGTGCGGGTGTAGGTATGGGGCTGGAAGGCGCAGATGACGCGCTGGTACCCCAGGTTGGAGGCCATGCCCAGCAGGGCCTTTAATTCGCCGGGGTGGTGCGCGTAGTCGTCATAAATGTCCGCGCCCTTGGCCTTGCCCTTGAATTCAAACCGGCGGCCGGCCCCCCGGAAGTCCTGCAAGCCCTGCTGGATGGCCCAGCCGGGGATGCCCAGGACCAGGGCGGCAGCGGCGGCGGCGATGGCGTTTTTCACGTTATGCTCGCCGGGCACTTGCAGGGTGATATGGGCCTTGGGTTCGTCGTTCCACACCACATCAAAGGAGGGGAAGCCGTGGTCCCAGGTAAGGTTTTCCGCGTGGAAATCCCCGTGGTGCAGGCCGAAGGTCAGAACGTCCTCCTTGCCCTTCAGGGCCGCCATGGTGTTCTCGTCCTCGCCGTTGGCCAGCACGGTGCCGCTTTGGGGCACCAGGTCGGCAAAGGCCCGGAAGGAGTGTTCCACGTCGTCCAGGTCTTTGAAGAAGTCCAGATGGTCGGCTTCAATGTTCAGGATGACGGCGACGGTGGGATAGAAGGACAGGAAGGAGTTGCAGTACTCGCAGGACTCCAGAATGATGGTGTCCCCCTGCCCCACCCGATAGCCGGAGTGCAGCAGCGGCAGCGTACCGCCGATCATCACCGTGGGGTCGGCCCCGGCCTCCATGAAGATATGGGTTGCCATGGAGGTGGTGGTGGTCTTGCCGTGGGTACCGGAAAAGCACACGGCATTTGCGTATTTCTGCATGATGGCGCCCCAGGCCTGCGCCCGCTCATATACGGGGATGCTCCGTGCGATGGCCCCGGAGATCTCCGGGTTCTCGTCGTGGATGGCGGCGGTGCGGATCACCAGATCGCAGTCCTTGAGATTTTCCGCCGAGTGGCCGATGGCCACGTCGATGCCCAGTGAGCGCAGGTGCCGTACGGTATCGCTCTCGGACATATCCGAACCCTGCACCGTCAGTCCCATGCCCCGCAGCACCTCCGCCAGCGGACACATGGACACGCCGCCGATGCCCGCCAGATGGACCCGGACACCGGGCTTGAGATACATATGGATATCCACAGTGGGATGGATCATATTCAGGTTCCTCCTTCATTTCCCGCCGAAAACCTGCTTTTCGGCAAGCGCTTGCGGAGCTGTATGCTACGCCCCGTCATTATAATACGCCGCTGCGGCGGATGCAAGCCCCTTACTCCCTCCGGCGCAGCAGGCTCTTCCAGTCCAGCTCCATCACCAGCAGGCTCACCATCATCAGCGCCGCCCCGATGTAGCCCCGCAGCTGCAAAACCTCATGGGCAAAGAAATACGCCACGATGGCAGAGAACACCGGCTCCAGCGTGAAGATCAGCCCCACATGGCTGGCGGAGGTGTACTGCTGCTGCACCGTCTGGATGACGAAGCCCACGCCGGAGCAAAACACCCCCAGAAACAGGGCCGCTCCCCACACGGCAGGGGTCTGTGGCAGGCAGGGCTTCTCCAGCAGGAAGGACAGCCCCAGCATCACGAAGCCCACCACCCCCAGCTGCAAAATGCCCAGCTGCAGGGCGTTGACCTGCGGATCGTGGACCGCCCGGTCCGTCAGCACCAGATCCCCGGCGTAGGCTACGGCGCATAGCAGGCAGATGATATCTCCCAGCGCCGGGCGCAGCGCCCCGTTGAGGGTCATGAGCCCCATGCCCACGGTACACAGCACCAGCGCCACCGCCAGCCGCCGATCCGGCCGCTTCCGCAGAAACAGCCACTCCAGCAGCGGCGTCACCACCACCGGCAGAGCGCAGATAAAGCCCGCGTTGGAAAGAGAGGTATACAGCACACCATAGGTGCAGCCGATGTACGTCAGCACCAGGCACAGCCCGATGGGGATGCTGGCAAGCAGCGTCCGCCGGGAGATGCCCCGCAGCTTCCGGAAGAAGATGGCCCCCAGCACGAAAAACGCTGTCAAAAAGCGAAAGGCGTTCAGGGTCAGCGGCTGCAGCTCCGTCAGGCACAGGTCCAGCAGGTAGTAGGACACTCCCCAGAATGCGGTGGCCAGTACCAGCAACAGATCCGCTTTACGCTGCCTGCTCATATCTCATCCCTCCCGTACAGCATATCGCTTACGGGACATTATATCACACCTTTTCCCCAGTGAAAAGCACTATTTCCATAGCCGCAGCCACCCGCTGTCATGGAGCTGCTTGACAAACAGCAGCGCCATGGGACACAGCACCATCCCAGCCACGCCGAAGGCGCAGAAGCCCACATACATGGCCGCCAGCGCCGCCAGCGGCGACAGGTCCACCTGCGCCGCCATGATCTTAGGCTCCAGCACGCTCCGCACCAGCGAGATGACGCCGTACAGGGCCAGCAGCCCCAGCCCCTTGGGGACGTTCCCTGTCAGCAGGCACAGCGCCCCCCACGGCACCAGCACCGTCCCCGTGCCGAACACCGGCAGGGCGTCGATGACGGCGATCAGTGCCGCCAGCAGCAGGGCATAGCCCTGCCGCATCAGGAGAAGTCCCGTCAGCAGCTCACAGAAGGTGACCCCCAGCAGAATGCACTGGGCCTTGCACCACTTTCCCAAGGTGGCCAGCAGATCCGCCTTGACGCCTCTGGCCTGCCGCAGCCTGTCCTCCGGCAGCTGCCGCCGGAGGAACGCCCGGATGCGGGGATAGCTTCCGGCGGTGAACAGCACCGCCAGCAGTGTGGTAGCGCAGAACAGCACCGCCTGCGGCAGCGCCGCCGCTGCCGCCGTCACCGCCCGCAGGCACCGCTGGCCCATGCTCTCCAGCAGCTCCGCCAGCTGAGCCGACAGCCCATCCAGCAGCGCCTCCAGCCAGCTCCGCAGTCCCTCCGGGCAGGCAGCGCACAGCTGCTGCGCCCTGCCCCGTACCAGCTCCGTCCACCGGGGCAGAGCCTCCAGATACCCCGGCAGCCGACCCGACAGCTCACAGACCTGCCGCAGCAGCACCATGGCCAGCAGCACCAGTCCCGCCGCCACCGTTCCCAGCACCACCAAGCTCAGCACCGTGGCCGTAAAGCCCCGCCGCAGGTGCAGCCTTCTCCGGCACAGTACCACCGCCGGCTCCAGCAGCGCCGCCAGCGCCAGTGCAATAAGGAACGGCAGCAGCCACACCAGCACATACCGCACCATCAGCCATATAAGCGCCAGCCAGACCGCCCCGTAGGCGCACCGGATGAGAAACGTCAGCTTTGGGTCCCGCAAAACCGTCCCCTCTTTCTTATAAAAACAGTTGTATTTTCTCCAAATACATGGTATGATGCAGAGGAGAGAAATCCCGTCCGTCCCCGGACCGGCAAAAGGAGTGTAAGATCATGGCAAATGAAAAGTTTTACATCGTAGCGGCGGACGCCCTGCCGGAGGTATTCCTGCGGGTGGCGGAGGCCCGGCGGATGCTTCAGGTAGGCGAGGCCGACACCGTGGGCGAGGCCGCCTGCAAGGCCGGCATCAGCCGCAGCGCCTTCTATAAATATAAGGATGCGGTGCAGCCCTTCCAGAACATGAAGGCCGGGCGCATCATCACCTTCTATACGCTCTTGAAGGATACGCCGGGTGCGCTGTCCAACATACTGTCTATTTTTGCCAATTCCGGGGCAAATATACTGACCATCAACCAGACCATTCCCACCAACGGCTGCGCCGGTGTCACCGTCACCGCCGAGACCAGCGAGATGCACGAGTCGCTGGAGGAGATGATGACCGAGATCACCGCCGCCGAGGGCGTGCTGAAGTTTGAAATTCTGGCCGCCTGACTCCTTCCATATCAAAAAACCGTCCCCTGTGCTGTCTTTGCACAGGGGACGGTTTTTTGCAGCGCCCGCAGGTCCCTGCCAAAACCGACAGGCTGTCTCCGCTATAAGAAAGGTTCCTCCGATCGCAGCGGAGGGATCATTGCCGCTGCTCTTTCCGCTGTTTGTGCAGCGTGGTCTCCGCCGTACCCATAGCGCCTGCCAGCAGCAGCCCATCCCAAAAGGCCATCCGGCCGCCGTCACCGGTCTGTGGTGGAGAGCATCATCACGCAGTACATGATCGGCCCCATGTACTGGCGGCTCTTCCAGTCGAACACGAAGCCCGCCGCCAGACCGCTGAGGGCCAGCAGCGCTCTGGGCCATTGACCGATGTCCGTCTCTCCGCTGGAGTGGACCAGCGTCCCCGCATTGTCCAGCGTGCTGAATAGGCAAGTCATCAGCAGCACCAGCAGCAGCAAGCACACCGACAGAACGATACCCTCCGCCAACTCTGAACGCACCAGATCGTTGCTGATAAATTGCAGCAGGATACCCAGCGCATAGGAGGCCCCACCGTCCGGGCCAGATACCGGTCCGTGGGCATCAGGGCCACGGCGACGGTAAAGACGGCGCCGCCCCGTAGACCGAACAGCAAAAAGGACACCAGCCCCACCGGAAACGTCACCCGGTACGCCGTTCCCCCGCAGACCATGGGGATGCATCCCACGGAGAGCAGCCCCGCCAGCCCCAGCAGCACCAGCCGCAGCCGCTCCCGGCAGGAGCGCTCCGCCAGCGGATACAGCAGAAAGCCCAGAGCGCTGACGCCCAGTGCCTCATTCTGCGCCAGCACGGCCCGATCCCCGGATACCATCCGGGACAGCACGTCCACGTATAAATATTCCGTACATAAAAACATAAACAGGCCCATCAGCAGAGCGTCCTGGAGGTAGGGATGGTACCCCTGCTCCGCACCCTCCGCAGACCCGGCAGCTATGCGGCTCATTGAAAAAACTCCTTCGCAGCTAAATGCGACTTGATGGCTCGGTATAGCACAGCTTTCGGGAAATTTCAACAGCCCCGCCGCCACAAAAGAGGGAGAGGCAGCGCCTCTCCCTCTCAAGCCCCGCCCCATGCAGACCGCAGGAGGCGGACACTCTGTTTTCCTTATCCTATGTGCCCCTCATGCCCGCTTCTTCTTGCGCTGCAGCTGCAGCCGGTCAGCGATCATGGCGATGAACTCCGAATTGGTTGGCTTGCCTTTGGCGGAATTCACCGTGTATCCAAAGTACTTCTGCAGGGTTTCCAGGTCGCCCCGATCCCATGCTACCTCAATGGCGTGGCGAATGGCCCGCTCCACCCGGCTGGGAGTGGTGGAAAAGCGCCGTGCCACCTCCGAGTACAGCACCTTGGTGACGGCGTTGATCACATCCATGTCGTCCACGGCTATCATGATGGCCTCCCGCAGGTACTGATAGCCCTTGATGTGCGCTGGTACGCCGATCTCATGAATGATGGCCGTTACCATCCCCTCTAAAGCCGGGGCGTGGTAGGGCTCCTCTTGTTCCGGATGTACCGCCTGCCGCATCAGCTCCAGCAGAGACTCCTCGTTGACGGGCTTGGGCAAGAAGAAATACACGCCCAGTTCCACCGCCCGGCTCACGGCCTGCTGGCTGCAAAATGCGGATATGACGATCACCTTCCTTTCTCCCGGCTCCTCTGCCAGCTGGCGCAGGATGCCGAAGCCATCCAGCCCCGGCAGTACCACGTCCATCAGAATCAGTTCCGGTTTTGTGCGGCGCACCAGCTCCATGACCATCGGCCCGTCGCCGGTGGACGCCGCCACCTCAAATTCGCCGGTTTCCTCCAGCAGCTGCCTCAGCAAAATGCGAAACTCCTCATTCGCATCCGCCAGCAGCACTCTCGTCCTTTTTTCCATCGCATCCAATCCTTTTCCACAGTTTGCTCCGCTGCCCCCAAATGTTCTCCAGCCATTCCCATTTGTCGTGCAGCTTGTGTATAATTTATCATATTTATCTCATAGTTTCAAGATTATTGTGTCGAAAAGTCCTCTCAAAAACGCATCTCATATCAAAAACCCGTTAAAGCCGATGAAAAATACAACAAAAATATCACCCGGCATTCTTTCAATGCCGGGCGATATTGTAACTCACGCTTCATTCCATTTTCGACGGTCTGTCAGATATCTCCCCTTACAGGAACCGATCCAGCTCCGCCTCCACGTTCTTCCGGTGCTTCACCTGCGGCGCACGGTGCAGCTGCCCGCGGGACATGACCAGCTCTACATGGCGCAGCGCCCGCAGGTCGGCCAGTGGATCCGCCGCCGTAACGATGAGGTCCGCCGCCTTTCCCGGCTCCAGCGTGCCGGTCTCCTGACCGATACCCGCCAGCTGGGCACTGCGGCCGGTGGCGGTGTACAGAGCGAAGGCGTTGGACACCCCCACATACTTGTGGAAGTAGTACAGCTCCCGCCAGAAGTCGTACTGGGTGATCCACGGGCAGCCCACGTCGTTGCCCAGCACCACCGGGATATCCTGCTCCAGCGCCGCCTTGGCGCAGTCGATGACGATTTTCGCGTTGATCTTCTCCGCGTCGCCGCCGCAGCGCGCGAGAATCGCGCTCTCCGGGTGCTTCTCCACCGCGCGCTTGGCCTCGCGGATGATGGCCGTCGCGGAAGCATAGCGCTCAAAGCAGCCCTTGTTGCCGCAGGTGCACGGCTCGCCGTCCATCTTGATAATCATGTGGCCGATTTCCGAACCGATGCCGTGCACGCCGGAATACGGCTTGCCGTTGATGACGATGCCGCCGCCCACGCCCGTGCCCAGCGTGATAAACACGCTCGATTTCGTGCCCTTGCTCACGCCCGCGATGGATTCGGCGTAACCCGCCACCGTCGCGTCGTTATCGACGACGACCCGGTTCGGCAGATATTTGCCCATCTCCGCCACAAACGGAACCTCGTGCCAGCCGAGGTTGGTGCAAAACGGGATGATTCCCGTCTTGGGGTCGCATATGCCCGGCACGCCCACGCCGATGGCCGCAATATCCGCCATCGCGACGTTCGCCTGCTTCGCCACATCCTCGCACAGCGCCGCGATATCGCGGATGATCGCCTGATACGGGCGCTCCTTCATCGTCGGGGTCGAGCCCTTGGATAGAATCTCGCCGCGCTCGTTCACAACGCCCGCCTTAATGCCCGTTCCGCCCAAATCCACACCGATGTACAGCATAACGTGTCCTCCTCTTATTCAATTCCCCCGCCGCGCCCCGGCCGGTCAGAGCCGCGCGCGCCCGGAAAGGGATTTATTCCTGATGGGTGTAATGCTTTTTGAGCCTGCGGTCCAGCTCGGCGACCGCGTCGTAGCCCTCCGCCTTCAGCCGCCAGTTCCGCGCCGCGATTTCCACCACCATCGCCAGACTCCGGCCGGGGCGCACGGGCAGCTCGATCAGCGGCAGCTCCACGCCCAAAATCTCCATCGTCTTTTCCTTGTTGCCCAGGCGGTCGTAATCCTTGCCCTCCTGCCAAAACTCCAAATGGATGACCAGATCAATGCGCGAGCGCCGCACAATCGAGCCGATGCCGAAAATCGCCTTGATATCCACAATGCCCACGCCGCGCAGCTCCATGAAGTCGCGCACCATCTCCGGCGATTCGCCGAACAGCGCGCGCCCCACGCGGGAGATATCCACCACGTCGTCGGCGACGAGCTGATGGCCGTGCTTGATGAGCTCCAGCGCGCACTCGCTCTTGCCCACGCCGCTTTCGCCGGTAATCATCAGCCCCACGCCGAACACATCCAGCAGCACGCCGTGACAGGTCTGCCTCGGGGCGAGCGCCTCGCTCAAATAGGTGATGGCCTTCGCCGAAAAGAGGCTCGTCTCCTCGTCCGATCCGTACACGGGCACGCCGTTTTTGCGCGCCTGCCTGAGCAGCTCCGGCGGGCACTTCATCCTTCGGGCGATGATGATGCAGGGGATGTCATACGAAAAATAGCGCTCGAGCCGTTCGCAGCGCACGTCCTCCGGCAGGTTATCCAGATAGGCCATCTCGGTTTTGCCGATGACCTGCGGCCTTTCGAACGCAAAGATGTCGAAATACCCCGCGAATTGCAGGCCGGGTCTGCAAAGGTCGGCCATCCTGATGCAGGGCTGCTTTTCCTTTCCCGCGTGGCTGATGGTTCGCAGCGCCATGGCGCTGGCGAGCTTTTCGGGCGATATGCTCATCATCCGTTTCCTCCTGTCCGTCTTACGTTCATTATACCCCATCGCGCGCGGAAAGACCAGCTTATTTTTGCCTCAGTCGGCTGCCTGCGCGGGCGATTTTGCGCCGTTTTCCATACAAAAAAGGCTGACGCCCCGCGGCGAATCGACGCCGCCGAGGTCATCAGCCTTTTTCAGTTGTCACAATCCCACGGCTCTGCATCTTCTGAGAATCCGCAGGGCTCTGGCGCTGTGCAAAAGCTCCATCACCGCGCTGATCTTGTCCGCTGCGCTGACCAGCGCCGTTTCCCGGTATCTGGGCAGCGCGATGTTGAGCGGGAACATGTGCTTTTTGATCACGTCGCGCTCGATCTCGTTCAATTCAAACTGCTTCTGCGCGTTGCAAAGCGCTTCCCGCGCGTGGGTGAAGCCGTGCAGCGGCCGCATGCTGGCCGGATCGTTCCAGTTGTACATGAAGAAATCGTGCAGCAGCGCGCCACGCACCATGCTCCTTCTGTCCACGCGCACGCGCCATTTATCCGCCAGCCGCAGCGCGATGTAGCACACCGCCAGACAGTGCTCGTACCGCGAGACCGTGCCGTGCTGCGGGAACGTGCGCAAAGCCTGCATATCGCGGTTTTCCAGCACATCCCGACCCAGTCGGCACATTTCGCGAATCGTCAAATCGTTCGAATTCATGTCAAGCGCCAATGGAATCGCCTTCTTTCAAACAAAACGCGCTCAGTCGCCTACAAGCGCCAGCAGGTTGGCCAGCACGCCCGGATGCATCACCAGCGATGCGGAGAGCTTCGCGGCCTGCTGCATCACCTCGTTTTGAATCTGGTCGAGCTGCGCGTCGGTGAGCTGGGTCATGTCGATGGCCTGACCGCCCGCAAACTCGATTTCCTCATAGTCCGCCTGCTCGAGCGTCACATTCGCGCCGAGCTTGAAGATATCCGTCAGCGTCAGCGAAACGTCGGCCAGCGTGGCGAAGGCGTCGCCGTCGGTCTTCGTGTTCCCCTCGACGGCGGCGATCAGGCTGTATTCGTCCTCGCCGTTGTCGCGGTAGCTCAGGGCAACGCTGCCGGTGAAATGCTCGACGTCCGCGCCGTCGTCATCCGGCTCGACCACGAAATGCGACACGCTGTTCACGCCCAGCCCCATCGCGGTATCGGCCTTGGTGTCCTTCAAATCGAGATAGCCGTTCAGGCTGCTGTCCTTCACGCCGTTCACGTCCAGCCCGTTCTTCGCTTTCACGTCGCCAATGAGCCGCTGATCGTTCAGGAGCTGCAATTCGCCGTGGCTGGTGACGAGCGGCTGCTCGTTTTCGTCGTGCTTGACAGAGTAGGTGAACGCGCCCTCATACGGCACAACCTCGGTGAACTGCGGCATTTCCGCGTCGAAGCCCACCGTCTCGCCGAAATCGTCGTAGCTGACGATCATCTTGAGCACGTTGTCCGTGCTGTATTCCCATGCGTTGTTGGTGTATTTGACCAGCTTCTTGAAGAAGTAGGAAACGTCGTTGTAGGTGCACAGCGCGCCGTCGTCCGCAACGGCGTGGGACGGCTGCACGTAATCCACCGCCGGGTCGTTCTGCTCGTCCTTGAAGATGCTGTCGATTACCTGCCGCGCCTGATAGCGGGTCACGCCGTTTTCGGCCAGCACGTCGGCGAGCGCCTGCTGGAACTTGCCCTGCGTCTCGCAGATCGTCGCGGAGATGTTCCAAAACAGCGTGTTGAACTTGTCCGCGTCGATGGTGCCGACCATGCGCTGCGCCACCGCGTCGCGCGTCTCGGTCGCATCCAAATATGTGTCGTCAAAGACGTACAATTCGCCGGTGTCCATCTGCGTGCCGGAAACCCAGCCGAGCAGATGGCTCAGCATCAGCACGCCCACGTCGGAGGCGGTGATGCGCAGGCGCTCCATCGCCGGGTAATCGTCAAAATCCGGGTCGTCAGCGCTCTTGCCCGGCACGCCGGAAAGCAGCCCCTCAAAGTTCGCCGAAGCCAGTGCGCCCTCCGGCAGCGCGAGCACGAGCTTGCCGGTCAGGTTGGTCATCATCTGCACCGAGCCGTCGGCGTATGCCAGCGCGTCCGCGCTGAAAATCGTCAGGCCGTCGGTTTCGATCTCCGCGTGGATGCGCGCCGTGCCGAAATCATCGTAAAACGACATGTGCAGCTTGGTCGCTTCCATCAGCGAAACGACCGCGTCCAGCTTCTTTTCCAGCTTTTCGTCGCTCAGGCTCTTGACGACGTCGCCCAGCTCCAGCCGGAAGCCCGCGCTGAGGTTGAGCTGATTGCCCGCCACATAGCTGTCGGAAATCGCGGTCGTCGTCAGCTCGCCCGCCGCATAGTTGCTCTCCGCCAGAGACGCGGCGGGAGACAGCAGCATCGCGGCGCTCAGGCCGAAAGCCGTCACTTTGTTTTTCAAGCTCATAGGTTGCCTCCTTGCTTTTTCTCACAAACCATCCGATATGCTCTTTTTCGTCTGTTCATCCAGTTGCCGGTACAGCCGCCTGCTCAGCGTCCGAACGGCCTCTTCAAGCGTCCACGGCTCCGCGTCGCCATCCGCCTGCGCGCCGTCCGGCGCTTCGCCGCCGATGGTCACGCGCATGCTCGCGCCGCCCTGCAAAAACGTGTTTTCGTTCAGCATCAGCTTGCCGGTCAGCTCGCAGTCAAGCGTATCCGCCGTCGCTTCCCCGGTCGTCACGCGGATCACGTTTTTTTCCTCCGCGTCGATCCGGTTCAGCCCCTGCATGTTTTTGCCCGGCCGGTTGTCCTTCTGCGTCATGTTGACGGAAACGGTGATCTTCTCGTTCAGCGTTTCCCCGTCCGCCGTCCAGTCGTTTCTCTGGTTCACCTTGAGCATCATATAAACCGAATAGCCCTCCAGCTTGCCGCTGGCCTTGAGCGTCGTGGCGACGCTCGTTTGGCCCTTCCGGTCTTTCTGCTCGATCTTGTCCTGACGCAGCGCGCTGTAAACCAGCTCGACGACGTTTTTGTCGTCCTTTCGGAAGGTCAGTTCAAAGGTGTCCTTCGGCGCTCTGCCGCCCGGCTGGCGCAGATAGCCGCTGACCGTCCACGTTTCGCCCCCGATCGTGAGCGCACCTTCGACGTTCAGCTTGGTCAGCCGTTCGCCGTCGTCGCTCATCGTCCGCTTCACGTCGAACGCATCGGCCGCCGTCGCGCCGAAGCCGAGAACGTCGCCCGGCTTCAATCCCTTCAGCCACGCTTCCACGGCGGTCAGCGGCACGCGCTCCAAAATCGGCGTGGTTTGCAGCCGCTCGGCCAGCGCGTTCCAATCCGTCTGCGCCTCGTCCGGCATGGAAATCCCGGTTTCAAGGGGATGGCCGTCCACGCTGATCCGCCCGTCCTGCGCGACGTCGGCCTGCATCAGCGTTTCGCCGCCGCGCTCAAGCGTCATGCCGCCGCGCGCGTCGTCACCCCAAACGCGCAGCGTCGTGCCCTCCAGCATCTTTTTCAGCACGGACAGGTTGCGCGCGTAAAATGCGTTTTCCACCGTCAGCGTCACGTCCGCGCTGACGGTCGGGTTTTCCTTCATCTTTTCGCTCACCCGCATGAGACCGGGCGAAAAGTAGCCGACGCTCGGGCGCTGCTGCGCGCCCGCGCAAGCGGCCGTAAGCGTGAGCAGCAACGCCAAAATCGCGAATATTTTGTGTTTCATCTTGTCCTCCTGCGAAGCAGACGATTCAGCGGCCTGTTTTCTTCCCGTCGGACGCGAAAAATTATTCGTCGCGCTCGGCCGGTTCGTCTTCCCAAACGGCGACCTCGGCCAGCGCGGCGCTGTCCAGCGTCATCACGCCCGCGTCCACATCCACCGTTTTCACCACGCGCTTGAGCGCCGGAATCATCAATTCGCCGCGCGGCGTATTAAACACATACACGTCGCAGACCGCGTTCGGCTTGAGCACGTCGCGCAGTGTGCCGATGGTTTCGCCTGTCTCATCCACCGCCCGAAGGCCGATCAACTCGCAGACGAAGTTTTCATCCGCGCCGAGCTTGATGGCGTGTCGGCGATCGACATAGACCTCCGCCCCGCGCAGCGCCTCCGCCGCGTCGCGGTCATTTACGCCCTCAAGCTGCAAAAACGCAAAGCCGTCGTAGCTGCGCCCCTTGAGCACCTTTTTTTCTTCCATCTGCCCGTTCTTTTTCAGGAACACGCTTTCCAGCCGCGCGTAACGGCTCATGTCCTCCGTCATCGCGCGCAGCTTCACCTCGCCGCGAATCCCCTGCGGGCGCACGATTTCGCCGATTTGCAGATATTCCTGCTGCATCCGCTTTTCCTCCTTAAAACACAACATGCCGCGCATCGCTGCGCGGCATGGTATGGTTTTCTTCGGCCTTGCCTTGCAGCGCTTAGAGAATCTCGACAAAAACGGGCTTCTCGCTGCGCGCGGTTGCCGCCTTGACCACGGAACGGATGGATTTGGCGATGCGGCCCTGTTTGCCGATCACCTTGCCCATATCATCCGGGCCGACGCTCAGCTCGATGATGACGGATTCGGGGTTGTCCACGGTTTTCACCTGAACCTGCTCCGGGTGATCCACCAGCGTCGAGGCGATGTAGCGAACCAATTCTTCCATTGTCAGGCCTGCCTTTCCGGGCTTCGCCCGATTACGTCGCGATTAGGCGATGGCGCCGCTCTTCTTGAGCAGCGCGCGGACGGTATCGGTCGGCTGAGCGCCGTTCTTGATCCACTGCTGCGCCTTCTCCGCGTCGATCTTCAGCTCAACCGGGTTGGAAACCGGGTTGTAGT
>OIAN01000477.1_pt1 | contig 12930 bp, 7 predicted proteins | sample 1580761 | NCBI WGS metagenome assembly OIAN01 (sample SAMEA3882511, study PRJEB24775) | human gut metagenome | biome: human-associated habitat; feature: intestine environment; material: feces | place: Netherlands | collected 2009/2010 | reverse complement strand
AGATTTCGGTCCATCAGAGAATAGATCATAGTCATAACGCATCCAACGACGATTACTACGGAAACAAGGCCATGCAACAAACGCTTAAAAAGATATTTTGTCATATTCTCTCATTCCTTAACACAATATGACAGGGGAATGGCTTTTTTTGTCCCCATCCCCCTGCCGGTTTATTCATTGGCTTTCAACTGTTCTGGTCTTTCCAATTTTACCTTTTCCAAAATTAGAAGATACCGAAACATTTGGTCATGTATCCTTCGTAGTCCGGAAGCATGGTATCCAGATAAGAGCACGGATCACCAAAGTCCGGACTCCATCCGGAGACATCATATACGTCGTAGTTTTGTTCATAACCATAGTTTACATAGTATCCTGCATAGTACCATCCATCCACATCTACGGCATCAACCAGATTGATCACAACTTTTCCGCCAAGGGCAGCCTCTACTGATTTCTTGTAGGAGTTTGCTTTGTTGGTGTAAACTTCTACTGCAGACGGATATGGATACTCAATCTGGATCGGGTTGCTCTCATCGATGGTGATACCGTCTTCTGCGAGCTCCTCGATTGCGGTATTCAGTTCTTCTACTGCGTTTTCCGGATTGTACCATCCATCAAAACCATCGCTGGTCTTGTTTTCGGCATCCCATACTTTGATCTTCACGCCGTCGGCGTCGATCTGTTTCTGTACGATTTCACCATAGTAGGTGCCTGCCGGGAAGGTTGTGTCGGTTCCGTTGATCTGAATGGTAGTGTCTTTTGACAGGCTTACGAAATATCCCGGGGTAAAGGTATTTCTAAGGGAAGTATACTTCAGATCCTCGCCAACCTGCTGTGCATTGTAAGCGCCACGATCTGCTGCAAAGCTGATCGCTCTTCTGAAGTGAACGTTCTGCAGTGCTTTGTTTGTTCTCTGGATTTCTTCGTCAGACTTTGTACTCTTTGCTGTTGTTCCGTCGTTGGCATTTGCAGTCGCAGTACGGTTGATATTGTAGAATCCCATGAAGGAAGTAGCGTCGGTATCTGAAACTACTGCGTACTGGTCGTACAGACCTTCGGATTTTGCTGTCTCCATAGTGGAGGTGTTCAGGTTTACATAGTCAACGGTACCTGCTTTTGCATCTGTGTACATTTTGGTAACATCAGACTGGTCATTGAACAGCCAGGTCAGGGTTTTAATGTTTACGTTGTCTTTGTTCCAGTAAGAATCGCTCAGTTTAAATACGATGGTATTTTTCGCTGTAGCGTTGGTTACCAGGTACGGTCCGCAGTATGCGATGGAGTTGGAATCTTTTCCGTACTGATAATCTGCTGCGGAAGAATCGTACTCAGCACCGAATTTACCACCCTGGGACTGATAGTAGCTTCTGCTCATCGGCATGAAGATGGTGTAGCCCAGCATGGTCATGAAGTAGCTGCATGGCTCTTCCAGTGTGTACTCTACGGTATAGTCATCAACAGCTTTTACACCAACCTCGTCGAAATCGGTAACTTCACCGCTGATGTACTGGGATACGTTTTTGATCACGCCCTGTACCAGGTATTCCAGACCGCCCTGTGCATCACACATGTGCTGCATTCCGGCCACGAAGTCATCTGCTTTTACAGTATCCACTTCACGTCCCTGGGAATCGGTCCATTTTACATCTTTACGAAGGTGGAAGGTATAGGTCAGTCCGTCATCGGATACTTCATAGGATTCTGCCAGTGCCGGCTGCAGAGTTCCCTCTACATCGTACTCCATCAGTCCGTCATAGGTATTGATGATCGCATCGGTATCTGCCGCACGGGAAGTTGCAAGTCCGTCCCATGTTACCGGATCGCTCGCATACGGCATGGAGAAGCTGTCTTTTAAGGTGTAACCTTTTCCTGCCAGATATTCTTTTACCCAGCTCTCATAGGTTCCTGTTCCTTTAAGCTCATCCCATTTTGCTCTCATTTCGTTGTAATCTTCTGCCTTGATAAAGTCAGTTGTTACAACATACTGATGATAACGGTCGTTATCGCTTCCCCAAAGTGTATAGTCCTTGGTGCGCGGAGCCATTCTGTACATCGCGTACATACCACCTCTTGAGGTGAGCGGGTACATCATGGCAGACTCCATCAGTTTTCCCTCGGCAACTGCCATCAGGGCATATCTCTCATCCACCGTTTCTGCTTCCTTTGCAGTAGCAAGTGCATCGTTGAAATCTCCCAGTGCCTCATTGTAGAGCTCTGTGCTGGTCTCGTCGTATCCTTCCGGCATTTCGGATTCCTCTGCCTCGGCTTCGCTCTCACTGCTTGCAGATGCGCTTGCATCACTTTCGGAAGATGCGCTGCTGCTTACGCTTACACTCTCATCTGCCGGATCAGAACTTCCGCTGCCGGAATTTCCGCAGGCAACCAGGCTTGCAGTCATACTCATAACAAGTAATGCGCTTACAATTTTTCTTTTCATAATTCTTCCTAACTCCTTTCATGGATTCGCGTTGTTTTTGCATCATCCGGACATTTGCCGGAACGGCTTCGCCATTCCACCGTTTTTCATTTTGGCACTTTACCACATTAAAACGAATAGTACAAAAAGGAGATGCGTCCAACAAGATTTGTTTTCTTCATCCCTCATGCCCGTACATTTGTCCGTTTGTCCAAAAACAACTGGGTTCATTATAACCAGAACTCGCTCCATTTGTCAATATCCGATGCAGGGGAAAAGTGTATAAACTGCATTTAAAGTAATCAAAATCCTCTATTTTTCTCTTTTTGGGTATTGTTCTGATGCCGTTTTTCTATTTTCCTGTATTCTTCGGTTTTATAATGAAAAAAAGATTACACAAATAATTGTTTCTTTCCATTTGCGTTCTGCAGCACTGTCTTTTTGTATTTGTTTCAGATTTTGCTCCGGGAAAGAATCCTGCTGGACGAAAAAACAGACTTCTGAAAATCACATTTCTTCTTATCTAAAAGCGTCATACTGTTTTTTACTTTCGTTTTTTACTTTCGTTTCCTTCTTTTACAAAGCAAAGCCTTCCATGAAGACCGCTCACACCGAAATCACTTTCTTACTTTTTGTCTTCGACAGTCTCCGGACTATTGACATCAAAAAAAAATCCTGCTAATATTAATTTTAATAAGGAACCAGTGCAGTACACGGAAAACAGGCACCGCACGCGGCGTCTCTGATATCCTTGTCGGATACAGCAGACGCTTTTTTGCTTTTTTGCTTTCTTGTGTATCATCACTTCTGCATCCGTATCCGCACGAAAAGAAAAAAGGAGACTTCTTTTATGTATCTTTATAATTCTGCAACCCATAAAAAAGCTGAATTCCTGACACACACACCGGGCCGTGTAGAAATGTACACCTGCGGACCTACCGTTTATCATTTTGCGCACATCGGAAACCTGCGCAGTTATATTATGGAGGATGTCCTGGAAAAGGCACTCCGCTATGAAGGCTACGACGTCAACCGTGTCATGAATATCACCGATGTCGGCCATTTAAGCTCCGATGCGGACACCGGCGAGGACAAGATGGTCAAAGGTGCAAAGCGCGAGCACAAAACAGTCATGGAAATCGCACAGTATTACACCGATGCATTCTTTGCGGATTGCAAAAAGCTGAATATCAAGCGCCCGGATGTCGTACAGCCGGCAACGGGATGCATTGACGAATATATCAAAATCATCGAAAAGCTGATGGACACCGGCTACGCTTACTTTGCCGGCGGAAATGTTTACTTTGACACCAGCCGCCTCGATCACTACTACGTATTCAACGACCACGACGAGGATGACCTCGCGGTCGGTGTGCGTGAGGGCGTAGAGGAAGATACAAACAAACGCAACAAAAATGATTTCGTTCTCTGGTTTACGAAATCCAAATTTGAGAACCAGGCCTTGAAATGGGATTCCCCGTGGGGCGTCGGTTATCCGGGATGGCACATCGAGTGCTCCGGTATCTCCATGAAATACAATGGCGAATACCTTGACCTGCACTGCGGCGGCGTAGACAATGCATTCCCGCACCACACGAACGAGATCGCACAGTCCGAAAGCTATCTTGGCCACGCCTGGTGCCCGCAGTGGTTCCATGTACATCACCTGAATACATCGACTGGAAAGATGTCGAAATCGAAAGGTGAGTTTTTAACCGTTTCTCTTCTTGAGGAAAAAGGTTATGATCCTCTCGTCTACCGTTTCTTCTGCCTCCAGTCTCATTACCGTAAGGCGCTTGTCTTCACCTGGGAAAACCTGGACAACGCCAAAATTGCCTACGACAAGCTGATCGCCCGCATCGCCGCTTTAGACCCGAAAGACGGACCGGCCGAGGAAGCTTCTATGACTGCTTTAAAAGAGAAATTCCAGAAAGCGCTCGATGCCGACCTCAACACCTCGCTTGCCATCACAACGCTGTACGATGTGTTAAAAGCAGACATGCATGATGCTGCAAAGCTGGCGCTTCTCGACAGTTTCGATCAGGTACTCGGTCTTTCCCTTCTCGCTCATGCAGATGCGAAGAGAAAAGAGGCTGCAAAGACAACTTCTGCTTCCACCGCGTCCGGCTATCAGATTACCGGCGAAGGAGATCCGGAAATTGATGCTCTTGTTCTGAAACGATATGAGGCAAAAAAAGCCAAAAACTTTGCAGAAGCAGATAAAATCCGCGATGACCTGAAAGCCCAGGGCATTGAAGTTGCTGATGTACGCGGCGGAGCCGTCTGGAAACGGATCTGATCTGCACGAAAGAGGAACTCTGATTTTCTTCTTCATTTCCTACGAAGGAAACAGGGAATTTCATGTGCTGAAAGCAACAACCGACCAGTATATTACCTGTGAAAACGCGGCTGCACTTTCTATTAAACTTCTTCCAAAGAGAACTGCTCTGATGCGGCAGTTCTCTTTTTTATGCTTTTTCACCTGCTGCTTGCGGCTTCCTTCGGATGCATGGCATCGAAAAAAGACGGCATCCATTTTCCGGATACCGCCTTTTTTGTTTCTTTCGGATGGCTGTTTCTTTATTTAATAATACGAACCCTTAACACGCCGTCTACTGCTTCCAGCGCTTTTACGATCTCTTTTGTTGCTTCGCTTTCCAGATCCATCATGGTGTAAGCGTAATCGCCTTTACCTTTGTTTGTCATGTCGCTGATGTTGACACCGGCGTTACCCATAACAGTGGTAAATGCACCCAGCATACCAGGAATATTCTTATGGCAGATGGTCACACGGCCTGCTCCTGTGCATACACCCATATCACAGTTCGGGAAGTTGACGGAGTTTTTGACGTTTCCGTTCTCCAGAAAATCACGGATTTCTTTAACTGCCATGACAGCACAGTTATCTTCGGATTCTTTGGTCGATGCTCCAAGATGCGGAGTAACGATGGTTCCCTCTGCGCCGACTACCTTCGGGTTTGCAAAGTCAGTCACATATTTTTTCATTTTTCCGGCCTTTAATGCTTCCAGAACAGCATCCTCATCAACCAGGAGGTCTCTTGCATAGTTCAGAAGAACCACGCCGTCTTTCATCTCATCGATCGCTGCCTTGTTAATCATACCTTTTGTGCTGTCCATCAGCGGAACATGGATGGTGATATAATCGCAGGTACGGTAGATATCTTCCACGTTCTGGATATGATGAATGTCACGGGACAGATTCCATGCCGCATCGACAGAAATGTACGGATCGTATCCGTATACTTCCATGCCAAGATGGGTTGCTGCATTTGCTACAAGCTGACCGATCGCGCCAAGTCCGATGATACCGAGCTTCTTTCCGCTGATCTCACAGCCGGCAAATTTCTTTTTCTGTTTTTCTGCTGTCTTTGCAATGTCGCCGTCTTCTTTGTCGCTCTTCACCCACTCAATACCGCCTGCGATATCGCGGGATGCAAGCAGCATGCCGGCAAGCACCAGCTCTTTGACGCCATTTGCATTGGCTCCCGGTGTGTTGAATACAACGATACCCTGCTCTGCGCAGTCGGCAAGCGGAATGTTGTTGACACCGGCTCCTGCTCTTGCTACGGCAAGAAGACTTTTCGGCAGATCCATACCGTGCATGGCTGCACTTCTGACGAGAACCGCATCGGCTCCCTCCAGGCTTTCACTCTGCTGATAGTTTTCATTAAAATTTGCAAGGCCTACGCCTGCAATCGGATTTAAGCAATGATACTGAAACATTAGAGATTTTCCTCCTCGAACTTTTTCATGAAGGCTACGAGTGCTTCTACGCCTTCCTTCGGCATTGCATTGTAGATACTTGCACGCATACCGCCGACGGTACGGTGACCTTTCAGGTTCTCAAGTCCGGCTTCTTTGGACTCTTTGACGAATTTGGCATCCAGATCTGCATTTCCGGTGATAAACGGAACGTTCATCAGAGAACGGTCTTCCGGTACAACGGTTCCTTTGAAGAGCTTGCTCTGATCCAGGAAATCATACAGCAGTTTTGCTTTTTCTTCGTTGCGCTGTTTCATGACTTCCAGTCCGCCCATTTTCTTCAGCCATTTGAACACTTTGCCGCACATGTAGATGCAGTAGCAGTTCGGCGTGTTATACAGAGAGCCGGCATCTGCATGCGTTTTAAATTTCATCATGGTCGGTGTTCCCGGCAGGACATCGTCGGTAATCAGATCGTCACGGACAATGGAGATGACCATTCCGGCAGGTCCGATGTTTTTCTGGACACCGCCGTAGATGATGCCGTAATCGGAGACATTAACAGGTTCGGAGAGGAAACAGGAGGAGACATCTGCCACCAGGGTTTTGCCCTTGGTATTCGGCAGTTTTTTGTATTTGGTTCCGTAAATGGTGTTGTTTTCACAGATATAAACATAATCGGCATCCGGGCTGATCGGAAGATCGCTGCAGTCCGGGATGTAGGAAAATGTTTTATCCTCAGAGGAGGCAATTTTGTTTGTCTTTCCGTATTTCTGTGCCTCTGCGTATGCTTTCTTTGCCCACTGGCCTGTTACGATGTAATCTGCGACACCGTTTTTCATCAGGTTCATCGGGATCATGGAAAACTGCAGCGATGCACCGCCCTGGAGAAACAGGACTTTGTAATTTGACGGGATTCCCATCAGGTCACGAAGGTCTGCTTCTGCCTCATCGATGATGTTCTGGAATACTTTGGAACGGTGGCTCATCTCCATGACGGACATGCCGCATCCGCGGTAATCCAGCATTTCCTCCTGGGCTTCTTTCAACACTTCCTCTGGCAGAACCGCCGGTCCTGCGGAAAAATTATAGACTCTGCTCATTTTTTTGTCCTCCTGTTTCTCTTACTGCTTTATATTACTTGGAAACCACCGTTTCTATACCGGTGGTTTCCATTGTAATCTTATGTATTTCCTTTGTATCTTTTCTTACAAGTCTGCAATTCATATGGTAATGCGGTATTGCTTTACCACGTTGAAACTATGATACCCCTTTGTCAGAAATCTGTCAATCCTTTTCTTGCTCCTTTTTTGCCAGATCCTCCGCATCGAAAACATCCTCGATCGGTGCTCCGGCCGGAACCATCGGGAATACCTTCTCATCACAGTCAATCCACACATCGATCAGCGCCGGTTTTCCGCTCTCGATTGCTGCACGGATCGCCGGACCCATCTCCTCTTTTTTTGTCACACGGATTCCCTTTACACCGAGCGCCTCGGCAACCTTCACAAAGTCTGCCTGATCCTGCAGAACCGTGTTGGAATACCGCTTTCCGTAGAACAGAGTCTGCCACTGGCGCACCATACCGAGCACGTGGTTATTGACAACAACCTCAATGACCGGAATGTTATGTCTGGAAAGGGTTGCCAGCTCGTTCATGTTCATACGGAAGCAGCCGTCTCCTGCGATGTTGATAACGGTTTTGTCCGGGCGTCCCATTTTGGCGCCCATGGCAGCTCCAAGACCGAATCCCATGGTTCCAAGACCGCCGGAGGTTAAAAGGGTTCTCGGGCTCGTATACCGATAATACTGCGCCGCCCACATCTGATGCTGTCCGACATCGGTCGTGATGACAGCCTGGCCGTCGGTTGCCTTATAGATCTCCTCGATCACGAACGGTCCGGTAAGGCCTTCTTCATGCTTTAACGGGAATTTTTCTTTCATTGACTCGATTTCGGCAATCCACTCATCATGGTGCATCGGCTCCAGCTTCGCATTCAGCCGTTTTAAGACCTCTTTGACGTCTCCGATGATGCTCGACTCGACAACAACATTCTTGTTGATTTCTGCCGCATCCACATCGATCTGAACGATTTTTGCGTTATTAGCAAATTTTGCAGCGTTTCCGGTGACACGATCGGAGAATCTTGCGCCGAGCACGATCAGCAGATCGCACTTTGTCACGCCGTAGTTCGATGTTTTCGTTCCGTGCATACCGAGCATGCCGGTGTACAGCTTATCCGTTCCCGGGAACGCACCTTTTCCCATCAGGGTGTCGCAGACCGGTGCCTGGATGCGGTGTGCCAGTTCGCGCACTTCCTCGGACGCGCCGGAGATGATACTGCCGCCGCCCACGAAAATATACGGGCGTTTCGACTCCTGAATCAGGGATACGACGTGATCCAGGCCTTCTTCTGTAATTCTCTCAGTAAACGGTTCAATTTTCTCCGGAGTCTTCGGCTCATACTCATACGTTGCCGCTGTGACATCTTTTGTAATATCGACCAGAACCGGGCCCGGTCTTCCGCTCTTTGCGATCGTAAACGCACGGCGCAGTGTATCTGCAAGAACGGTGATATCTTTTACAATCACACTGTATTTTGTGATCGGCATTGCGACACCCGCAATGTCAATCTCCTGAAAGCTGTCTTTTCCAAGCAGTGCCTTTCCTACGTTGCAGGTAATCGCTACCATCGGTGTAGAATCCATGTAGGCGGTTGCAATTCCGGTGACAAGATTCGTTGCGCCCGGGCCGCTTGTAGCCATGCAGACGCCTGTTTTTCCGGTAGCACGCGCATATCCGTCCGCTGCATGCGCAGCACCCTGCTCGTGTGAGGTCAGGATATGGTGGATTTCCGGATGACGGTAAAGTTCATCATAGATATTTAAAATGGTTCCGCCCGGATAGCCGAACACGGTATCCACACCCTGCTCCTTCAGGCACTCGATAACAATCTGTGATCCAGTTAATTCCATGTCTGTATGATTCCTTCCTTATGTTTTCGCTTTGTGTATGAAATCTGTTTATGAAATCAGCCATCCGAGAAAAAGCGCGTTCGGACGGCTGATATGATTTTATGATTTACGCGGGCAACGAGCCAAAGTCCGTGCTTGCACGAGACCTTGGCGACTGCCGCGATAACTATGAGAAACTCGCAGAGCGTGTTTCTCATAGTTTTTCTGAATTAGAACTCCAGAATAGCTCCCTTATTTGCACTGGAAACCATCTTTGCGTAGCGTTTCAGATAGCCTGTCGTTACCTTTGGTTCTCTCGGAGTCCATGCAGCTTTTCTGCGTGCCAGCTCTTCGTCCGATACGACAACCTCCAGCTTGTGCTCCGGAATATTGATACGGATCAGATCACCTTCCTCAACGAGTGCGATCGGACCGCCCTCTGCTGCCTCCGGGCTTACATGACCGATGGACGCACCGCGGGATGCGCCGGAAAAACGGCCGTCCGTGATCAGGGCTACGGAAGAACCAAGTCCCATACCTGCAATGGCAGAAGTCGGATTCAGCATTTCACGCATACCAGGACCACCCTTTGGTCCCTCATAGCGGATCACAACAACATCACCTGCCACGATCTTGCCGCCGCGGATTGCCTCGATGGCATCCTCCTCACAGTCGAAGACTCTGGCCGGACCTTCGTGAACCTGCATCTCCGGAACAACAGCAGAACGTTTGACAACTGCGGTATCCGGTGCCAGGTTTCCTTTCAGAACGGCGATACCGCCTGTCTTGCTGTATGGATTCTCAACCGGGCGGATGATCTCAGGATTTTTATTGACACATCCTTTGATGTTCTCTCCTACGGTCTTTCCGGTTACTGTCATACACTCTGTGTGCAGCAGATTCAGCTTGTTCAGCTCATTCATAACGGCATAAACACCGCCTGCCTCGTTCAGCTCCTCGATATAGTGGTATCCTGCCGGAGCCAGATGACAGAGGTTCGGAGTCTTCTCACTGATGGCATTTGCCATTTCCGGATTCAGTTCTACGCCCGCCTCATGCGCAATCGCCGGAAGGTGAAGCATACTGTTGGTGGAGCATCCAAGTGCCATATCAACCGTCAAAGCGTTCAGGAACGCTTCTTTTGTCATGATGTCTCTTGGACGGATATCCTGTTTTAACAGCTCCATAACCTGCATACCGGCTCTCTTTGCCAGGCGCAGACGCTCGGAGTATACCGCCGGAATCGTTCCGTTGCCTTTTAAGCCCATACCGAGAACCTCGGTCAGGCAGTTCATGCTGTTTGCGGTGTACATACCGGAGCAGGAACCGCAGGTCGGGCACGCATTGCACTCGAAATCATAGACGTCTTCCTCTGTCATGGTTCCGGCAGCGTAGGAGCCGACTGCCTCGAACATGCTCGAAAGACTTCTCTTCTCGCCTTTTACGTGGCCGGCAAGCATCGGGCCGCCGCTGACAAATACGGTCGGAACATTGACTCTTGCTGCTGCCATCAGAAGACCAGGTACGTTTTTATCACAGTTCGGGATACATACCAGGGCATCAAACTGATGTGCCATTGCCATACACTCGGTGGAATCGGCGATCAGGTCACGGGTAACGAGGGAATATTTCATTCCGATGTGTCCCATGGCGATACCGTCACAGACTGCAATGGCCGGGAATACGATTGGTGTTCCGCCTGCCATGGCAACGCCCATTTTTACAGCCTCTGTAATTTTATCCAGGTTCATATGACCCGGCACGATCTCATTGTAGGAGCTTACGATTCCTACGAGCGGTTTTTTCATTTCTTCTTCGGTCAGACCCAGCGCACGCATCAGAGAACGCTGTGGCGCCTGTGCGATTCCTTTTTTTACAGCATCACTTCTCATGATTTTTTCCTCTTTTCTTATCTTACAGTTTTATGCTAGAGTGTGTCTGAAAAACCATTTCCGCAATCTGCAAGCCCCACTTTGCGGTATATTTTCCCCTCATTCAGTTGACGTAGCCCGCTACGTCGCCCTCATTCGGACAAAATCTCCCACAAACTGGGACTCGCAGCTTACGAAAAGCCTTTTTCAGCCTCACTCCAGTGCTTTTACCAGCAGATCTCCCATTTCGGAGGTGGATACTTTTTTGCATCCCTCGGACATGATGTCTACGGTGCGGTATCCGTCTTTTAAGATTTTCTGTACAGCATTTTCTACTGCCTCTGCCTCTTTATCGAGATCCAGAGAGTAGCGGAGCATCATGGCTGCGGACAGAACCGTTGCAATCGGGTTTGCAATGTTTTTTCCTGCGATATCCGGTGCAGAGCCGTGGCTTGGCTCGTACAGGCCGAATTTTGTCTCATTCAGGCTGGCGGAAGAAAGCATTCCGATGGAACCTGCCACCATACTTGCCTCATCGGAAAGGATATCTCCGAACATGTTTTCCGTCAGAACCACGTCAAACTGGCACGGATTGTGAACAATCTGCATTGCACAGTTATCAACCAGCATATGCTCTAACGTAACGTCCGGATAATCTTTTGCAACATCCTCCACAACAGCTCTCCACAGACGGGAGGAGTCGAGAACATTTGCTTTATCTACACTTGTTACTTTTTTCTTTCTCTTTCTGGCGATGTCGAAGGCACGGATTGCAATACGGCGGATTTCAGGCTCGCTGTAAGTCAGGGTATCCGTTGCTTTTTTGATGCCGTTCTCTTCTACGGTGCTGCGCTCTCCGAAATACAGACCGCCGGTCAGTTCACGCATGATCAGCATGTCAAAGCCCTCACCGATAATTTCTTCTTTTAACGGGCAGGCATCCTTTAATTCCTGATACAGGTACGCCGGGCGCAGGTTTGCAAACAGGCCTAACGATTTCCGGATTTTTAAAAGTCCTGCCTCCGGGCGCTTATCCGGGCTTAATTTGTACCACGGGGAGGTTTTCGCATCTCCTCCGATCGAGCCCATCAGAACAGCGTCGCATTTTCTTGCTTCTTCTATGGTTTCCTCTGTCAGCGGCACACCATGTACATCGATGGAAGCTCCGCCCAGCAGAAGATTGGTATATTCAAACTGATGTCCATATTTCTCGCAGACAGCGTCCAGAACCTTTTTTGCCTCATCTACAATTTCCGGTCCGATTCCGTCACCGTGAATTAATCCAATACGGTATTCCATATCTTTCTCCCTCTTTTCTCCCGGCTGAAAAACCGTTCTATTTTCTCTGCGTCTATAGCATTTCTAAATTATACGCCATTTTTCCGGTAATTTCAACACGAAATTTCTTTGTATCGGACGATACGCAATAATCTTTTTGCTTTTTTGCCATTTAAAAGAAAAATACGCGGCATTTTTCCCCGTTTTCGCCGTGTTCCGCCGAAGAAGTTTCGGGGCAGAAAAAACGCAGGCATTCGTTTTTTTGAATACCTGCGTTTTTCCTGGCTTTTCGCCGTGTGAAATTATTTTTTCTTCTCTGTTTTCTCTTCAACGACTGCTGTTTCCGGTTTTTCAACCTCTGTGATCGCTGTTTTGCGCATCGGGATACGGCAGTTTTTGTTGTTTCCGAATTCTACGATTACATCTTCATCGGTGATATCGATGATAACTCCGTAGAAACCACCGGTGGTAACTATTGCATCGCCTACTTCCATATCATTCAGCATGGCTGTGACCCGTTTTTGTTCTTTTTTCTGCGGACGGATCATTAAAAAATACATCAGAGCGAACATAATAACCAGCATAACGATCATATAGATAGTGCTTGCTGCTCCTGCTGCCTGTGTTGAAGTCATTACTACTCCCATTGCACATTCCTCCTGCTTTTTCTTTTCCGTTTACGGACGT
>OIAN01000473.1_pt1 | contig 13035 bp, 9 predicted proteins | sample 1580761 | NCBI WGS metagenome assembly OIAN01 (sample SAMEA3882511, study PRJEB24775) | human gut metagenome | biome: human-associated habitat; feature: intestine environment; material: feces | place: Netherlands | collected 2009/2010 | reverse complement strand
TACTGTTCGCGCTTAACGCCCGCGCCCTCTGCTCCGTTTTAAAATTCGGGAGTTCCCCCGAACCCCCGCAGGGGTGAGGTAGAGGCCCCCTTGTCAAAGGGGGCTGGCCGCGTTAGCGGGCTGGGGGATTCCGACGGGCCTTGCGTGGCTGCCCGTTTCCGGTCACCCACCCGCCAACTTGGAAGGGGCGGGCTGCCGCCCTCCCTTGCCCCTCTCGTGCACGACGATTCACGGCAGTCCGTAGGGGCCGGGCATGCCCGGCCCGCAACCTTGTTATGCCCGCCGTCAACGGGCTGAACCCTTCCAGCCTGCTCCGCGGCCACCTCCCCTGATGGGGAGGCTTCTCTCGCGGGCTTCGCCCGCGCAAAAGGCTCCCCTTTTAGGGGAGCTGGCCGAGCCTGCGAGGCCTGAAGGATTCCGACGGGCCTTGCGTGGCCGCCCATCAACGGGCATTCACCCACTAACTCTCGCGGCGGCCTGGGGGCAGGCCGCCCTACGTACCCCTTTTAAATTGGTTTGCAGGGAGGGGTCTTGACCCCTACAGCCGTTACCACTACCCTTTTGCCTGTTGTAGGGGGGGATTCATCCCTCCCGGCAAGGCGTTCCTCACACCTCGATCTTCTCATCCTCGGCAAAATCGCGTTTCGCGGTCTGGCCTAAAATCTCATGCCAGCGCATGGGCGAAATCCCATCCCCCGGGCGCTTCGTTGTCAGATTTTCCTCGGTGAAAACCTCACCCGCTTTGATTTCCCGGGCGGCCACAATGCTCTTGCGGGCAATGGCCTTGTTGGGGGCTTCGCTGGCGGTCAGGTGCTTGTGGCCGTCGCCGAGGGCGGCTTCTGCGTGGCGCACGGCCAGCACCATCGCCGCAAACTCGGCGGGGTCCAGGCTGGCCTTCTGGTCGGGGCCGGGCAGGGATTTGTCCAGCGTAAAGTGCTTTTCAATGACCTGCGCGCCTAAAACCGTCGCGGCTACGTCACATTCCCAGCCGGGCGTATGGTCGGACAGCCCCACCGGCAGACCAAACTGGTCGTACAGCTCGATCATGGCGGTCAGGTTCGCGTCCTCGTAGGGCGTCGGGTACTGCGTGTTGCAGTGCAAAATCGTCACCTCGGGGCAGCCGCCGTCATCCAGCACGCCCAGTGCGTCGGTGATCTCGTCCAGCGTGCTCATGCCCGTGGAGAGCAGCACCGGCGTTTTCTGCGCGGCCATGGCCTCGAGATACGGCAGGTTCGTGATCTCGCCGGAGGGGATTTTTAAAAGCGGCAGACCCAGTGTGCCCAGAAATTTCACGCTCGGCACGTCAAACGGCGCGCTTAAATACTGGATGCCGATGGAATCGCAGTATTCCTTTAATTCTTTATGCGCTTCAAACGAGAAATGCAGCTTGCGGATCATCTCCAGCTGGCTCTCGGCGGCATCGGTGGTCTGCTTCTGGTACTCGGCCTTCTCGGCAAATTTGCTGACCACCAGCTCGGGCACGGCGGTCTGATATTTTACAATGTCCGCGCCGCATTCTTTAGCAACGCGGGCCATCTCCTTGGCCATTTCCAGACTGCCGTTGTGGTTGACCCCGGCCTCGGCTATGATCGTTACAGGCATAGGTAAAAACCTCCGGTTTTTATAGTGAGGAGTGAGAAGTTAGGAGTGAGGAGTTTTTGGTTTCAGCTGAAAGCTCCGTTTTATGTGTCACTCCTCATTCCTCACTCCTAACTCCTCACTGGTTTACTGCTGATTCTCCAGTTTTCTTCTCATCTTCTCCAGCTCCTCCAGCTGGCCCATGTCCATCCAGCTGCTCTCGCTGATGGGATAGACGCCGACCTTCTCCCCGGCCCGGCGGTAGCGCTCGATCACATCGGGGAAACCGATCTTCTCGCCGTCGCGCATTTCCTCCACGACGCGCGGCTCCACCACGTAGACGCCGGTGTTCGTCAAAAAGTCCAGCTCGGGCTTTTCGCGCATGGCGGCAATGCTGCCGTTCTCGCCCAGCTCCACCACGCCGTAGGGCACGGTGTAGTGCTTGAACGCGCAGATCATCGTGACCAGGTTGCCGTGGGATTTATGGTACTCATAAATGTCGCCGAAGTCTACATCCAAAAGCGTGTCACAGTTCGTAAAAAAGAACGGTGCTTTGATTTTTCCTTTCAGCAGGCAGAGCCCGCCGCCGGTGCCCATGAACACTTCCTCGTCGGCAAAGTCCACGGTATAGTTCTTTTCCAGCTCATTGAAATAGGACTTGATCATGCCCTTTTTGTAGTTCACGATCATCGTGAAATTGTGGCAGCCGAAGTCCCGAAAACGGTCCATGATCAGCTCGGCAATGGGCTGCTCGCCCACGGGAATCAGCGGCTTGGGCAGAATTTTTGTGTACGGGTACAGCCGCGTGCCCAGCCCGCCCGCCATCATCACAACGGGAATATCGACCTGCTTGCGGTTGTCCAGATCCAGGCCGTGGGCAAAGACGATGTCGGTGATGATGCCGCGCTTGTTCAGGACCGGCAGCGCGTCGATGCAATGCTCCTGCAAAATGCTGCGGGCCTTGCCGCGCTCGGACACCGAGACGCTCAGCGGATGATAGTTGGCCGCGTGGTCCACGGTCTGGTCCGGTGTGCCGCCGCGCAGGAAAAACTTGCGGATGTCACCGTCGGTGATGACGGCCTTCAAATGTCCCTCCGGTGCAATGAACAGGATGCGCTGGCCGGTCTCGTCCAGCTTGCGCAGCGTTTCCAGCACCGTGGCGGTGGGCGCAATAAAAAGCTCTTCTACTTTTATCAAGGGTGGTCCCCCTTTGACGTTTATTAAAGCCTTCCCCTGAGGGGGAAGGTGGCGCGCAAGCGCCGGATGAGGGGCGAGTGTGTCTCCGCCGCCCGGAAATGGGCTGCGGCGCGGACTTTGCCCTCATCAGTCCGCTTCGCGGACAGCTTCAGTCTCCGTGCCAAGTGCCGCCTACGGCGGTTGCACTCCGACACGCGCCTGCGGGCGCAGCCCCGCGGGGGAAGCCTTTTACAGCCCCAGCACCGCTTCAATCACGCGGTCACAGTCCTCAAAGGACAGGTTCGTGGAGCAGGGCAGGTTGACAATGTACTTGCGGTAGTCCAGCGCCTTGTCCAGACCGTAAGCCTCATTGCGGGGGTAGTCGGCCTGCTCATGGATGAGCGCCCACACCGGGCGGGTCTGGATGTGCTGCGCCTGCAGCTTCTCGATCACTGTGTCGCGGTCCAGCCCGGAATCCTTCAGATACAGGCTGAAGAACCAGTGGTTGGAGCGGCACTCCCCCTCGCGGAAAGGCAGGATGCGCAGCCCCTTCACGCCGTCCAGCGCGGCCACATAGCGGTCATACAGCGCCTTTTTGTGGGCGATGAAGCCCTCGAGCCGCTCGAGCTGGGCAAGGCCTAAGGATGCCTGCACGTTCGTCATGCGGTAGTTGTAGCCGACCTCATCGTGCAAAAATTGCAGCAGATCGGTCTTGGCCTGGGTGGACAGATGCTTGGCGTGCTCGGCCCAGTCAGCGTGGTTGGACACGACCATGCCGCCTGCGCCGGTGGTGATGATCTTGTTGCCGTTAAAGCTGTAGCAGCCGATGTCGCCGATGGTGCCCGCAAACTTACCGGCAAACGGGCCGTCGGTGCAGCGGGTGCCGAGTGCCTCGGTGGCATCCTCAATGACGATGAGGCCGTAGCGCTTGGCTATCGCCATCAGGCGGGGCATATCGGCCATGTTGCCGAACACATGCACGACCTCCAGTGCCTTGATGTGTGCGCCGGTGGCTTTGTTGTACAGCCTGCCGTCCCGCAGCTCGCAGCGGTTCGCACAGAAATCCTCGACGGCGTCGGGGTCAATGCACAGGGAGTCGTCGCAGCCGATGAAGATCGGCTCCGCGCCGACATAGCGGGTCAGCGGGTTGACGGCGGCGATGAAGGTCAGCGTCGGGACGATGACCTCATCCCCGCGGGTGATGCCGGCGGCCATAGCGGCCAGATGCAGCGCGCTGGTACCGGCGTTGCAGGCCACGGCGCGGGGCATGCCCACGTAAGCGGCCAGCGCTTCCTCGAACTCCGTGACCTTGCCGCCGCTGGTGGAAACCCACCCCGACGTGATGGCCTGCCCGGCCAGCTCGGCCTCGCGCGCGCCGAAATTCGGAACCGAAAGAGGAATAAATTCAGACATGGTACTGCCTCCAAACTCTATCCTGGTGCCCGCCGTGCAGCGGCGGACGGAATTTTACAAATATTCTATTTTATTATACCGCGTTTGCAGGATAAGGGCAAGAAAAAGATGTGATGGACTTTCTGTATCTTTCCCCCGGGGAAAGCCCGTTTTTCCCGTTGACAAACCTTCTCCCTTGCACTACTATAAATACTGAATATAAAGAATAAAATAGGGGGTTTACCATGAAATACGGTTTTATCGGCTGCGGCAACATGGGCGGAGCTGTGGCGCGCGCGGTCTGCAAGGGCGCCGGGTCCGGCGATGTGCTGCTGGCCAACCGCACGCCTGCCAAGGCACAGGCGCTGGCGGACGAGCTCGGCTGCGCCTGCGGCACGAATGAGGAGGTCGCCGGCATCTGCGACTTCATCTTTCTGGGCGTAAAGCCCCAGATGATGGCCGATATGCTCGACGAGCTGACCCCAACGCTGGAGGCCCGCGCCGAGAGCCGCCCCTTTGTGCTGGTCACGATGGCGGCGGGCCTGTCGATGCAGCAGATCCGCCAGATGGCGGGCAGCGGCTATCCCATCATCCGTATGATGCCCAACACCCCCGTGGCGCTGGGCGACGGCATGATCCAGTACTGCTCTGATGATGTGGAGCCGGAAAAAATGGCCGAGTGGCTCACCGCCATGGCCCCTGCAGGCCGTCTGGACGCCGTGCCGGAGAGCCTGATCGACGCCGCAAGCGCGGTGTCCGGCTGCGGACCGGCCTGGGCGTACCAGTTCATCGAGGCACTGGCCGACGGCGGTGTCGCTGCAGGTCTGCCCCGCGCCAAGGCGCAGGAGTACGCCGCCCAGATGCTTTTGGGCAGCGCGCGGATGGTGCTGGAGACCGGCAAGCACCCGGGCGAATTGAAGGACGCCGTCTGCAGCCCCGGCGGCTCGACCATTCAGGGCGTGCGCCTGCTGGAGGAGCGCGCTTTCCGCGGTGCCGTGACCGACGCCGTGCTGGCCGCGTTTGAAAAGACAAAGGATTTGGGGAAGAAGTGACCTCTTCCGAGAATGTAGGGGCGAGCATTGCTCGCCCGCAGACCTGACGGAAAAAAGTGCTTTTCCAGGAAAATACCCCGCACGGCAGACGCCTGACGGGCGAGCAATGCTCGCCCCTACAAAGCGGTTGCCAAACAGGAATAGAAAGAGAAATTTTATGCGTATCGTCGTTAAAGTAGGCACCAGCACGCTGGCACATCCCGGCGGGCTGCTCAACATCCGCCACACCGAGGATCTGGTCAGGGTGTGGAGCGATATTCAGAATGCCGGACATCAGCTCATCGTCGTATCGTCGGCGGCCACGGGCCTCGGCGCAGGCAAGCTGCAAATTGAAAAGCCCGGCGACCTTGTCACCAAGCAGGCTGCCGCCGCGGTGGGCCAGTGCGAGCTGATGTATACCTATGACCGGCTGTTCGGCCAATACAACCATACCGTGGCCCAGATGCTGCTGACGTGGGAGGATTTTGACCACGAAAACCGTCTGCACAACCTGCAAAATACGCTGGAGCGTCTTTTGCAGCTGCACGCCATCCCCATCATCAACGAGAATGACCCCGTCGCCTGCGAGGAATACTCTTTGGGCGACAACGACACGCTGGCCGCGCTGGTGGCCAAGTGCATCCACGCCGATCTGGTCGTGCTGATGTCCGACATCGACGGCCTGTACACCGCCGACCCGCACACCCACCCGGACGCAAAGCTCATCCCGGTGGTCGAGGAGATCACGCCGGAAATTGAGATGCTGGCGGGCGGCGCGGGCTCGGCCCTGGGCACCGGCGGCATGCTGACGAAGGTCACCGCCGCCAAGCGTGCCACCGAGGCCGGTGTGGACATGATCATTACCAACGGTGCCCACGCCGAGGTGCTGTACGACATTGTCGAGGGCAAGCCCGTCGGCACCCGGTTTGTGGGCCGCAAGGCATAAGGGAGGTCTGACCCCATGACTACGCAGGAAATTTTGCAGGTTGCGCAGGGCGCAAAGCTGCCGCTGGCGCTGGCCGACGCCGACACGAAGAACGCCGCGCTGGAGGCGATGGCCGTCGCGCTCATCGCCGCGCAGGATAAAATTCTGGACGCCAATAAGCAGGACGTCGAGAACGCCCGCGGGCGTGTCAGCGATGTGATGCTGGACCGTCTGGCGCTGACGCCGGGCCGCCTGACCGACATAGCCAAGGGTATGCGCGAGGTCGCGGCCCTGCCCGACCCGGTGGGCGCAGTGCTGCGCAAAATTGTGCGCCCGAACGGCCTTTTGATCGAAAAAACCGCCGTGCCGATGGGTGTCATCGCCATCATCTATGAGAGCCGCCCCAACGTCACGAGCGACGCCGCCGCGCTGGCCATCAAGGCGGGCAGTGCGTGCATCCTGCGCTGCGGGCGCGACGCCTGGGCCAGCTGCCACGCCATCGTGGAGGCCCTGCGCGCCGGTCTGCGCAGGGTGCGCCTGCCGGAGTGCGCGGTGAGCCTCATCGAGGACACCTCCCACGCCAGCGCCAACGAGCTGATGACCGCGGACGGGCTGGTCGATCTGCTGATCCCCCGCGGCGGGGCCGGGCTGATCCGCGCCTGCGTCGAGAACGCAACCGTGCCCTGCATCCAGACCGGCACCGGCATCTGCCATGTCTACGTGGACAAGGCCGCCGATCTGGAGATGGCTGTGGATATTGTGGAAAACGCCAAGACGAGCCGCCCCAGCGTCTGCAACGCCGAGGAGGCGCTGCTGGTCCACAGGGACGTGGCAGCGCAGTTTTTGCCGATGCTGAAGGCCCGCCTTGTCGATGCCCGCGCCGCTGCCGGCATCACCCCGGTGGAGCTGCATCTGGACGCGCGCGCCGCGGCCATCATCGACGGTGTGCCCGCCGCGCCGCAGGACTTTGACACCGAGTATCTGGATTATAAGCTGAGCGTGGCCGTTGTGGATGACGTCGATGCGGCCATCGCCCACATTGCGAAGCATTCGACCCACCACAGCGAGGCCATCGTCACGGCGGACGCCGCGGCGGCACAGCGGTTCACGACCTGCGTGGACAGCGCGGCGGTCTACGTGAACGCCAGCACTCGCTTTACCGACGGCGGCGAGTTCGGCCTTGGCTGCGAGATGGGCATCAGCACCCAGAAGCTCCACGCCCGCGGCCCCATGGGGCTGGCCGAGCTGTGTACGTATAAATATATTGTGCACGGCAATGGGCAGGTCAGGGGCGGAAGCAGCGCGAAGATGAGCTGCTACACAAACAAATAAGAAATAAAAAATAATAAATAATAAAGATTGCGGACCGCGGTACTGGCGCACCGCTCAAAAAAAGACGTAGGGGTCGGCGTCCCCGACGACCCGTGCCCGTTTGCGGCAGCGGTGACGTCCGCGGGCGGATATGGAATCCGCCCCTACGGATTTTGTTTTTGCCCTTGGGGGCAAAAACTCCACCATCTTTATTATTTTTTATTTATTCTTTATTATTAAAAAAGCACCCGCGTTTCCGCAACGCGAGTGCTTTTCATTTACCTGCTTTTACCCAATATTCATATCCACCGGCTTCGAGATCCCCTTGACGCTGCCGGAGCCTGTGTACTGCCATATATTGTGCTTGTAGCTGAAGCTCAGCGTGTCGCGGTACTGGGCGATCCAGATGTTGTACTTGCTGATGTTCGCAAAGTTCAGCGCGTTATAGAACCAGCTGGCATAGGAGTAAACGCCCGCGCTGTACCCCGCGCTGCGGATCGTCTCGCAGAAGGCGACGGCGCAGGCCGTGCGCTCGGCGGCGCTCAGGGCATTGGCGCGCCCGCCGCCGACACTCTCGGTGTCGTAGTAGACGCCCAGCGGCAGACTGTAGCCGCTGACCAGGCTCAGCACCATGCTGGCCTCCTCGACGGCCTCGGCCTCGTTGATGGCTTGGCTGTAGAAGTAAACGCCGACGCGCAGGCCCGCGTTGATCGCGCCCTGAATGTTCCGACGATATGTAGAATCCTCGACCAGCGCACCGCTGCCATAGCCGCGGTAGCCGCAGCGGATGATGGCAAACGTGATGCCGTCCGCCTTGACGGCGTTCCAGTCAATGCTGCCCTGGAACTTCGAGACATCAATGCCGCGGGCCGTGCGGTTCAGTGCGCCGTCCGCCGCAAAGGTGTAGACATTGCCCTGAATGACCTGCTGGCCCGTGACGGGCTGGTGGGTGGACGGGTCATAATAATACGTTGCGCCGTCAATATCCTGCCAGCCGGTGTACTCGTATATCGTGGTGGTCGCGCTGGTCACGGCAAAGCCGTAGTTGGCCAGCTCCTGCACCGCAATGTTATCCGGCCAGCCCGCCGTCGGGTCGGGCACCTGGGTGGGTGCTTGCGTCGGAGCCGCTGTCGGGGCTTCCGTAGGGGCTGCTGTCGGGGCAGGCGTTTGCGTTTCGGCGGGGGTCTCCGTCGGGGCCTCGGTGGGGGCAGGCGTCGCCTCCGGGGTCGGCTCGGGCGTGCTCTCGGGGGTCGGTTCCGGCGTGGGGTCCGCCGGGACAGGGGTCTCCTCGGCAGCCGGGGCGGACGAGCCGGTGTCCTCCTGTACGGTCACATTGCGCACCCAGTGCCCGCCCTTAATGCGGTGTACCCACGCCATGCGGGTGTTGGCCGCACCCAGCAGCGTGACGGAATCCGCCGCGCCGGGCAGCCAGGCCGCCGTGGCCGTGTTGGCGGCGTAGCTCGTATCGCGCATTGCGCCGATCAGGTCCTTCGTGCCGTCCTGATAAACGGGCAGGTAGGGCGTCTCGGTGCCGTCGGCCAGCAGCAGATGTCCGCTGCTGCTCAGCTTGGCTGTGTAGCTCGTCTTGCTGCCGGTCTCGGTCCTGGCGCTGTCGGCGTAGGTCACGGTGTCGGTGACCTCGTTGACGATGGGGGCCGAGCCCGCGTTGCTGACGCCGGAGTCCTCGGCACTCTCGTTGACCTGGCTTGCCTGGACGATCTTCTCTTTAACGGCCTTGACGTCCGCCTTGTAGACGACCTTTTCTTTGACCGTCACGGTCTGGGCCTCGGGCTGCGTGTAGCCCTCGATGGGCTGGACCGCCAGCGTGTAGTCGCCGGGGGTCACGTCCTCGGCCAGCGCGGTGCCGGTCTCGGTATCCAGCTCGTAATCCGTGGCATTGCCCTTGGCGTCGGTCAGCGTGATGGTTGCCGCCACGCCCAGCAGCGGGGTCTTTTCGTTCTCGGCGTCATCCTCCTTCGCGCTTTTGGACGGCGTCGGGGACGGCGAGGCGGACGCATCGGGCGTGGGGCTGGGCTCGGGGGCGCTCTCGACGTAGAGCGTCACACCGACGTCCTGCTGGATGACGCTGGCCTCCATCGTCAGCGGCTTGTCCGGCTCCGGCGTGGGGCTCGGCGTCGGAGAAGGGGTCGGCGTGGCCGCCGTCTCGGGGGTGGCCGTCACGATGGGCGTGGGGCTGGGCTCGGGCGCGGAGAGCGGACCGACGCTGGCCGCAAACGCGCCCAGGCCGATGCTGGCGGTCAGCACCACCGCCGTGCCGCCCGCGGCCAGCTTATACAGCGGCAGCCGCGCAAAGGTGCTGCCAGAGAAATACCGCATGGGGTTCTTTTTATTAAACATTCCTGTTCCTCACAGTTAAAAAGCGATAAACTATTACAAAATGAATCATACCACGAAAAAAGCCCCCGCCGCAAGTAGGCAGGGGTGGAAAAGTGCACAGAAAAACGCCGAAATTTTCAACATCCATAGGGTCTGTTTGTGGATAATTGTGACACCGCGGACACAACTTTCCGGGCATCTAGTGGTCGCGGCTGCCGTCAGGTGCCAGCAGTTGTGTTGGGCAAAAATTCCTCCACCAATAAATCGACACACGCACCGCAGCTGCGCTCCGGCCCCGCAAGAAACGGCCAGCGCCCGGTCAGCGGGTCGTAGAGGTGGCTGTACCCCGCAAAAATTTCGTTTTTGTACTGCTTATTATAGAAGAATAGCACCATGCTTGCAAGCCGGCTGCCTTCCCACGCGGGGGAGGGCTTGGGGGGACTGGATTTTTACGTTGGATTTGCTATAATAAGCGTAAAGGATGCAGGCATCGACTTCTGCAGCAAACGGAGAGCAATATAAGAGGTAAACACCATGCAATACGTCAATTTCGGCACCACAGGCTTACAAATCTCCCGCCTTGGGTTTGGCGGCATTCCCATTCAGCGCATCGACCAGCCCGGCACGCGGGAGCTGCTGATCGCCGCGCATAAGGCGGGCATCAATTACATCGACACTGCCCGCGCCTACACGGTCAGCGAGGCATGGATCGGCCAGTCGCTGGAGGAGGCCGGGCTGCGGGATGACTTCATTCTGGCGACCAAATGCCGCGCGCTGACCAAAGCCGACATGGAGGCCGAGATCGCCACGAGCCTGAAAAACCTGCGCACCGACCACATCGAGCTGTTCCAGTTCCACAACCCGAGCCTCGACGGCCTGAAAACCATTCTGGCGCCCGGCGGCGCAATGGAGGCGCTGCTCGAGGCAAAGGCCAAGGGCATCGTCGGGCATATCGGCATCACGGCGCACCTGGCCGCTGTGTTTGAGGCAGCGCTGGACATCCCCGAGATCGAGACGATCATGTTCCCGTACAACATCGTGGAGCAGCAGGGCAGGGAGCTGATCGACCGCTGCGCCGCGGCGGGCAAGGGCTTTATCGACATGAAGCCGCTGGCGGGCGGTACCATTGAGGATGGCCGCCTGGCACTGCGGTACGTGCTGTCCAATCCGGCGGTCACGGTGTCCATCCCCGGCATGGCGACGGTGGAGGAGCTGAACGCCAACGTGGCGGGCGCGGCCAACACCGCCCCGCTCACGCCCGAGGAGGAGGCCGCCTGCCAGAAGGTGCGCGACGCGCTGGGCACCCAGTTCTGCCGCCGCTGCAACTACTGTGCGCCCTGCACGGTGGGCATTTCCATCCCCAGTGTGTTCCTGTTCCAGGGGTATCTGAACCGCTACGGCCTGCAGCAGTGGGGCCGCGAGCGCTATGCGACGCTGCAGACCAAGGCCGGTGCCTGCATCCGGTGCGGTGCCTGTGAGCCGCGCTGCCCGTACAACCTGCCGATCCGCCAGATGATGCAGAAGGCCGCGGAGGATTTTGGGGAGTAAGGGTAGATAAAACAAGGCGTAGGGGCGGATTCCATATCCGCCCGTGGGGGCTTTCGCAGCCGCAAGCTGCCCGGGCGCATATAGAATGCGCCCCTACAGGGTCAACAGAATAAAGCGGCCTTCCCGCAATCGCACATTTGCCGGTAAGCCGCGGGCCGGGCATGCCCGGCCCCTACCGAGTTATAGCCCGTAAATGGGCAATCGGGATGAACTCTGCCCTCATCAGTCCGCTTCGCGGCCAGCTTCCCCCACGGGGGAAGCCTTTTTTTGTTTCTGAATATTGTTTTTTGCTAGGCGAACGTGTATAATTTAATCTGTATAATTTTGTGCAATAATGTGAGGAATGAGTACTATGCTTTCCGACCCCCAGCTGCATTATCTTGATAACGCCGCCACGTCCCGGGTGGACCCGGCAGTGGCGCAGGCCGTCAGCGAGGCGCTGACTGAGCTTTGGGCCAACCCCAGCAGCCTGTATGACCCCGCCGTTGCCGCGCAGGATGCCATTGCCGCGGCCCGCGCCCGCGTGGCCAAAACGCTGCACTGCCGCAGCGATGAAATCTACTTCACGGCCTGCGGCAGTGAGGGCAACAACATGGCCGTGACCGGCGCGGCCCGCCCGCGTAAGCACTGGGGCAATAAGATCGTCGTCACGGGCTTTGAACACCCCAGCGTGCAGCGCCCCATCCGCGCGTTGAAGGACGAGGGCTTCACCGTCGTCGAGGTCATGCCCGGGGCGGACGGACGCATTGACACGCAGAAATTCCTGGCCGAGATCGACAAAAACACGGTGCTGGCCGCCTGCATGGCCGTCAACAACGAAACCGGCGCCGTGCAGGACATCGCGGCGCTGGGCAAGGGCATCAAGGTGCGCAACAGCCGCACCCACTTCCATGTGGACGCCGTGCAGGCGTGGCTGCGCATGCCCATCGACCTGCAGAAATGGCGCGAGGTCGATACGCTCTCCGTCTCCGGCCACAAGGTCCACGCGCCCAAGGGCGTCGGCGCACTGTTCATCCGGGACAGCCAGCGCCAGACGCTCAAACCGCCCTATCTCGGCGGCCATCAGGAGCGCGGCCTGCGCCCCGGCACCGAGAACACGCCCTACATTGTGGGTCTCGGCGTGGCCGCCGCGCTGGGGCAGCAAAAGCTGCGCACCCGCATGACCCGCATTGCGGAGCTGAACGCCAAGCTCCGTGCGGGGCTGGCCGCGCTGGACGGCATCACCCTAAACTCACCCGCCGATGCAGTGGGGGAAATCGTCAACTTCTCGACCAACTGCATCAACAGCCAGACCTTTATCAATTATCTGAACACCCGCGCGGTCTATGTTTCGGGCGGCTCTGCCTGTGATAAGGGCGAGCCGAGCCACACCCTGCTGGCCATGGGCTGCGCCGACCTGACCGTCCGCACTGCCCTGCGCGTGAGCTTCTGCGCCGATAACACCGCCGAGGACGTGGACGCGCTGCTGGCGGGGCTGCGGGACGGGCTGAAGGAGCTGCAGCATATTTAAAGCTGTGATGCCTCCCCCCCCCCTTGGGGGGAAGGTGGCTGTGGCCCCGACCACAGCCGGATGAGGGGCGGCCTTGCTGGCGTGACCCGTGAACGGGCTGCCGCAGTAAACTTTTCCCTCATCAGCCGCTGCGGCGGCAGCTTCCCCCAAGGGGGAAGCCAAGGATTTATATGGAAAGACTAACTATTAAAAGTCAAGCCCCAAAACAAAATTTTCGAGAGAAATTT
>OIAN01000472.1_pt1 | contig 13043 bp, 8 predicted proteins | sample 1580761 | NCBI WGS metagenome assembly OIAN01 (sample SAMEA3882511, study PRJEB24775) | human gut metagenome | biome: human-associated habitat; feature: intestine environment; material: feces | place: Netherlands | collected 2009/2010 | reverse complement strand
AAGTACACAGAAGCAGCCTCTATAAGCACCAGAACAAGTGCTATAATCATGGCAACCATCTCAGGTCTGTAGCCCAATGTCCTATGCTTAATTATATCAATGATAAACGTTGTGATAACGACCGCGCAGCAGACAGCAAGCATTCCCTGTCCTGCCGGCAGAGTCTCTATATAATCGCACACACCAAAAAGCTGCAAAGCTGTGCAGACAATGAAATTCACAGCCGCAAGTGCCTCTATGCATGTATACACTCTTGTATAACGCCCACCCTGTATGCTGTCAATATAAATCGAAACAGCAATAGGACTAATCAGAATAACCACAAAGCACATAGCCGCCAAAACAGATGCATTCGGCACCAGCATCTGACGCAGCTTCGATTCACCAAGCATCCATATTGCCCCAAGAAGCATACACCAGCCTACATACTCCATGTCAAAATGTGTCTTGTATACAATACTGAGTGCTATACTGAACATAACAGACACTACAGCAGCAAAAAAAATGAAAAATGCTATAATCGTCTCTCTTGAGCTATTATGAAATATATTTGTCCATATATCGCTCTTTTCTCCACAGTATACTGTATTTACAACGCCTGAATAGTTGGATGCATGGCTTGTCAGCTCAATGCGCAGCTCTTTGCCGGCATCATCCTCCGACATATTGCAAAATACATATCTGATCGCGGAATCCTTGCCGAAGGGTCTCGTGTCCTTTGTATCATACTCTGCTCTCAGACTGCCATCCACGTAAAATCTGACTGTCTGAAGTGATGCTCTGATTGCCATGACACTTGCATTGAAATCATCAGGCAGAACAGTAGTTATGACCATCGTATCCCCCGGCTTAACATCGTACCTGCCGGGTACTTCAATAGCCTCCCTTTCACCATCGGACTTCTCCCATGTAAAGCTGCCCTCGTAGGTGATATTATTATCACTTACAGACTGGCTTCTCTCACTCGGTAATATGCACTCGGCAATTATAAATCCAACAATCAAAAAGGCCATCATTAAATAAAACAATGACCTCTTTGTCCTACTCACGCTGTATCTATCCATCACTTATCCTATTCGGCAAACATAAGGTCTGCTTTATAATAGTCAGGTTTTCTAATGTCGCAGATGGGAATTCAGACACACTATGCAGTCTGCTGTTCAACCATGGTGTTGATTTCCTTGCTGATTTTGTTTACATACATCATGATTGCTACACCTGCAGCAAAAATCACTACCGTGACAATAATTCCAACTGCTGAAAAGCACAGCTGGCTTAAGTATCCTATAAACCGAGTCTTTGCGATAACCTGCCCTTTAACTACCTTATATGATACACCATTTCCATCACGAAGTGCAATCTCTTTTGCAGAAGAATCATTAGAATCCACATAGTATGAATCTACCCTTCTGCCTGATGAATCAGCTGATTCGATGGCTACTATATTGCCATCCTTATAAGAGGCCTCGTCAATAGTCTTTAAATATACCACGCTGCCGTTCTTTGAAATATTTCCTGTATGGTCTGTGCCCGAAAGATATGTATGATAGCCAAATATCGGTGGAAGCACAACCGGAAGCACTGTAAGAAGTGCCACGATCACAAGCACATAGCCCAGTATTGTAAGCCCTGTCCTTTTACCCTTTTTCTCGTCTACTGTCTGATTGTTGTTAGTGTTTTTACTCATATTAAGCTCCTTTCTGTTCATAAACCCTGTATTACTACAAATGGAGTATTTCCATGTAGTCTGTTGCATCAGCCGCTACAGCAGCCTTTTTCTGCATGGCAAGCGCCTCATCAATGAGATGCGGCATAGCCAGTGTCAGGTTGAGGGCCTCCGCCATATCAGCGTACTCGCTCTCCTTAAATGTATTCGTGTCTGCGGTGTAATATGCGTTGTGCATGGTCTCCTCATAGCCCACTATAAGCATGTTGTTTAAGAAAGCTCTGTGAACTGCATCCACTATCTCACCCTCGTGATTGATATCGAGGTAGAAATCACACTTCTCAAAAAGACTATCCAGTACGGACATCTTCACATTAGGGTAGAGTGACACATTGTCATACTGCCCTGCCGACATAAGCTTCGACGACATCTCTGTGATGGCCGCCACATGAAAATGCATCTGCGGCATGAGTGACGCAAGCTCTGTCAGATGACCTACATTCTCTGAATTGGTACATACGAGTATGTGCGGCCTGTGCTTATTTTCCCTGACAAAGCTGTAGATATATCCAAGCTGCTTCACCTTATCGGAAGGAGCGCCAAGTGCTATAAGCCTGTCGTAGGACTCCCTGCGCGATACAAATACGCGCTTTGCCCTCGTTCCCTGATCATGCAGTATAATCTGCATATTGCCGGGTATCTCATCTCCCACCGGCTCGTGCCAGAAGAGTGCGTCGCGAAAGCCGTTTGGCGCAAGCGCCTGTGATGCAAAAAACGGATATGACAGCGAGTTGAAATAAACCGCTGTATCCTCCAGCCCTGCGCACCTGATGAAAAACGCTATAAAGTCTGTCTTACTTCTGAAAATCCAGTCCTTATCCTGCCATCTGACGAGTATATCACCTGTGACAAAGTTTTCCACTATCATCTCCCTGCCCGTCACATCAAAAAACTTCCTGAGTGCCTTCTGTCCCTTTTTATTAAAAACCGTGTGACAGAAGATCGCGCCATACCTGTTATAATGCTCTGAAAGCCTGACCTGACCGGCATCATCAAGCCAGTCAACAATCTTAACCTGCCGCCTGTGCGTAGGCTCCGTGAAAAATATCCTCGCTCGCTCCCTGGTGCGGTCCATGACCTTCGCAGATGAATTATCGCCCTCTATGCGCCAGTAATCAGGAATCTGTATCTGGTTGAAATACAGCGGCTTACCCGGTAAGCTGTCAGCCTCCCGGTAATCGCCTAAGAAAAATCCATACACGCTCATCACGTCATCCGGCAGGAAACCGTCATCCTCAATGACTGCTGCATGAAAGGCAGCACCGGCATTCTTAAATGACTCAAGGAGATTCTTGCTCTCGCCTGAAAATGTATCAAAGAGCAGTGTGATACCATCCGCCGTGTGTGTTACTTCAACAGCTCTATCCATCTGTGAACCACCTCCTTAGTCAGATATTCTTTGGCCTTCTCATATGAATGTCCTGAAAATGCATCCATGTCATCCTCTGTAAACATCCTCACTATACGCTCAGAAAGAAGCTTTATCTTCTCCTTCTGATCCATCTCATCGGTGATCGGAATTTTGTAGCCGTTTTGCCCATCATCGATAAAGGTCTGGTTGCCATACCTCACATCAAAGCCCACTATAGGAAGCCCTGAGCCTATGGCCTCCATGAGTGTGAGCCCGAAGCCCTCACTCTGTGAAGCTGCCACATACGCATCATAGTGCTTGTATACATCATCTAATTTCTGCTGTCCCATCAAATGCACATAATCGGCACAGCCCAGCCTGCCGATAAGTCCCTTAAGCTTCGCCTCATCGCCACCCTTGCCATATATGTCAAGCGAAATGTCAGGCACGCTTTCTTTTGCTTTCACAACGGCCTCCACCAACCAGTCACAGTGCTTCTCAGTCGCAAGACGCGACGCAGTGATGAGCGAGTGCCTCTTTCTCGGCTCATCCGGATACTTAAGCTCATCCAGACTGCCCACCGGAATAGTCACCACTTGAGGCTCTTTTCCACAATACTTCTTGAACTGCTGCCTCATAAGCTCATTCTGCGCATCTGTCGCTGTGATGTAAAAATCTATGTGCTCAGTCTGTGAAAACGAATACTCATAATAGTTGTTCCACAGTATGTAATCATCATCCGTGCCGCCCTCGCTGAAATGGTCCGCATGCACCACTATTCCTACGCGCGCCGGTCCACAGTTTTCGAGGATTGCCTGGCCTATGCCTGTCGTCCTGTCGATGATCACCACATCATCAGCCGTTAAGTTAAGCCTCTTTACCATATAGCCGACCAGGTCAGCCTTGGTATAAAGCACCTGCGCTCCAATCCTGTAAAAGGTGCTGTCATCCTCTATGACCTCCTCGTAGCACACCGAGCCATCCTCATTGAAAAATGTCCTGCCGTACAGATGAGCCTTGCCGTCGAGCGGAGCATAGTACTCGCTGAAGGTCCTGCAATAGGTGTAAAAATCCTTCCTGATCAGGCATCCGTTTGAAACAATCTCGACTCTGTGCACGAGATCACTTGTATCATCAACCATGTAGCAGGTGTAGAACCTGCCGCTCTCCTTAAACTGATACCTGCACGTCTTGCCCTCTCTGGAAAAGGTATAATCCTCCTCTGCCATCGTAGCCTCAAGCTCCTTTAGAGTGAATGTGACATGCGATGTCCTCACATCTGTAAAAAATGTGTACAGCCATATCACTTCCTCATCCAAAAAGCCGATATTTCTTGTCATGTGCTCTATATTTTCTGTTGGAAACATATCTGTGAAAACAAACCTTGCCGGAATGTGCGCCCTGCGTAGCAGATTAGCCCTGTAGCTCTGTGCGTACTCCACGCCGCTTGAAGCCCAGCCTATTCCGAGATTAAAGTTATATACCATATGATTCTCCTCGTATCTGTCAAACTATTTATATTATAATAACCTTTAAGGGTAGATTACCTGCAGCCTGCCATCCTTGCCGATTTTCACATCACTAAGCAAAATATTCCTTATGATATTACATTTTACCTCTTTTTCTGTATCCAAAAACGACTCGAAAGCCTCATTTTGGTATTCAAACATAACATTTCTCTGTGCGGATGCTCTTCCCGCTACCGCATACTTGAGCTGCTCAAGGTAGTCAATCAGCTCAACCCAGCCATCATCCACCGCCTTTAGAGTTGCCTCACGGACAAACTGCTCGTAAGCCTCCTCATCGCCTATGCGCTCACGCTGTCTTGAAAGCCCCTGATACACGCGAAGCATCAGGTAATCGCTAACAGTGGCGGCGCTTTGCATGTCAGACAAAGTCAGACCGGCATCCAGCTTGTAGGAGATGTTGTCAAGAATGTATCTGTTAAGCATGGATGTGTATTGCTGTGTATTGGTATTTTTATCGCTATCTTTCTTTCTGCCACGGCGCCTGCCATGCTTCTTATTACTCTGTATGCAGTCAAAATGATTAACGAAGTCTGAGATATTCTCCTTCGCAATCTCTACTATCTTCTCCTGCTCGACGCTGGCGCCGTCGAGCAGTTTTTTTCTGGTTGCGTAGATTAGGTCTCGCTGGCGCTGGAGGACCTGGTCATACTGCAGTGATTTCTTGCGGTTCATCTCCTCAGACTCCACACTAAGCTTCTGACACTGGTTGACAATACGCTTTATTTTGCGCTTTCCAATACGCTTTTTGCCATCAATATAGCGCTGCAGCTTGTCATCATCCTCAGCTCCCACTATGTCATCCTCCAGGCTCACATAGTACTGGCTGAAGCCCGGATCTCCCTGTCTGCCGGCGCGGCCCCTCGCCTGCCTCTCGGATCTTGAATTGTTCATCCTGCCTATACCTATGACAGCTAAGCCTCCAAGCTCCTTCACTCCGTCTCCGAGCTTTATATCTGTTCCTCTTCCTGCCATCGTTGTAGCAACCGTGACCGCATTCAGCTGGCCTGCGCCTGCGATAATCTGTGCTTCCCAGAAAGCATTGCTTGCGTTTAGTACATTGTGCGGGATATTTTTCTCTATCAAAAGCCTTGAAAAAAGATCCGTATCCGTAACGGAATTAAGCACCACAAGCACCGGCTGGCCTGTCTCGTGAAGCCTTATCACATCATCCACTGCTGTCCAGAACTGGTCATGACCGTTTTTAAAGTATCTGTCCTTCCTGTCGACTCTTTTAAGAGGCCTGTTTGTAGGTATTTTCACCACCTGCTTGCCGTAGGTCTCAAAAAGCTCATCCTTTGCATCCATGAGTGTCCCGCTCATGCCTGCCATCTTGTCAAACATCATAAACAGATTTTGGAAGGTAACTGATGCCACAGTTCTGTATTCCTGCGATATCTCCACCTTTTCCTTTGCCTCTATAGCCTGATGCTGGCCGCCGCGCAGCTTGACACCGTGCATGAGACGGCCTGTCGCTCCATCAAACAGCTCTACCTCCTTCTTGTCAGTGACAACATAATCCTTTTTGTTCTTCAAAAGCTTGTGCGCCCGAAGAGAAAGCGTGACATGCCTGTTTATCTCAAAATTCTCTTTACCGTAGAAATTGGATATGCCAAAGAAGCTCTCAGCAAACTTCACACCCTTTGGAGTAAGCCAGACTGCCTTATCCTCCTCTATGTAGTCTATATCCTCCACAAGTGTCGTGACGAAAAAATCACATACATCGTACAGGTTCGACTGCACTCTCGGCACTCCCGATATGACGAGCGGCATAATTGCAGAGTCTAAAAGCACCGAATCAGCCTCGTCGATTATGACATAGTGGAAATCACAGAGAAATCTGTCATCCTTTTTCTTTACCAGATTGTCAAAAAGGAAATCAAAGCCAAGTGCACCATTTGTAGTGTATATGATATCAGCCGAATAAAACTGTCTTTTCTCGTCATCATCCTGCTTTTTTGTATCATCCGCATCCGGGTATGAGCAGCTAAGACCCATGAAATTATAGACCTCTCCCATCTCTGCACCATCTCGCGATGCCAGATACTCGTTTGTGGTCACGAGCATGCAGCTCTTGCCTGTCAGCGCATTCAGATAAAGCGGCATCGTGGCAGATAGAGTCTTTCCCTCACCTGTATTCATCTCAGCGAGATATCCACCGTGAAGAGCTGCTGCCGCTATGATTTGCACATCATACGGTCTCTTTCCAAGCACCCTGTAATCAGCCTCGCAGATAGCTGCAAAAGCCTCCGGCATAAGCGATTCAAGCGATTCCCCATCGCTATACCTGCTCTTAAACTGCTCTGTCAGTGCAGAAAGCTCTTCATCACTTAGATTTTTTATTTTTTCTTCGCTTTTTCTTACTTTTGTTAGAGTCCTCTTTAAGTCTCTCAATTCTTTCCTGCTCTGCATCAAACTCTTCCTCTGAAACCTCTTTAATCACCAGTGATTTGAATGTAAAATCAGCATTTCCACCATTTATCAGCTCTATCCTGTAGCTGTAGGTCCTGATGGACGGCTTGAAAACCGCCTTTTTATCGCGGACAATAATACTCTGCGCCTGTACATCATACCTGTCAAAAAATATGATACGAAGCATCAGCGCCTCACTCTCACTGTTGTGATAGTCAATATTCACCGCAATGGAATATGCCCGCTCTCCATCGATGAGCGGAAGCGACGGCTCTATCCTATTCCCCTGGAAATTCGTCATAGAATACCATGTGTGAATCACCGTGCCCGGCGGCATGAGGCGGTTTTTATAAGAGACTGAACCATCCTCATTAAATTCAATTTTAGATCCATATACATACGAGTCCGATAGAAATTCCTTCCAGCGGACCTGCCATGTGTCACCATACATAATACTTACCTGTCTTACTATTGTTCACTTAATGTTTGTTTTCCTGTTACTGTTCACACCTGACTGTGTGACCGGCAACGTTTATTTGCTTATCTTGAAAAATCATCATGTAGCAGATTATTGTACTGGCTCTTGAACCATGCCATGACATTTGCTGAATTGTCAGTATGTCTGCCGTGTGAGCCCTTGCCATACACCTCAACACCGCTCGACTTCAGATGCGACAAAATGCTCGGATAACCATCCGGGTCGTAATCATCCTCATACAGATATGAGATGATGAACTTTGTATGTGACCAGTCTGCACTGTCGAATCTGTCCCACATCCTGTTATTGAGCTGCTCTATCGCCTCGTCAGAGAGATTGTCATAATTTTTCATCAGAATATCAAGCGAGGTAGCGAAACCTCCGGCTCTAAGAATTCGCTCGTTTCGTGCTACATTTCCCATGTTTGCAAGCGGCTTTGCAAGAAGCAGTGCATGTGGTGAAAGCTTTGAGCCATAGTAGAGCGAACCGAAGGTTCCCATCGAAGCTCCTGAGAGCACGAGCTCATCCTTTGTAAGGCCAAGCTCATCGAGCTTATCAGTCACATAATCCGTAATCATCTGCTCAAACTCACTGTCTCCCAGATAAAAGGCTCCCCCCTCACTTCTTGGGTCTGTCACAAGAATAAACGGACATCCGAAGCCTCGCATCATATAGTAGCCCTCAAAGCCCTCCTGAGTCCTGTAGCCTGAGAAATAGACAGCAAGCGGTGGCTTCATATCACCCTTCTCAAAGTACACAAACACTTCCTCTCCCTTAGAAGAGACAAGCCTCTCACCTCCTGGCAGGAAAAATCCGTGCCCACGGCGGGAATGTCTGTCGTGAAGTGATATGATATTCAGGCTGCCTGTACCCCTTGCAAGGATTGAAACAAAAACAGGACCATAATCTGATTCATTATCTATTCTGAAAACATCCTGAAGCTGTTCCTCATCAAGCTCCCAGACCTGCTTTATATCACCAATCGAACCATTATAGAACTGAAATATTCTCAGCTTAATCTCAACATCACCTGTTTTCTCATATTCAAGATACATATCAATACACTGTCCCTCAAAAACCGGGATATTATATCTCCAGTATGCAATCTGCGAAAAATTCTCCCCAAACTCTCCATCTAGAACCAGGTTATAGTTTCCATCACATGCTACCCTTCCTGTAAAGGAATCACTGACAGCAAGCTTGGCAGGATTAAACTTCTCACCATAAGGATTTGGATAGTAATTTCTCACCTCATGAGCCAGAAAATACTGCACATCGCCGGTATACAGATACTGTCCCATTCGTGCCTTGAAATATCTGCTCGTCGCGCTGTTTAGCATCTGCACATTTTCCGTTGCAAAAAGACAGTAGCCCCTTGTAAACTTCGTAAATTTCTTTTCCTCTGAAAGTGTTATATCCCTGTCAAGAATAACTAAATCCATGAGCTTTCTCGCAGGTCTGTTTGTCGAGGGTTCACTCTCATCAGACTCGTACACTTCAAACTCTATATTGTCCGGAATGCTGTATTTAGTTGTCCAGTCGTCATTGCCAACATATAAAACATGAATCTTACTCACTGAAATTTAGCACCTTTCTCCACTTCTTAAGCAGCACCGATGTGGTATATTTCTGACCAAGCTCATAGCACTCCACCAATGCCTGATTCCAGTTTTCAAAGCTGTCCAGATAATAGGTCAGACTCCTTCCGATATCAGAAAAATCATCTATGACCATTCCGTTTTTCCCTGAAACAAGAAACTGGTCTGCACTCAGGCTGATTCTCGGCACGCCCTTGCTGATAGCTGTGACATAGACGAACACATCCATCGTGCCTCTCATATCGAGGATGACTCTCTGCTCGTTGATACACTTGCTGATATCACGCTCATCCACACATACATCCACGAAAAATCTCTGCTCCACCGTTTTTTCTATATCCCCCAGCTCATTCTCGGCAAATGCATCAGCCCCGCTGCCGCCAAAGCCGAGAGCTGCCTCACCATCGCCTGTTACCAAACGGGAATCATAGCCCATACTATCAAGAAGCTTTACCGTATCATTCTTTATAGCATCCTCATGCCCCCAAGAGGCATCTCTTGTAAAGAAATGAACTCTCGCAAGGTCATTAATGGTCAGATAATCCGCAAGCCCCTTTATAATCCTAGCAAATGCATCCTCAGTCAGTCCATCAACCGGCACGAGTATGTTCTGCACACGAAGCTGCGAGCTGATACCGAAGTCCATCCTGGTATCATATGGCGGAATATCTGTGATATTTAATCTGACCGGCTTGTTATTTACTGCACCCAGATTTTCCATAATAAGCTTCGTCGTATAATCAGAATCCGTAATGATATTTTCCGCATGCTCTAAAAAATCCGCTGCCAGTGATGTCTGCGTGAAATCAAATCTGTTTTCAAAAAATGTAGCAATAATCCTTTTCCCCTTAAGCACATGCTCTGCAACCCTGTTATGAAGCGGATGCATCGCCACGAAAAAGTTGTCATTTTGCCTTGTGAGATTCACATAGCTTGCAAATACCTCTTCGATAACCGCCTCGAGGCTGTCATATTCAGCCTTTGTAAAGCGCATCTCAACCGGCTCACCTGCTTTGCCGCTCTTGGCATCAGGCACCACATCATAGTCAGGGCATGTCTGATTGACAACCACATGACCATCATTTTTATACTCACGTATCTTCCAGATGCCGTTTTCCATCAAAAAATCCTGATACTGCTCTATGCCGTTTTCATATATAACAGTACTGGAAACAAAGCCTCTGTCATCATAATAGTTGCGCCTGCAGATTTTGCCATCCTCAAACATATCTATGGATATCGGATTGCCATCCTCACCAAACTCTACCTGTGCATACTTCACATCGCCCTGCAAAGCGATTATAGAAAAAGGCGAATACACAAACTCCAGCCCCTTCGGCCACTTGATATCGTGATATGACAGCACAGCGACCTTCTTTCTCCTGACCTGTGCTATCGCATCAAAGCATGAGCGGTACATGCCCTGCCTGTGTAGGAAATGTCTGAAATTTGGCGAGTATCCGAGCACAAGAATCCTGTAAGGCCTGTCCACATTTCTATGAAAAAGAGTAATCTGCTTTATAGTCTCGTCAAACTCTGACTTGAGCCTGCGCATATACCACTGCTGCTCGTTTTCGCACCACATATTCTGTTTATACCATGCCGGTATAAAATATAGCATTATGATTCCTCCTAATTCTTAATTCAAAGCGCCGGGAGCTATATGAATGTATGATATCTGTCCATATTCCGGTACACCTCTGCCTCGCGGTACAGCGAAATCCAAAGACCTGTCGTCATCATGATAGAGCACGGCAGCATAGCAAGTGATGCGTCCACATATCCTCCAAACTGTAAAAACAGCGGTCCACCCTGACATATACAGATAATGATTGAGCTTATAACGGAAAAGCTGAGCACTGTGCCAATCAGATATCTCTTCGTAGACTTTCCTGCATATATATCCTGTATAGAATCACCCGACTTAAGCAGATCATCTGCTGTCCTGCCCGGAGACAGCATAACCATAGAAAAGATAATTGTAAGCAGACATATAATCACCATGTATACTACAATTCCAAGCGGTGATGTGAGCCTCATATTGTCCATCCACCACTGAATATCAGCATTGTCCGGAAACAGATAATGAAGTCCATTGCACATAAACTGTGGAAGCAAAAAAGCGGCTGACGCAAACATAAGCGGTGTAGCACCGACAGGATTGAGCTTGTAAGCGATATAGTTCTTATCCGCATAAATATTGTTTATGGAAACTCTCTGTACTGCTATTCGCTTCTCAGTGGTCTCAAGTACTATCATGACAGCAATCTCTGCCACTCCTATGGCTACAGGCAGTGCCAGCTTCTCAAGTGGCTTGCCTGTAAACATGGTCATCATACCACTAACTATATTGACCATGAACACACTCACCTTGCCACCGATACCATACTTGGTAGCTCTGTCGCACATATACACCACTATCAGCATGCCCGCGATAAGCTGTATGAAAACTATTATCTTATTCCATATAAGTTCATCTCCACTAACTCTATACATAAGTGTCTGTGTTTTGTGATATGCCTGAACTGCTGCGATAATCATCATGATGGTAACTGTCCATATGTTTATCTTCTTCGGTGACAGCTTTCTTGTATTGTCAAGCGACATGATTGCAACTATCAGTATGGCAAGCATGGATGCCAGCATGTACGGCCACAAGCCTATGATGAAAATGGAACAGTTCTTCATATCACCTGAAATAGCCTGTAAAAGTATGGACTGCGCATCTACGTTTACATTGCTATATGCATCTATATCAATCCCGTAGAGTGGTATATTTCTGCCGACCATGTACACAAGCATGGTCATGAACGAATATAAGAGCTTATATAATAATACGTGTTCCTTCTGTTGTTTTTGTTTTTTCTTCTTTATACTATCCTTCTGCTTCAAGGAATTCACCTTTCCTCACAAAGTAATTTCGTCTTACTACAAAACAGCTTAACAAATTAGTGACCATCCGCTACAGATGGTCACTAATATTATAAAACAATATTGTTAGTATTGCTATTAATTATTTATTTCTCATCAGAATTATCTTCTGAATCGTCGCTCTTTGCAGGTTTTCTTCTGCGGTTGTCATAAACACCCTTTCCTGTGATAGCTGCAACTGCTGCTGCAATCCACCACCACCATGTTTTGATACCGTCCTTGGCTGTTCCGCCTGCTGCAAGAGGTGTATCCTCATCCTCGATGTTCTGAAGATTATCTTCATCCTCATTTACTCCAAGTGGAACCTGTGCATCCTGAATTGGTGTATTCGGTACTGCCGGTGCCGCAGGAGCTGCTGGTGCTGGTGCTGCCGGAGGTGTAGCTGCTGCAAGAGGTGTAGCAACCGGTGTGATAGTTGTTGCAGGTGCAGGAGCATTGTCTACTGCCGGTGCTGGTGCAGGAGCCGGTGTCGGTACCACATTTGCAGCTGACTGACTCTGACTCGTACTTGTGCTTGTGCTGATGCTCTCGCTTGTGCTGAGTGACTCACTTGCACTGGTTGATTCACTCTCACTTGCTGATGTGCTCTCTGACTCACTTGCGCTGGTTGAGGCACTCTCGCTTGCTGATGTACTTGCACTTGTTGATGCGCTGGTACTTGCCGATGTACTTGCACTTGTTGATGCACTTGTGCTTGCCGATGTACTTGCACTTGTCGATGCACTGGTGCTTGCTGAGGTACTTGCGCTGGTCGAAGCACTGATACTAGCTGATGTACTTGCACTTGTGCTTGCTGAGGTGCTTGCGCTGGTTGAGGCGCTCGTACTTGCTGATGTACTTGCACTTGTCGATGCACTAGTACTAGCCGATGTGCTTGCACTTGTTGAGGCACTTGTACTTGCCGATGTACTTGCACTTATTGAGGCACTGGTGCTCGCTGATGTACTTGCACTTGTTGAGGCACTTGTACTTGCCGATGTACTTGCACTTGTTGAGGCACTGGTACTTGCTGAGGTGCTTG
>OIAN01000471.1_pt1 | contig 13085 bp, 10 predicted proteins | sample 1580761 | NCBI WGS metagenome assembly OIAN01 (sample SAMEA3882511, study PRJEB24775) | human gut metagenome | biome: human-associated habitat; feature: intestine environment; material: feces | place: Netherlands | collected 2009/2010 | reverse complement strand
GCCGCACCTCGCTCGCCGTATCGGCACTTAGAATTATGCGGTATTGCCCTAAAAATATACGGTAAAACGCGCATGTCTATCTGCGGGCGGTGCGCCATAACAATCAGGCGGCGGGAAACAGAACCCCGACCGGGAAAGGAAAAACAATGAAACGTATTCTGGTCGTAGAAGACGAAGCCAGCATCCGCGAACTTGTGGCACTGAACCTGAAAATGACAGGCTGGGAAGTATTGGAAGCCCCCAGCGCGGAACGTGCGCTGGAGTTGATCCAGAAAAATCCCCCCTGCGATGTAGCGCTGCTGGATATCATGCTGCCGGGCATGGATGGGTTTTCGCTGTGCGAAACCATCCGCCACGGCGACCCGTACATCGGTATTATTATGGCGTCCGCCAAAGGGCAGGAGAGCGATAAGATCCGCGGCCTTTCCATCGGCGCGGATGATTACATCACCAAGCCGTTCTCGGTGTCGGAGCTGATGGCCCGCGTGGAAGCGCTGGCCCGCCGAGTGCGCCGCAGCGCCACTGCGGACGATGAACAGGCAGGCTCCGAGCCGGATCAGCTGGTCAGCGGCCCCTTTGTGCTGGATGAAAAAAGCCGCGTGCTGTACAAATCCGGCAAGCCCATTGACCTGACCCAGGTAGAATTTCAGATCATGGAGCTGTTTTTCCGCAACCCCGGCACTGCCCTGGTGCGCGAAAAGATCCTGGAAGGCGTTTGGGGCAAGGGGTATTTCGGCGATGTCAAGATCGTGGATGTCAACATCCGCCGCCTGCGCATGAAAGTGGAAGATGAACCCAGCAGCCCCCAGCACATTTTGACCGTCTGGGGCTATGGCTACCGCTGGAACGCATAATTACCGCATTTTTATGGAAAGGGGGCTGCCGCCTGTGCAGAGCATTACCCGCCGCTGGCTGCGCGGCAGCCTGCTGATTACCATTTGCATCCTGGCTGCGGCGCTGGGGCTGTTTTTGTATTACAGCCACCAGAATTTGTACGGCGGGGTGCAGCGTGCCATGCAGGCGCGGTTTTCCACCGTGGAGGGACGTTTGCAGGCAACCGGCACCGCCGGCAGCAGCCAGGCAACGTCTGAAAGCCGCAGCCAGTCCCTGCGCCGCACGGTGGAACAGTTTGATGAAAAAGATAAGTTCGAGTTCATGCTGTTGGATTCCTCCGGCGTGGTGCTGGCAACCTCCAGCGGCACCATGAACAAGAATCTGCTGAGCGAGGGCAGGGATTTTTATCAGGCGGTCACCGGCTCCACCGGCAGCGGCATGGTCACTTTCCGCACAGCGGACGGCGAACACGTGATGGCTGTTACCAGCCTGGTGCCTTATGCGGCGGGCAATGTGACGGCCATGCGCCTTGTTACCAGCCTGACGCTGGTGGACCGCCAGTGGTACAGCACGCTGATGGTTTCGTTCGGCGTGGCGGCGGTGGTGCTGGGGTTTGCGGTGTTCAGCGGCCTGTTTTTTATCCGCACCATTGTGCGGCCGCTGGGCCAGGTGGAAGCCACCGCCAATCGCATTGCCCATGGCGATTTGATCACCCGCCTGCCGGATGCCCCGTATGACGATGAAATCGGCCGCCTGTGCAAAGCCATCAACCAGATGGCCGAGGACCTGACAAAAACGGAACGAATGAAAAACGAGTTCATCTCCTCTGTCAGCCACGAACTGCGCACTCCGCTGACTAGCATCAAAGGCTGGGTGGAAACCATCGCCAACATCCGTGACCCCGATGACGAAAACTACCGCAAGGGTATTACCATTATCCGCAGTGAGACCGACCGCCTGTATGATATGGTGGAGGAACTGCTGGATTTTTCCCGCCTGCAAAACGGCATCAAGCTGAACTGCGAGGTGCTGGATTTTGTGGCCGAAGCCACCGACGCTGCCCTGTTTGTGGAAGCCCGCATCCGGCAGGAGGGGCTACACCTTGTGTATGACGAACCGCCGGAGCCGTATCCCGTTTGGGCTGACCCCGCCCGCCTGCGCCAGGTGTTTGTCAACGTATTTGATAACGCCATCAAATATTCGCCGCCGGAAGGAACCATTTTCTTTACTCTGACCCGCACTGCCACCACCGTAACGGCCAGCATCCGGGACCAGGGCCGCGGCATTGCGCCGGATGACCTGCAAAACGTAAAGATGAAATTCTTCAAAGCCAAAAACGCCGTGCGTGGTTCCGGCATCGGCCTGGCGGTGGTGGATGAGATCACCAAAGCACTGGGCGGTACGGCGGATATCACCTCAACGTTGGGGCAGGGGACCACCGTTACCATCACCCTGCCCATCTACCACGCTGGGCAGGAACATCTGCACGCGCCGATTTGACCGCAAAAATAAAGGAGAACCCATGCCGCAAGAACAACGTCCAACTGAAAAATTCCGTACCTCTGTGGGCGGCCAGGCCCTGATGGAGGGCATTATGATGCGCGGCCCTGAAAAAATCTGCTGCGCGGTACGCCGCCCGGACGGCACGATTGATCTGAGCTATTCCGATGTGACCACCCACTGGTACAATAAAGTTCCCCTGGTGCGCGGAGTGTGCAATATGGTGGAAAACCTGATGAACGGGTACAAATACCTGATGCACTCCGCCGATATTGCCATGACGGAAGAGGAAAAAGAGGAAGAAAAGCAGAACGAGAGCAAGCTGGACCGCTGGCTGGACGAACACGCCGGCCCCAAGGTACAAAGTGCGCTGATGACCCTTTCCGCCTGCGCAGGTGTAGTGCTGGCAATTTTTCTGTTTACCTTTCTGCCTACGTTCCTGACTGGGCTGGTGGCAAAAGTGATCCCCATGGGGCGCTGGCCGCGGGTCATCTTGGAAGCAGTGCTCAAGCTGGCAATCTTTTTGGGTTACATGTTCCTCTGCACCCGCATGAAGGAAATCCACCGCATGTTCCAGTACCACGGGGCTGAGCACAAAACGATTGCCTGCTATGAGGCAGGTGAGGAATTGACGGTTGCTAACATCCGCAGACATACGCGGTTCCACCCCCGCTGCGGCACCAGTTTTTTGATTCTGGTCATTCTGGTCAGCATTGTGCTGTATGCGGTGCTGCCGTGGAGCGGTACCATGCTGCGCGTGCTGTACAAGCTGGCCATGCTGCCGCTGCTGGTGGGCATCTGTTATGAGATTTTGAAGTGGGCAGGGCGTTCCAACTCGCTGCTGGCACGGGCTGTTTCGGTGCCGGGGCTTTGGCTGCAGCACCTGACGACCTTTGAGCCGGAAGATGACATGATTGAAGTGGCCATCGCCGCCGTTACCCCCGTACTGCCCAAAAAGCCGGAGGACGGCCAATGGTAACGCCGCTTGCCCCACAGCAGCTGGCGGGCATTCTGCCGCGCCAGGCTGTGCGCATGGTGCAGGATGCTCTGCAGGCCGCAGGCTGCCCCGATGCTGATTACGACGCCCGCGAACTGCTGCGCATTGCCGCTGGAAAAGATCCGCGCTTGCTGTTTGACCCGCTTACCCGGCCGCAGGCTGAGTGCCTGGCGGAACTGGCGGCTCAGCGCATGCAGCGGGTGCCGCTGCAATACCTGGCAGGGGAGTGGGACTTTCTGGGGTTGACCTTCAAAGTCGGCCCCGGTGTGCTCTGCCCCCGCGCAGACAGCGAGGTGGTGTGCGAAACTGCCATTGAGCTGTTGCAGCAGATGGGAAAACCTGAGCCCCGGGTGCTGGACCTGTGCGCCGGAACTGGCTGCTTGGGCATTGGCATCCGCCATTTTGTGTCAAGTGCCAGCGTGACCTGCGTGGAAAAAAGCCCGCAGGCGCTGCAATACCTGCAAGCCAACGTACATGGCACCGGTGTGCAGGCAAAGGCAGCGGATGTGCTGCAATACTGGCGAGAGCTTATGCCCCAAAGCGTGCAGCTGATCATCTCCAACCCGCCGTACCTGACCGGGGCAGAGATGCAGGCCCTGATGCCGGAGATCGCCCACGAGCCAGCTATGGCGCTGGACGGCGGAACGGATGGGTTGGATTTTTACCGCGCCATTGCCGCCCACTACCGTGATATTGTCTGCCCCGGTGGGTGGCTGGTGTTTGAGATTGGCTGTGCCCAGCGGGCGGATGTGATGGAGATATGCCGCCAAAACGGCTGGCAGCAAGTGCAGGCAAGGAAGGATTACGGCGGCAACGACCGTGTGGTGTACGCCCAACGGGTGAAATAAATCTGATTTTCAACGTTTTGCAGCTGAAATGTGGAAAATGCGAAGAAAATTTTGAAAAGATGACAACAAATGGTTGTAATTCGTGCCGCGATTGGTTATAATAATACCTGATAAACGCAGGACGACCATTTGGATAGCGGCGCACCTGCCGTACAAAATAAAAACAGCACCGCAGTTGCCTGTGGTGCGTATGGGATACAACGCACGATCGCTCAGATAAGGAGATATAAACTTATGGCAGCAAAAAAGGAAAGTTCATCCAAGCAGCTCCCCACCGGCCCGGCAGGGGATAAAAAGGCAGCGCTGGAGACGGCACTGGCCCAGATCGAAAAGCAGTTTGGCAAAGGCGCCGTGATGAAGCTTGGGACCAACGTTGCCATGCAGGTGGATGCCATTTCCACCGGCAGCCTGGGGCTGGACCTGGCGCTGGGCATCGGCGGCCTGCCACGCGGACGCATCATTGAGGTATATGGGCCGGAATCTTCCGGTAAAACCACCCTGGCCCTGCATGTTCTGGCTGAAGCCCAGAAGCTGGGCGGCGAGGTTGCCTTTATCGACGTTGAGCACGCCCTGGATCCCACCTATGCCCGCGCCCTTGGCGTTGACATTGACAGCCTGCTGGTCAGCCAGCCGGATACCGGCGAGCAGGCCATGGAAATCTGCGAAGCTCTAGTACGCTCCGGCGCGATTGACGCTATTGTTGTGGACTCTGTTGCTGCCATGGTGCCCAAAGCCGAAATTGAAGGCGAAATGGGCGATTCCCACGTTGGCCTGCAGGCCCGCCTGATGAGCCAGGCTCTGCGTAAGCTGACCGGCATCATCGGCAAAACAAACACCGTCTGCATCTTTATTAACCAGCTGCGCGAAAAAGTCGGTGTGATGTACGGCAACCCTGAAGTGACCACCGGCGGCCGCGCCCTGAAATATTATTCCTCTGTACGTATTGATGTGCGCCGCATTGAGGGCCTGAAGGACGCCAGCGGTTCCTTTATCGGCAACCGTACCCGCGCCAAGATCGTCAAGAACAAAGTGGCACCCCCGTTCCGTGAGGCCGAGTTTGACATCATGTTCGGCGAGGGAATCTCCAAACTGGGCGAAATGATCGATCTGGGTGCGAAGCTGGGCATTGTGCAAAAGAGCGGCGCATGGTTCAACTATGGCGATATCCGCCTGGGCCAGGGCCGCGATAACGCCAAGCTCTACCTGAAAGAACACCCTGATGTGGCTGCTGAGATTGAAAAGCAGGTGCGCGAAAATGCGGACCGTCTGCTGGCGGCCGGCAAAAAGGGAACCGTGAAGCCGCTGGAGAAGCCGGCTGTTACCCCCGTTGCTGCTGAAGATGCCCCTGCCGCTCCCATGGCGGATGCACCCAAGACCACCGGCAGCGAGATGGACCTCGACATCATGGTTGACGAATAAGCGATGCCGAAGCTGACACAGGTAAAAGAAACAAAAAGAGGCCGCTATGCGCTGTTCTTTGACGGCGAGTTTGCCTTTTCGCTGGACGAGGACACCTTTGCCATGGCGGGGCTGCATACCGGGGATGAGCTGGAAGAATGGCAGATCCATGACCTGCAGACCAAAAGCGACACCCGCAAGGCTGTGGATAAAGCCATGGACCTGCTGGCCCTGCGGGACCATGCAGCCGGGGAGCTTTATCAAAAGCTCTGCCGCAGCTTTGACCCCCACAGCGCTGCCGCCGCCGTGGCAAAAATGCAGGAGCTGAACCTGCTGGATGACGCCGGTTTTGCCCGCCGCCGTGCGGCGGAGTTGCTGCGCAAGCACAAGAGCCGCCGTGCAATTCTGGATGATCTGCACGCCAAAGGCATTGACCGCGGCGCGGCCGCCGAAGCGGTGGAAGCACTGTTTGCCCAAAGCGAGGAGGACGAGGAGGAAAACCCGGAGCTGGCCAATGCCCGCGCACTGGTGGAACGCCACTATGCCGCAAAGCTGGCACAGGGCAAATGGCAGCAGGTAGCTGCCGCTTTGGCACGGCGCGGGTTCTCCCACAGCGTGATCCGCCAGGCATTGGCAGATGCCGAGACAGAAGAAACCGAAGCGTAACACAAAAAAGTACACACCGCAGGGGCAAAAAATGCTCCTGCGGCATTGTGGTATCAATGCACCGAACGGATAGCTTTGCCTGAATTTTGCCCAAGCAAGCGGCAGAGCCCAACATAACATACTGAAAAGAGAGACAGGAACAACCATACATGAATATTGCAATTATTTCCCTTGGATGCCCCAAAAACCAGGTCGATGCTGATGTATTCTGCCACGCGCTGATCAAGGCGGGCCACCAGACGGTTGCGGACCCCGAACAGGCGGACATTATTATTGTCAACACTTGCGGCTTTATCCAGTCCGCTAAAGAGGAAGCCATTGAAAACATTTTGATGGCCTGCCAGTATAAGCAGCAGAACCCCAACCTGAAGGTGATCGTGACCGGCTGCCTGGCTGAGCGCTATAAAACCCAGATTGTGAGCGAAATGCCGGAAGTGGACGCCGTTGTGGGCATTGGCTCCAACGCCGCTCTGCCCGCCATTGTGGAGCGCCTGACCGCTAACGGCGCGGGCCAGGTGGAAAGCTATGGCCCCAAATGCGATATGGAGCTGGGCGGTGCCCGTGTTATCAGCACGCCGCGCCACTATGCTTACCTGAAAATTGCCGAAGGCTGCAACAACCGCTGCCATTACTGCGCCATCCCGCTCATCCGCGGCCCGCTGCGCAGCCGCCCCATTGACGACTGTGTTGCCGAAGCTCGCTGGCTGGCCGGAGAGGGCGTGAAAGAGCTGATCCTGGTGGCGCAGGATCCCACCGCTTACGGCGAGGACTGGGGCAAACCCGGCGCAGTTTGCGAACTGTTGGATAAGCTGAACACCATTGAGGGCATCCGCTGGATCCGTGTGCTGTACGCCTACCCGGAGCGTATCTCCGATGAATTCATCGCAGCCCTTGTGCGCAACAATAAGGTTGTGCCGTATCTCGATCTGCCCATCCAGCACTGCGATGACGAGGTGCTGAAAAACATGAACCGCCGCGGCGGCCGCAAAGAAATTGAGGATGCCATCCGCCGCCTGCGCGCGGCCATCCCCAACATTACGCTGCGCACCACCCTGATTGCAGGTTTCCCTGGTGAGACCGAGGAACAGTACAGCGAGCTGTGCGACTTTGTCAAAACCGTCAAGTTTGACCGCCTGGGCTGCTTTGCCTATTCCGCCGAGGAAAACACCGTGGCCGCCAAGATGGACAACCAGATTGACGAGGAAGTCAAGCAGCGCCGCGCAGACCACATTATGGAGCTGCAGGCCGAGATCAGCGCGGAAAAGGAAGCAGAAAAGGTCGGCAAGACCTATGAGTGCATCTGCGATGGCGTGGACGATGAAACCGGCATGTACCTGCTGCGCTCCGCAGCAGACTGCCCGGAAATTGATGGCAGCATCATGACCCCGGCAGATACCCCGCTGGAAGCCGGCGCGTTCTATAACGTTACCATCACCGATGCCGATACTTATGATCTTTATGGTTATGCGGAAAGCAAAGTGGAGGAATAAACCATGAATCTGCCTAACAAATTAACGATGATGCGTGTCATCATGGTGCCGTTCTTTATGGTATTTGCTGCCATGAGCCATATGGGCACGCCCCAGTTCAACGCAACGTATGCCTTGATTGCGGGTATTCTGTTTGCTGTGGCCAGCTTTACGGATTTCCTGGATGGCTACCTGGCCCGCAAGAACCACTTGGTAACGGACTTTGGCAAGTTTATGGACCCGCTGGCTGATAAAATGCTCACCACCGCCGCCATTATTTATATGGTGGTGGACGGTGTCTGCTCCCCCGTGGTGCTGGCCATCATCATGTTCCGCGAGTTTGCTGTGGCCGGTGTGCGCATGATTGCGGCAGAGTCCGGTACCGTCATTGCCGCAAACATGTGGGGCAAGGTCAAAACCGTGCTGCAGATGGTCACCATCATCTTCTATTACTTTGCCATGGCGCTCGCCCCGGCGGACGGCGTTGGGGTTATCAGCTTTACCACCCAGGTGCTGTGCTGGGCCGTTGCTGCCGTTACCGCACTTTCCGGCTGCATCTACCTGTGGCAGAATCGTTCCTGCTTTATGCAGGCAAAATGATGCTGCCCCCTTGCAACCGCTTATCAGGGCGGCTATAATAAATCTGAACGGTTTGCAGGTTTAGCCGCACCGTACCAGCAAAGTTGGGAAAGGAAGTTCCTGTCCATGCAGATTTTTAATACCATGACCCGCAAAAAGGAAGATTTTATCCCGCAGGAGCCGGGCGTTTATCGCATTTACGTCTGCGGCCCTACGGTGTATAACTATATCCATATCGGCAATGCGCGCCCCATGATCGTGTTTGACACGCTGCGCCGCTATCTGGAGTACCTTGGCAACAAGGTGCTGTATGTCTCCAATATCACCGATATTGACGATAAACTGATCAAAAAAGGCCAGGAGAACGGCACCACCATGCAGGAGGTTGCCCGCAAGTTCGAGGCCGAGTACATCAAAGATTCCGAGGGCCTGAACGTTAAGACCCCCACCGTGCGCCCCCGCGCAACCGAGCATATCGGTGAGATCATCAAGATCGTCAAGGACCTGGTCGAATCCGGACATGCTTACGTTGCCCACAACGGCGATGTCTACTTCCGCGTTAAGTCTGATCCCGGTTACGGCAAGCTGAGCCACCTGAACCTGGACGACCTGGAAAGCGGCAACCGCGAACTGCGCAGCCAGATGGATGACGACCTGAAAGAAGACCCCGCAGATTTTGCTGTCTGGAAGGCCGCCAAGCCGGGCGAGCCTTCCTGGAACAGCCCCTGGGGCCAGGGCCGTCCGGGCTGGCACATTGAGTGCAGCGCCATGGCCCGTAAGCACCTGGGCAAGACCATCGACCTGCATGCAGGCGGCCAGGACCTGATCTTCCCCCATCACGAAAACGAGATTGCACAGTCGGAGTGCGCCAACGGCTGCACCTTCAGCCATTACTGGATGCACAACGGCTTTTTGAACATCAACAACCAGAAGATGTCCAAGAGCGCCAACAACTTCTTTACCGTGCGTGAAATTGCCGATAAGTACGGCTATGAGCCGATCCGTTATTTTATGCTCACCGCTGGTTACCGCATGCCGCTGAATTATACGGTGGACCTGATCGAGAGCTGCAAGAACAGCCTGGAGCGCCTGTACACCTGCCGCGATAACCTGGATTTTGCCATCCGCAATGCCCATGGCACTGACACTGCCCTGACTGAAAAGTGCGAAGAAGCACGCAAAAAGTTCAAGACCGCCATGGATGACGACCTGAACACCCCCGATGCTCTGGCCGCCATTTTTGAGTTCGTCAAGGACATCAACACCATGTCCGATGCTGCCGATAAGGCTACGTTGGAAAAGGCCGCCGCCACGTTTGACGAGCTGACCGGTGTGCTGGGCCTGATGTACAACCGCAAGGCCGAGGAAGCCCCCGACGAAGTGAAGCAGCTGGTGGAAGAGCGCGCCGCAGCCAAAAAGGCCAAGGACTTTGCCCGCGCCGATGCTCTGCGCGCCAAAATCACTGAGCTGGGCTGGAATGTGATGGACACCGCCAAGGGCCCGCAGCTGACCAAGCTATAATTATTACTGCACAATCACGGCAAAACAAAGGAATTGGAAACAGGGAAGCATCTGCCTCTGCTTCCAGTTCCTTATTTTATTGCAGCGGCAAATACGCTGCATTATCTGGAGAGTTCAGAATGACAAATACCAGAACCAAACAGAAAGAGCGAACGCTGTATATTATATTGGCCGCAGCGCTTGCCGCGCGCCTGCTGCTGGCCCTTGTTACTGAAGGCTACACCTATGATATGAGCTGCTTTGTGGCCTGGGGGGATAAGCTGGCCAGCGAAGGTCCCGCGGCCTTTTACAGTGCCGATTATTTTGCGGACTACCCGCCCGGCTACATCCTTGTGCTGGGGCTGGTCAGCCTGGTGCGCAAGGCGCTCCAACTGAGCTATGAATCCCGCTGGACTTATTTTTTGCTGGCACTGATCCCCGCAATCTGTGATTGTGCCGCCGTGGTGCTGCTGGACCATATCAGCCGCCGGTATATGGGGCAGGGCAGGGCACAGCGCTGCCTGGTGCTGTTTGCGGCGTTCTGCCCGCTGACCTTGTTTGATACCGGAATCTGGAAGCAGATCGATGGGGCTTTTGCGCTGCCGCTGCTGCTCTGCTTCTGGCTGCTGGAAGAGCGCCGCTACCTGCTCGCTGCGGTGCTGTACGGCGTGGCGCTGGCCATCAAGCCGCAGGCACTGTTGGCTGGGCCGGTGCTGGCCGTCTGCTTTTTGGTGGCTATTGCGGATGCCGTGCGGGATGGCAAAAGCCCGCTGAAATCGGTCGGCCAGATTTTTGGCGGTGCTGCGCTGGCTTTGCTGCCGCCGCTGCTGGCGGGCCTGCCGTTTTACGGGGCAAAAAATCTGGTGCCGTCCTTGATCGATAAGTACATCACCACGGCGTCTGGCTACCAGTATGCCACCATCAATGCGTTCAACTGGTTTGCAGCGCTGGGCGGCAACTGGCAGGCGCTGGATGCTTGCCCGGTGTTTAACCTGAGCTGGAAAGTGCTGGGCATTTTCAACATCGCTGTTATCACGGTGCTGCTTGTGGTGCTGGCGGTCATCAGCTGGCGGGCGGGGCGGTTTTCCCCGCTGCTGCTGGCAGCGTTTTACACGGTGGGGATTTTTACCTTTGCCCATTGCATGCACGAGCGTTACCTGGTGCTGGGCATGCTGCTGGTACTGCTTGCTGCGGCGCGCTGGAATGACATCCGTCTGTATGGCGCCGGGTTTGGTCTGTCGATAACGGGCTTCTTGAACCTGGAAACTGTGTATACCCTGGTAGGCAGCGATGACGAATGGCTCAGCAGCGATACCAGCCGCGAGTTTGCCATGGCAGTCGGCTTTGCCGAAACGGCAGCCTTTGTGCTGCTGGCTTTCACCGCGTGGGCCATCTGCCGCCATGGAGCGATTTCTCCACTGGCAAAAGTGGAAACCATCGAAAAAGATAAAACAAAAACAGTGCAGAAAAAGCTGGAACTGTGCACCCTGCGCATTGATCCGCAGCCTGCCTGGACGGCTAAAGAGAAGAAAGCCTTGGCAACGCTGACGTTGATCGTTGCTGTGGTGAGCTTTGCCTACCTTGGCAGCATGAAAGCACCGCAGAACCCTGTGGATGCTACGGACAGCACGGCAACCATCGACTTTACCCCGCAGCAGGATGCGGTGGAAATCTGGGTGTACCCCGGCATTTCCACCGGCGGCAGCCTGCGCATCACGGATGCAGCGGGCAATGAGCTGTACCGGAAGGAACTGAGCTATGCAACGCCGTTCTGCTGGACCAAAACGGCCATCACGGCTCCGGCAGGGCAGACCCTGACCGCAACGATTGAAAATGCGCAGATGTTTGAACTGGCCCTGCGGGATGCCACCGGTGCGCTGGTGCCGGTAACGGGCGGCGATGCCCTGTTTGATGAGCAGAGCGAAGTGCCAGATACCATCAGCCAGCTGAACAGCATGTATTTCGATGAAATCTATCATGGCCGTACTGGGTACGAAATGCTGCACCGCATGACGGCATACGAAACCACCCACCCGCCGCTGGGCAAAGATTTTATCATGCTGGGCATTGCTATTTTTGGAATGACAGCCTTTGGCTGGCGCTGTGCCGGAACGCTGTTCGGCGTGATGCTGGTGCCGCTGATGTGGTGCTTTGCCCGCCGTCTGACCCACAAACGCTGGGCCGGGGCCATGGCAGGTGCGCTGATTGCCGCTGGGTTCATGCGATTTTCCCAAAGCCGCATTGCCACAATCGATATTTACGGTACGTTCTTTATCCTGTTAGGCGCATATTTTATGGTATGGTATTGCCAGAGCGTGCTGCAAAACGGCGTAAACGGCTCGCTGCTGCCCATGGCGCTGGGCGGCGTGGCATTTGGGCTTGGGTGTGCATCCAAGTGGACCGGAATTTATGCCGGGGCAGGGCTTGCGGTATTGTACCTGGGTGTGCTGTATGCCCGCTGGAAGCAAAAACAGCCGGGCTTCTGGAAAGAATTCCGGATGGTTGCTGTGGGCGGTGTGGCGTTTTACATCGTTGTGCCGTTCCTGATCTATCTTGCATCCTACCTGCCTTATTGGTGGAAAGACCCTACCTTTGGTTTGCGGGATTGGTGGGATTGCCAAACCTACATGTACTGGTACCATTCCACCCTGAAAGCAACCCACCCGTTTGAAAGCCGCTGGTACACCTGGCTGCTGGACCTGCGCCCAGTGTGGTATTACAAAAATTCTTACCTGGAAGCTGGGCTTCATGGCAGCATTGCGGGTTTTTATAACCCGGTCATTTGCTGGGCGGGGCTGTTCTGCATTTTGCTGCTGCTGTGGCGCCAGGTTTCGGCTCGCGGCACGGCAAAGGGAGCGGGCGTTCTGATCTTGTACGCCAGCCAGCTGCTTTCCTGGATGCTGGTATCGCGCTGCACTTTCATGTACCATTACTTCCCCAGCTCGGTCTTTGCGTTGACGGCCATTGTGCTGGTTTTAACGCAGATGAAGCGGCAGGACCGCGCCAAAAAGATTGGCGCGGGGCTGTGCATTGCGGCGCTGGTGTGCTTTGCCTGGTTCTATCCCGTTCTGTCCGGCTTGCCCGTGCCGACCCTGTGGGCGCAGAGCACCAAGATTTTGCCGAGTTACGGGTTCTATTAAGGCAGTTACGGGGAGTCTTTTCGGCCTTTTTGAAAAAAGGCCTGGCGAAAAACTTTAATTATTTTCACTAAGGCAACACCGCACAATTCCCGCCTTACAGCTTAAGCACCGCTCCGGCAGCTGCGGCACGGCATCTGCGTTGCCAAAATGCTCG